>OJBY01000284.1_pt1 | contig 31228 bp, 24 predicted proteins | sample 1591731 | NCBI WGS metagenome assembly OJBY01 (sample SAMN05416837, study PRJEB24817) | seawater metagenome | isolation source: Sea water | place: Canada:Atlantic | collected 2013-07
ACGAGATCATGCCTAGTCTCGTGGGCTCGGAGATGTGTATAAGAGACAGTTTATAGGGGCAGCCACCAATCAGATCGGCGCCTAAACTGAGTGCTTCTTTAATTAGGTTTTGGGTTTGCGGCTGATCGGTCAAGCCCTCTTGAGCAAAGGCGCAAATCTGGATATCGATGAGGTGGGCATGGTCTGTCCGCACACGCTTAATCGCATCAAAACTGATGAGGTCGGCTTTAGGGTCGGTTTCGACAAAGGTTCGAAGGTGCATGGTGCCCTGTTTGATCGCCATCTGAACCACGCGGCTTGCGCGCTCGTAGACGTCATCAAAGGTGAAGTTTTCTTTGGCGTCGCTAGTTTGTTCGACTGCCTCAGCAAGCGTGCCTTCTTGTATGCAGCAGCGATCCAAGATACAGGCCTTATCGAGGTGGATGTGGCTTTCGGTAAAGCCTGGGCAAACCAATTGCCCATCAGCATCAAAGGTGGCGTGGGCACTTGAGCGGCTCAGATCACCTATGGCGCTGATTAGCCCTTTTAAAACACCGATGTCAGTGGGGCTGTCGAGTCCTGATTTTGGGTTGTTGCTGGCTATGCGGGCATTTTGGATGATCAGATCGTAGGTCATGCGCGGGAGTTTAAGCTGAGCGATTGCCCAGTTTGTCAGTGCCTGAAGGGGTTTGGAGTTGGTGAATTTGAGGCACTGAGTTGGGGGTTTGTGAACTGGCGGGGCGGCGAGCTTGGCTAAAATTCAATCTCAATCTGATTAATCACGCGCTCACGTCCCAGTTCAGGACGAATCAAGATCCACTCAGCGTGGCGCCTCCGCTGATATACACGCCAGCGTTTTAGGATCATCTGCCTGCGCCCAGAAATCAACCGGCGACGGTTAAAGCGGTGCTTTTTATGCGAAACGCTGATTTTGATCATGGAAGCCGATCGCCTGAGTGAATGATTAGTTATCACACGCTGGCCAAAACTCTGCAAGTGCTAGTGCAAAATGTCACCTTTTTTAAAGCGAAAAAAAGGTCAACATATGCGCCTTTGGCATGGTGGTATTTAAATAATACTTTTAAGACAATAAGGTCGACCGGGTTGTCGGAGTCTATAGAGTCTTGGGACTGGGGGCCGGCAAAGTGACGCCTCTACTTAAGCAGTTCAGTTGACCAAATAGAGCGCAGTGAGTTTTCGGAGTAGCGCATCTAACTGACTCAGGGACATCAAATTCAGCAAAATTAACCACGCGGAACTTTACTCTCTCAGCTTAGTTGAACCTGGTGATGAGGGGTCCAGCTGAGTGACTTACATCAGCAAGCGACGGATATCGCTCAGCAGTGAAGCCAAGTCAGTCAAAAAGCGCCCAGCGTCCGCGCCGTTAACTGCGCGGTGATCGTAAGACAATCCGAGCGGCAGTAGCTTGCGGGGTTCCAGCTGACCATCGACATACACGGGTTTGATCGCCATGTTGGACACCCCGAGTATGCCGACTTCCGGGCCATTTATGATGGGCGTAAAGCCCTGACCGCCAATTGGCCCAAGACTCGATACGGTAAAGCAGCCGCCCTTCATCTGGTTTGGCGTAAGCTTGCGGTTTTGTGCCAGCGATGCCAGTTCGTCAAGCTCAGCGCCGATCTCCCAAACCCCTTTTTGATCCACGTCGCGGATCACTGGCACGAAAAGGCCGTGCTCGGTATCCACAGCAACCCCGATGTGCACATACTTTTTATAGATGATGCTTTGTCCGTCACTGCTCAGCGAGGCGTTAAACGCTGGGTTGGATTTCAGCACGGCGCTCACGGCCTTGATGATAAATGGCAACGGGGAGAGCTTCACCTCGCGGCGTTTCATCTCGCCCTTTAACGATTCACGAAACTCCATGAGCCCTGTGATATCGGCTTCGTCGAACTGGGTAACATGGGGGATCTGACTCCAGTTGCGGTGCATGTTAGTTGCGGTGAGTTGCTTAAGCTTGGAAGCCTTTTGGATGTCGATCTCACCAAACTCACTAAAGTCGATGTCTTTTTGAGTGGGTGCTGATTTTTGCGCGCCAGAAGCGCCCCCTTTGTCTTTTTGGGCAACCGCCTCTTTAACGTGATCACGGATATCGGATTTGAGTACGCGATTTTTTGGACCAGTGGCGTCGACCGTTGAAAGGGTTACACCAAGCTCGCGAGCCAGTTTTCGCGCGGCGGGACCGGCGTATACATGAGCGGCAGAGGATTCGCCGTCAGTGCTGCTTTTAGACTCGGGCTTTTCGGGCTCTTGACCACGTGATGTTTGAATATCTGAGCTTGAGTCAGTAGCAGATTGCTCAGAATTGGGTTCGGCGTCAGCAGATTCACTGGTTGATTTAGAATTATCTTTTTTTGATTCCTTCGGTTTGCTGTCAGCTGACTTAGCTGCGTTATCTGTATCGGTGTCCGACTGATCTGCTCCAGAGTCAGACCCGCTAAGTTCAAACAGCACTTGGCCTTCGGTGACATCGTCCCCAGGACTGACCAGCACCTTAGCAATCGCACCGCTGCTCGGCGCTGGCAGATCTATCGCCGCTTTATCAGATTCCATGACCAGCAGGACATCGCCCTCGCTGACCTGATCCCCCGCTTTAACCGAGACCTCGACCACGTTCACGCTGTCCGCCCCGCTCAAATCAGGAACACGGATCTCAGTGTTAGCAGCGCTTGATGAGCCCTCTTCAGCCGTCTCGGGTTCCTCATTAGAATTAGATTCGTCTGCTTGTTGCTCAGACTTGTCTTGCTCGGACTGATGCTCACCGGAGGACTTATCTGCCCCGTCGTCACCAGAACTTGCTTCTTGCTGCGGATTTAGTGATTCATTTTCGCCATCGCCATCGCCATCGCCATCGCCATCGCCATCGCCATCGCCATCGCCATCCTTTGCATCTGATCCAGTTTTCGCTTTATCGTCGTTGTCGGCGTCGCCACTCTCAGCATCAGCGCCATCCTCTATCTCAGCGATCGCGTCCCCTTCTGAGACTTCATCACCAGCAGCCACCAAGAGTTTGACTACTTTGCCGGCGCCGCTGGCAGGGATATCGATCGCCGCTTTATCTGACTCGACCGCGATTAGCGCCTGATCCGCTTCTACCTGATCACCCTCAGCCACATAGAGCTCTATTACGCTCACGGACTCGGCGCCGCCTAGGTCTGGAACTTTTATCGTCGTGGTCACGGTGTAATCCTTAAAAAAGTGGTGTATGCAATATTACTCAAGGTATAAAAACTAAACCCTAGGCTTATCATAAGTACTCAAAGCGTGATCGGATCGGGTTTATGCCCGCTGATGCCGTATTTGTTCATGGCGTCTAGCACCACAGCGCGCTCCACTTTGCCGGATTCACAAAGAGCGCTCAGCGCACTGAACACGATGTAGTAGCGATCGACCTCGAAAAACGCTCGTAGTTTTTTGCGCGTATCACTACGTCCAAACCCATCGGTGCCTAAAACTTTGAAAGTGCCCGGTATAAAGGCGCGCACCTGTTCGGGATAAGTTTTCACGTAGTCAGTTGCCGCGATGAAAGGCCCCGTGGTTTCCCTCAGCGCCTCGGTGATATACGGCGTCTTCGGCGCCGCCTCAGGGTTCATGAGGTTGTGGCGTTCCGCGCTGATGCCGTCTCGCGCCAGCTCGTTGAAGCTGGTCACACTCCACACCCGAGCCCCTACTCCCCATTCGTCGCTAAGTAGCTCACTCGCCGCGATCGCCTCACGTAGGATCGCGCCTGAGCCCAGCAAGTCCACGCTGTGCTCAAACTGATCATCCGCGTCGCTGAACTGGTAGATCCCGCGCACAATTCCCTCACGTATATCGTCTATATCTTCTGTTCGATCTGGCTGCGGATAGTTCTCGTTTAGGGTAGTCAGGTAGTAAAAGCAGTTTCGCTGCTGCTCAAACATCTGCTTCATACCGTCTTGTATGATCACCGCGAGCTCATAAGCAAAGGTCGGGTCATAGGAGACGCAATTGGGTATGGTGCCCGCGAGCACGTGCGAGTGTCCGTCTTGGTGCTGCAAACCCTCGCCGTTTAGCGTGGTGCGCCCTGAGGTTGCCCCGATCAAAAACCCGCGTGCTTGTGAGTCGCCCGCCGCCCAAGCCAAGTCACCGATGCGCTGAAAACCGAACATCGAGTAGAAGATATAAAATGGCACCAGTGGCTGGTTGTTGGTGCTGTAAGAGGTCGCCGCCGCGATCCAGGCACTAAAGGCTCCAGCCTCGGTGATTCCCTCCTCTAAGATTTGCCCGTCAGTTTTCTCGTGATAGGGCATGATCCCGCCCGCGTCGTGCGGCGTGTAGCGCTGGCCTTGGGAGGAGTAGATGCCGAGCGATCCAAACATCCCCTCCATACCAAAGGTGCGCGCCTCATCCGGCACGATCGGCACCACTAACTTGCCGATCTGTTTGTCTTTGACCAAGGTGCTCAAAAAACGCACAAAGGCCATGGTGGTGGATGCGCTGCGATCACCTGAGCCTTTAAGCTGCGCGTCAAATGTCGACAAGTCTGGCACCTGCAGCGGGCTAAGCTCGCTCTGCCTAACCGGTATTAGCCCGCCCAGTTTTTTGCGCTGCGCCAGCATGTAAGTGATCTCAGCAGAATCAGGGCCGGGCTTGTAGTAGGGGACGTCTTTGAGTTCATCGTCACTTAAGGGGATATCGAAGCGGTCGCGGAACTTCTTGAGACCCTCGGTGCCCAGTTTTTTGAGCGAGTGGGCGACGTTGTTCGCTTCTCCGGCGTCCCCGGTGCCGTATCCTTTGACTGTTTGCGCAAGGATCACGGTTGGTCCGTCTGTGTGTTCTACGGCTTTGGCGTAGGCGGCATAAACCTTGTAGGGGTCGTGGCCGCCGCGGTTGAGCTTACCGATTTGCTCGTCGCTCATATCCTCGACCAGATCCAGCAGTTCAGGGTATTTGCCGAAAAAGTGCTCGCGGGTGTAGGCGCCGCCGTTTTGTTTGAAGTTTTGCAGCTCGCCGTCGCACACCTCTTCCATACGCTGCTGGAGCAGGCCAGTTTTGTCTTTAGCAAGCAAGGGGTCCCACTGGCGACCCCAAAGTACCTTGATCACCTGCCAGCCGGCGCCCCGAAACACGCCCTCAAGCTCCTGCACGATCTTTGAGTTGCCGCGAACTGGGCCGTCAAGTCTTTGTAAGTTGCAGTTGACCACGAAGATCAGGTTGGAGAGCTTCTCACGTCCCGCCAAAGCAATCGCGCCCAGCGACTCAGGCTCGTCAGTCTCCCCATCTCCCAAAAACGCCCACACCTTTCGGTCACCCATAGGCACCAGATCCCGCTGGCTTAGGTACTTCATGACGTGCGCTTGGTAGATCGCTTGGATCGGCCCTAAGCCCATCGATACAGTTGGGAACTGCCAGTACTCCGGCATCAGCCAAGGGTGGGGGTAGGAGGACAGCCCGCCGTCAACCTCGCGGCGAAAGCGGTCTAGGTCTTCTTCACTAAAGCGCCCCTCCATAAATGAGCGCGCATAAATCCCCGGCGATATGTGGCCTTGATAGTAGACCAGATCCCCATGCGCGCCGCCGTCAAAGCCGCGAAAGAAGTGGTTAAAGCCGATCTCATACAGGGTGGCTGCGGAGGAGAAGCTCGATATGTGACCCCCGAGCTCGTCATCGCTGGCATTTGCCCGGACCACCATGGCCATGGCGTTCCAGCGGATACAGGCGCGGATGCGCCGCTCTAGGTGCATGTCCCCTGGTAGGGGTTTTTCATCTTCGGGGGCGATGGTGTTGCGGTAAGGAGTGGTGACCTGGGCGGGCACGGGCGCACGGGCGTCGCTTGCCGCGTCCATGAGTTTTTTGAGCAGAAAACCGGCCCGCTCTTTACTGCTGTAGTGCATGACGTCACTTAGCGCGGTGAGCCACTCGTTGGTTTCGGTTGGGTCGCTGTCAGTTTGCGGCAGATCAGCCCCCAGCGCTTGCTTGGCTAAACCACTGTTCAATTCGTCTTTTAGTTTTTGGTCGTCCGAGGGTGTCGATGACATAACAATTGGCCTGAGCTGGCACCTTTGGCTGCGGATAATCCGTGGGTGCGGTTGAGCGAGAGTTTTACTATGACGCATCAACAGGGGCGATAACAGGTTGTCTTGTTAGCGCATGCTAAAAGTTGTTAATCCGGCTTATTGCTGGACAGATTTAAGTCAAATGTCACCGAGTCTGAGCTGCTTTTAAAGTTAAAGATTGGCTTTATGAGGGGTAAAAACTCAAAATTTAATCCCACCACTGATCGTAAATTAAGCGCCGCTCATAGCGAATTTAGTTACCATACTCCCAATATGACAGGGACGCAGAGATGTTAATTAAACCAAAAAATTCGCTACTTCTAGCCACCTTGATGCTAGGCACCATGACTGTGATTGGCTGCGGGGGTGATTCAGGCGGCAATCAAGGTGTTTCAACTGATCCAGAGCCACCAGTCACAGCCGCAAAAGACACCGATCGGGACGGAGTGGCAGACATAGAGGATGCTGAGCCGCTAAACGCAGAAGTTTCAGCGCGCTCTACCACCGAATACTTTGACGATGACGGCAACTCAATCGGCACCGGCACTTATGAGATCCGAGCTGACGGTAAGATCACCGCTCAAGATAACGTATATGTAGCAAGTACTGATCTCACCAGTTTCCGAGCTGAGATCACGTATACGGACAGCGGTGAGGTGGCCTCAATCGTGATAGACGACGAACTCGATGGCAGTGTCGATTTCACTACCACATACACCTACGATCAAGCAGATCAACTGATCCTAAAAGTATCAAGTGGGTTAGATAGTTTTAGATTGAGCAGTGACGAGTTAAGCAATCAGCTCCAACCCTTTCGTGTTTATCAAGGTTTCCGTATTGCTGGCACTTCGCTCTTGCGCCGCTCAGGAACTGCGAAGCTAACCTATAACGCTTCAGGATCACTGACGTCAGAGCAAGTTGATTATGGTAGTGACGGCAGTGTTGAGTACAGCGTCTCTTTGGTATATGACTCGGCGGATCGCTTAATTAGTCTGAAAAACCTTGAGCGTGACGCAGCGACCGTAAATAACTCTCAAACTGAGCGCGTTTTTCTTTATGAGGGAAGCAGTGCGACGCCCGTGAGTGAGTTGCTGGCTGATGCTGATGGGGTGCGACAGGTCGACTTTACGCTTGATGCTCAAGGGCAAGTCATCTCAGGCTCTGTAAACTTTGCTTTAAAGGGATCTGACGAGGTTTCAGCAGATCAATTAGCCAGCGACACCGCAGGCAGCACGCTGTTTACTCAGCGGCAACTTAAAAACTCTTATGCTTCGGCTTTCGCAGGGCTCAGCGGCGCAAACTCATACTTTGATCTACTCTACCGAAGCACCTATCTGACAGGACTGAGTGGCTCAGGCACGCTAGTGCTTCAGCCTAGTTTTGAATTTACGCGCAGCTATGATCAAAATGGCAACACGACCAACCTTATCAAATCGCCCAGATTTGACGATTGGGAGGTCCAAACTTATAACGCTCAAGGTCAAATTACGAGCATAGGCTTTGATGATGATCTGGATGGCCAAGCTGATCGCTTTAGCGAGCTTTACAACTATAACTCACAGGGTTTTTTAACTCGCTTGCAGCTTGCCCCTGTTCAATTTAGCGAATCGCAGTATATCCCAGAGCGACTGACACAGATCTTCTATCGAGGCTTTGGACCTACAGCAGGCTCGCTGTTTTTAGAAGGCAGTTTTGAGAGTACCGCCAATTTCTCTGTAACCTATGACAATCAAGGGTTCGTTCGCACTTATGATTTAAATCCGGGCCCACTACTCAATTTAAGCTTCTTTGCCGGTTTATCTCATCAGTATGAAGGGCGCAGTCAGATTGATCCCGTGCAGTTAAACCGATATATATTTGGTCTTTCAGAGGAGGCAGACTTTACAAAATTGATCAGCCTGTCACTTCCGATAATTGATATACCGGTTATCGATTTGCCTGTTATTGATGTGCCAGTTATCGAAAATCCTGATTTGCCCCAAGTTCCTGTTGGTGGGTGTCCTGGCGGATTGAGTTTTTGCTAGAGGTTTTGAGCACCAACGCTAACTGGCAGTGATTAACCCCTGGCTATAAGAGATTTTATGTAATGATCTCTCAACGAGAGAGCGCGTAACTGATACAGGGCATATAGTTTGAATAAAATCTTTAAATGCAAAAATGTTGCATCAACTGGTATGGGTTTTTTAGCATTTGATTTCCAATAAGGAGAGGTTTTTTTACTGCCCACCAATAGCTGGGCAGTGCTTTTGAATATGAAAATTTTTCTTAGAATCGCCGGCGCTTTGATAGGATTCGTGAGTGTGGTTCTAGGGTTAGGATTGTTGTTATTAGAATTCTACTCTGAATCGTCTTTTATAATAACACCCCGCTTGCTCAATGCATTAGGTATGATTATGCTGGGTTTCATGTTTTGCAAATATGCATTTATGGGTCGATCTTAAGTGGATAATCCATATACCACTTATTTACTAATACTCGTTTTTGTATTGGCTATTATTGTCAATGCCTATCTTTTGTGGTCAAAGTTATTTGATCATAATGACGAGTTGCGCTTTAGAGATATTATATTTGGTCTTCCATTTATAATATTACTTATAGTGAGCGCACATTTATTTAATCCGTAGTTGTTAAAATTAAAACCAGAATAGTAAGACGATCTTAGTAAATTAGTAGCTAGTTAATAAGTGTAATCCTCTTAATCTTCACTACTTTACCAATGGCCAGGAACTGGAATATTTTACATGAACGAATTTGCAAGAAACCCTAAAAATTCTGTGGCAGTAAGTAGGGCGGTTTTGATGGAAAAATTATTAGGAATTATTAATGAAAGTTGCATCTAAAATAGAGTTTGTGAACAGAGGCTCCACTCCTGTTATGCTGGTAATAGAGCCTTGGGCGCATGAGTATAAAATTCGCCCTGGTGTAAAAGTTCAGATAGTTTCTGATGAGATCTTCAGTGATTTAATAGAGATGGATTTTTGGGATAATAGTTTGATTATTCATGGGTGGGGCGAAGGCATAGTTGTTGTTATGATAGATGGAATCGAACAAGAGCCTTTCCAAGAATAATAACTGTATAATAATATACTATAAAATCATAATTTCTTAAGTGCCAGCGGTATGAAAATATTCTAACTATTACGCCGTAAATTAAGCTTAGCGCTTAGTGCGTAAGATTGACCTCATATTATGAATTAATCGAGGTTGTGCTTTATGTGTATCCAATTTCAAGTCATCAGTGCTGGCTTAGTTACCAGCAAGACCTGCTAGCAATGACCCTAGAAAAAGTGCTTCATCCCTCCGCTTCTGTCATATATACGCTAATTGCCGGGACTTGCTGATTATCTCCTGTACCTTATTGCCATAGTTAAGATCGGCTAGATCAAAAAACTATTCACAAGCGGCGCTGGCAACTGGCGCAGAGTTATACTGAGTGTTGGAGTATCTGCTGGCTATATGAAACTTTGCGCAAGTCGGTTCTTTTGACTTTAGTTGTCCACGGGAAAATGACTTAGCGGTTAGATAAATAGGGTATTTAATGGTAGAGCAATCACCTTGAGAGTAATTATAAAAATGATAAATTTTAATCGTTTATTATTATCTGTACTTTTACTAATTGGTTGTGGCCCTGGCGTATCTGATTATTCAGAAAGCATAGACAAGACAAATTTAGTTTACTCCGATACGGGTCTTAGCAGATATATATACGTTAATAATCCCGATATTTATTTTAAACCCGTAGTAGATTCAAGAGTGCTTGCATATCGCAAAATTAACAATAGAGTATATGTCATGAGGCAAGTAATATTATCTTATTCATGCGATAACCCGTCGATGATTACTACAATAGCATTGGACTCAATCGAGTATTATGTTTTAATTCTATATAATAACAAATTTCTAACTAAAATAAAATTTACCGATTATGAAGATTTTTATAAAAGTATCTCAAAAGAAGAAAATAAAAAGCTCATCAAGGAATTTTCTTTAGATCAAATAAAGGGTGATCTTATACCTGCTTCTATTCTCAGTAATTGTGATAATCCTGAGCTAATTAGATAATAAAAACCGTTTTTTAAAGGACCTCAAAAATATATCGAATGCTTTTGATCAGTTTTATATAGTTCACAATATCTTGTGCCTATAGGAGTTTACTATTTGCACCTCGTGTATCTTTAGGCTTAGCTGTTAGTCTAAGCTAGTCAAACTTTTGAGACTGCCATGCTCACCGCCTCCATCATTTACGCCCTACTCGCCGCGACCTTGCTGCCGATCCTTTGTGCCTTTTTTGCCAAAGTAAAAACCGGTTTTGATCTGAAAAAAAACCTTGATCCGCGTGCGGCGCTGGCAACTGGCGCGGAGCAGCACGTGCTGGTGGCTCGCTTGCTAGCAGCGGAGAAAAACCACTGGGAGGGCTTGCCCTTTTTCTACATGAGCGTGCTGCTGGCACTGATCATGATCGTGCCAGCAGCGGCGACCGCGAAGCTTGCCTGGGGTTATGTGTTGTTTCGCGTGCTCTATACCCTGTGCTACGCGCTCGGGTTTGGCGTGCTGCGCTCAATCGTGTGGACGCTTGGGGTGATTGATTTGCTGATCCTGATCAAGTTGTGCTTGAGTATCCTATAACCGTAGGCATTTTTAAGTTTGTGAACCGCAGCTAAGCGAGGTGAGAGTAGTAAAGGTCGTGTGCTGGCTAAGGTAGGCATTTGACTCGATAAAACGCGCTAAGTTCGCCCCGCTCAGATCGCAAGCAAGCAGCGGATTTGCTATACTGCGCCGCGTTATCACTCTTTAATTTAAGGCGAGCGCTATGAGCTACAGCAAAATCCCCGCTGGTAAAGAACTGCCAGACGATATCTACGCGGTTATCGAAATCCCGATGAACCACGATCCGATCAAATACGAAATCGACAAAGACACCGATTCACTCATGGTCGATCGCTTCATGGCAACGGCCATGTTCTACCCAGCCAACTACGGTTATATCCCCAACACCTTGTCTGAAGACGGCGATCCGCTGGACGTGTTGGTCGTGACTCCGTATCCAGTCGCGCCCGGCTCAGTAATCCGCTGCCGCGCGGTGGGTAAACTCAACATGGAAGACGACGGCGGGATCGATGCCAAGCTGATCGCGGTACCGCACGACAAACTGACCAAGATCTATTCAGACGTCAAAGAGTACACCGATCTGCCTAAGCTGTTGATCGATCAAGTTGAGCACTTCTTCAAGCACTACAAAGATCTGGAGCCTGGCAAATGGGTGAAGATCTCTGGCTGGGAAGGCGCTGACGTGGCTCGCGAAGAGATCATGAAAGCAGCAGCTGCTTATAAAGGCTGAGCTTTTTAGCTGTTAAAAAACCCGCCGATTTGGCGGGTTTTTTTATGGCAAATGCCAACGGTGGATGGTGCTTCGAGGCGTCAAAGTTAAAACAGTTGCCTAGCTTTGATCAGTCGCCTGCCTGAGCTCAGTCGCCTGAGCTGGTCTGTTTGGTTTTGACCAATTTGCTGACATCGAAGCCTTTGGCTTTGGCGGCGCTGACATAGCTTGAGTAAGTTTGCGCGTTGATGCTGGGGGTGCGCGCCAAGATCCATAGGTACTTGCGATCAGGCGAGCCGACCAGTACGGTCTCATAGTCAGCATCTAGCTTTAACACCCAGTAGTCGCCTTTGCCAATCGGCAACCAGCGCAGCCACTTCGGTAAAAAGCTCACCTTAAGCTTGGCGTTTGAGTCGCTGACTGATTTGGCGAGTCCCTCGGCGACTTTGCGTGAGCCGTCGGCTTTATCACAGGCGTTGATCACGGTGACGTCTCCGCTGTCTGTGAGGGCGTAGTCAGCGGTGACATTTGCTGCGCAGTCTTTTTGGAAAAATGCCGGGAAGTTTGCGATCTCATACCACTTGCCCATATACCGGGGCAGATCCACACTTGAGACGACTGCTGGCTTACCCTCAGAGTCGAGCGCAGGCGGCTCGGTTTTGCTAGCGGTTGCCAGCTGAGTTTTGGTGTCGGCCGCGGCGTTAAGCGTGGTTTGGGTGTTGGCTGCTTTGCTTGTTTCATGAGTTTCTTGATGGTGCTCAGCGATGGCGGGCGCGCTGACCCCAAGGGTGGCGGCCAACAGTAAGTGGCGAATCGGGTTTTTCATATTTTCTTTTCTCCGTGTTTACTGGATCTTCTTGGGGATTAAGGCTGCGCTTTACGAGTGTGCTTGATCACCAGCAGGCGCTCCTCACTCATGTCCAGCACCGCATAGCGGATGCCCTCGCGGCCAAGCCCTGAATCCTTGACGCCGCCGTAGGGCATGTTGTCGACACGGAAAGTCGGTACGTCGTTGATCACCACCCCGCCTGCGGCGATTTGATCCCACGCGGTAAAGGCGTCGTCGATGTTTGGCGTGTATACGCCAATCTGCAGGCCGTAGCGGCTCTGGTTTACGAGCTTAATCCCCTCGCTAAAGCTCTCGTAGCGCTCTAAGATCACCACGGGGCAAAATGCCTCTTCTTCATAGATATCGGCGCTGTGGGCGACACCCTCTAAAAGGTATGGTTTTAATACCTGGCCCTCAACACCGCCCTCAACCAACGCGGTTGCGCCATCCTTGATCGACTGAGTGATCCACTCGTGCGCGCGGTCACGCTCTTTAGTTGAGATCATGGGGCCAACTAACGTGTCCTCGTCATCCGGATCGCCAGTGTGGATCGCTTTGACCGCCTCTACGAGTTTGGTTTTGAGTTCGTCATATATGTCACTGTGCGCCAAAACCCGCTGCACTGAGATACACACTTGTCCGTTTTGGCTGTAGCCACCAGTGACGATACGCGGCACGGCCACGTCCAGATCGGTGCCTGGCTCGACCATGACCGCGGCGTTACCGCCCAGCTCCAGCACCACTTTTTTCTTGCCCGCGCGCGCTTTCATGTCCCAGCCGATCTGATCGGATCCGGTAAATGACAACAATTTGATCCGCTCGTCAGTAACCAGTTTGTCAGCAATATCTGAGCTCATGGGCAAGATGGAAAATGCCCCCTCTGGCAGGCCGCTCGACGCCAAAACCTCAGCGATGATCAGCGCGCTGATCGGTGTGGAGCTGGCGGGTTTCAAAACAAACGGGCAGCCCGCCACGATCGCAGGCGCAATCTTGTGTGCGGTGAGGTTCAAGGGAAAGTTAAAGGGGCTGATCAGTGAGCACAGGCCAATCGGCACGCGCTGGGTCATGCCGCGGTAACCCTCGGCGGTTTTGGTGACGTCAAGCGGGATCACTTCACCCAGCGGCATGGTAGTCACGGTGTCACGCGCTAGCTTAAAGGTTGAGATCAGGCGCTTCACTTCAGCCACCGCTGAACCGCGCGGTTTACCGCCCTCATCGATCAGCGCTTGGGTTAGCTCATCAAAGCGCGCTTCAAAGGCGCTTACGCAGTACTCAAGGATCGCTTGTTTTTCATGCACCATGAGAGAGGCGACGGTGTTTTCTGCTGCCTTACCGGCGGCGATGGCTTGCTCGAGCATGTCCGCGTCAGCACGTGAGACGGTGGCGATCACCTCACCGGTGAATTTGTTGGTGACGTCGAGCTTATCGGCGCCCGCGTGTTTTTTGCCTGCTAAGAAGAGATCGTAGTGTTTCATGCTTGAGTCCAGTTGATGCTTTGCATCTAAACTAGCAACTTGAGCCTGGAGGTGCTGTTTCAATTCGTTGGCAGCTTTGGCGCGGGCGCGTAACGAGCTGGTGGGTAACTTTAAAGGTGCATGAGGTAGATTGATCGCGCAAAGGGTTGGCTGAAAAAGTGAGTTATGCGTTGGTCTGAGTCGAATCGCAGGATCATGCTTGATTGATCCAGTTCTATATAACTTGAAGCTGTATTAATAATAATTCAGGCAATAATTACTACTTTCTGGCAGAGTAAAATTTGATTAAACAACTATAAAGCTTATGAAAAACCAATACTTCGGCGATATCAGTGATTATAGAAAATACGGTCTTTTGCGCTCTATTAATCGAGCAGCTGAACTAAAAACACTGGTTGCTTGGATGCTCACCGAAGATGACGGCAGCACAGATGGCCAAAAACTGAATTACCTATCAAGCGACAAAAAGTGGTCTGGTCATGACTCTGAGCTGTTCAACACCTTGAAACAATTGATCGCACAACATCCCGATAGAGCAGTTGCCCTGATCGAGCAGTCGGAGCTACTGCCGAACACCGAGTTCTTCTCGAGGCTGGTGCCGGACGACGCTCTAGGCAGGGGCAAATGGTTTAACCAGTTGCTTGAGCGCTCAAGTCAGTGTGATTTGGTGTTTCTCGATCCTGACAATGGACTTGAGGTCAAATCCAAACCTTATGGTAGATCGAAGTCCTCCAAATACGTTTTTAAGCGTGAGACTGAACAGCTTTGGCAATCGGGTAAGTCGCTGCTGATCTACCAGCACTTCGTACGTGAAAAGCGCGAGGTTTTTATTGAGCGGATGTTAAGCGATCTGGCCGAATTAACCGAAGACTCTTCGCTCGCTGCATTTACTACATCGCACGTTGTTTTTTTCATGCTACTTCAGCCCAAGCACGCGCGTCATGCCGATTCGATAGTGAGTGAGGTGCATCAATCTTGGTCAGGACAGATCGACTTATATAAACAAACATCCCTTTAAACACCCCACAATCGCCTGCATTGGATTGGTTGGGCTGAATGCAGCCAAAACTTTTATTCTGTAGTTTGTTAAATTTTTGCCTCTAAGTTGGCTAGCTTAGGACAAGCCTCAATTTAACGACGCCGTCTAATAACAGAAAAGGTGGTATATGCTCAAAATGCCACTTTGGGTGCACGTCTGAGAGGTGCGCCACAGCCCCGCGCCAAAGCTAAACCCGTCATAAACCCAAGCTAACTAAGCTGAGGTCAGTCGGGCGCCGGAGCTGGCCAGCGTGGGCATTTTACAAAACAGCGATGCCGATCAGCATAAAGGCAGAGACTGCCATGACGATCAGGTTCAGCAGCAAACCGGCTTGGCGAAGGCGAAAAAACTTGGGGTTTAGGATGCCGGCGGCATGTAGTCCGCGGCCCACCACCAAAAACAAGCACAGCAGCGTGATCATAAAGGCACTCGCCGCCGCTTGAGTGAGTAAAAACAGCAGCACCAGGCTGAGCGGCACGTACTCCATGAAGTTGGCGTGCGCACGAATCGCGCGCTGTAGCTCGCCGACCACTGTGCCCTGTTTATGCTCGCCCAAGCTGACTTGGTGTTTAAGCCGCATGCGGATCACTTGGACGGTTAAGCCTAGGTATAGTAGCGCGAGTAGGGCTGCGCTTAAGTAAAGGATGTCAAATGTGCTCATGTGGGTGATTCTCTCTTTAATTCACAATCATCGATGTTTGCGCGTGCCATAGCAAATCTGGGTTTAAACAGTCCTATTAGATTGGCTAAACCCTATAATCCACTTGGGTTTGAGCGCTTTTGGTGCAGAGCGAAAATCACTACCGCTCAGCTGCTTTATGCTTAGGTTCAGGGTAGATTTGGTGGTTTGGCGAGTATCGATGGACTACAACAGCATCTTACGTTTCGGGTAAGGATACCTTTTTATGAAACAGTGGATAAGTTTATCGGTAATGACGATGTTGATCTCGCTATCGAACCTAGCAGTTGCCGCCAGTGATGAGCTGAAGCTCTGGACTGATCATGCGCCAAGCGCGCTGTCTCCCTTTGGCGGAAGTGCCTCTAAGCTTGCAGCGCTGGCTGGGGATGAGGTGGTTATCTACTCTCACGCGCCAAGTGCAAACGAGTTGCCGAGTGACAAAGGCGCGCGCCGCTACGCGAAGTCCCAGTTCAACACCGCCGCTCTCGTAGTTCCGGTCAAGGCTGACAAGGTGCGTGAACTACTGGGTAACTACGAGTCGTATGTAGGCTTGTACCCCACGCTCACTAAGGCCAAGGTCACTAAGCGCGAGGGCAACACCAGCCTCGTTGACTACCGGATTGAGATCCCGATCCCCGTGCCGATCTTGAGCGTCAAAGAAGATATCACCCTGCAGCACACACTGGGCGCAAACTCGCTCTCAACGATCTTGGTTGAGTCGCCGATCCCGTTTGGTAGCGGCACCTTTGAGTGGTTTGAGCTACCGGGCGGCAAGACACTGGTGACCTTGACCCAGTGGGGCGATCTGGATGCACCCAAGGGCTGGATACTGCGCGCTGTGTTCAAGGCGATGCCGGAGATCAAACAGAGTATTCCGCAAAGCGTCAGTGCCTTTGTGCTTGAGTCACTGCGCCTGAGACTGGCTCCGACCTCACTGCCGCCAGCGACTAAGCGTGCGCAGTTGGTGCCGACGCCTGAGTTTAGCGCCGCGCGCCGCGGCATGATCGACCAGCTGATCAGTGCATCCGGGGAACCGGTGATCTTCTCGCATGCGCCTAGTCAGCTTTTAAGGGAAAATGCCCCCAATGAAACCCTGCACTTCGTGACCGCGATCGATCACGTGGCTGCCCAAGTCGGCACGGTCAAAACCTTGCTCGGTGATCCCACCAGCCTGCCCAGTTTTTTAAGACAGGTTAAAAAGGTCAAGCAAGTGCCGATCCCCGGTCGCCCCGCGAGCGACAACGAGATCAAGGTCGGTGTGGGTTTGGGGATCATCAGTATTCCGTTTGACTTTAAGATGCGTTACATCAACGAGTCAGCTGGCACCGTGCGCTACAGCGCAAACGGCGGGGATCTGGAGTTTTTGGAGGGCCGTATGAACTTTGAGCCGCTCGGCAGTAGCCAGACTCGGGTGATCATGACCAGCGCGGCCAAAGTTGGCGAAGATGCGCCGTTTTTGCTGCGGATCAGTCGCCTCGTGCCCTACTACGACTACCTGCCAGCGATCGGCATGGCGCCGCTTTTGTTCAACCGCACCGAGCGGTTTTTGAGCGGCAAAAAGGCTTAATGCCCACCTAGCCAACTAACCCGCCCAGTGCGGGTTTTTTGACTTGTTAAAGTGAGACAGTGCGGATTAGATACTGAGACAGTGCGGAAACTCAATCACGACGTAAAGGCAGGCAAGCGGCGACATTTGTTTTAAATTTTATGGCTCAATCAGATTTTGTCAGTGTTTGGAGATCGAGATGATACGCGAAGGAACCAAGGTCAGCTGGGAGTGGGGACAGGGATCGGCAAGCGGTGAGGTGGTGGAAGTGTTCACCCGCGAGGTCACGCGCACGATCAAGGGATCAGAAGTCACCCGTAGAGCCAGTGAAGACGATCCGGCCTACCTGATCAAACAGGAGGACGGCGATGAGGTACTCAAATCCAAAAGCGAGGTTGAGCGCGCGGACTAAGTGCTGCTTATAGCAGGCAGCTTAGGGTTGATAAATGTCCGAGTTTCATGGAGCGCAGTTGCTTGATAGTAAGCGCGATCAACCATACATAAGCACAAAAAGGGTGCAACCAAGTGCGACTGATCAAAACACACCCGTCGCCTTAGGGGTATACGGAGTTGCGCGCTCACTGATAACTTCAGTGGCTCATAACAACGAGAAAATCCCATGATCCACACCGCCTACCTGCTTCCTATTACCGCTCTGATCGCCTGGTCACTGATTATGTGGCTGTGGATGTATGCCACCCGCCTGCCGGCGATCATGAAATCTGGTCAGCCCATGGACCCCCTGAAGCCTAAGTCTGAGTTGCTTAAGTTTTGCCCGCGCAAGTTGCTTGGAAGGCGGACAACTACAACCACCTCATGGAACAACCCACGATCTTTTATGCCGCCTGCTTTGTGCTCGCGCTGCTACCTTTAGCTTCAAGTACCGCGCTGACTGCTGCTTGGGTTTATGTGCTACTGCGCGTGATTCACTCGCTGGTGCAAGCACTCGCCAATACAATCAAGCTGCGCTTTAGCCTGCACGTGCTCGGCACGGTTCCGCTGTTTGTTATGGTGTTTGTGGCGGCGGGGCAGCTGATTTAAAGACAGTAAAATGCCGCCGCTTGCTGACCTCCGCGCGGCAGCGAGTTGGCGCGGGTAGTAAGAGTGGTGGTCGGTTGGAGGGTTGTGGTGGTAATCTGGCGGTGACCGATTAGAGAATTAGAATAATGAGTGACAAAAACAAAAAGTCTGAGAGTTCCCTGAAACTCTGGATAATTGCTGGACTCATTTTTGCTGCTGTTCTGCTTATCTTTGGTGGCTTTACTTGGGTGATGATCGAAAACTTTGGATCTGGCAAGGTGGATTTAGGCTCATGGGCTAACGCGGGCGCAGCCTACGGTATGTTGGCGGCACTGTTTACGGGGCTCGCTTTTGCTGGGTTGATCGTGACGATACTGCTTCAGCGCGAAGACTTGAGTTTGCAACGCGAAGAATTAAAAGAAACCAGAAAGGTTTTGGATTTACAGCGTGAAGAATTAAAAAATCAAAGTGAAACAATGAAAAAGCAGCAATTTGAAAACTCTTTTTTTAATTTAATTAATCAGCTTCAATTAAAATTTAATAATTTAATATATATTGATGATCAAGACAAAAAATACTATAAAAGTGAGGCTTTAAATGAGTGCGGATTAAATACATATTCGTTTATGCGTAAAAGTCTTGCTTCAACACTTATATACGAAGCTAATGCTAAATATGACTATATTGATCCAACAGAATCTGTTATTAACCAAATGATTGATAATTTTATGGATGATTCAAAAAATAAGGACATATTAGAGTATTTGGATTATATTATTTTTCTTTTGAAATTTATAGATTCAGAATCTATTGGTGATAAATCAACTTATTTAGATTTTTTAAAAGTTCAAATTACCCAATCTAGTTTAAAGTTAATTTTCTATCGTAGCTTATGTGGTCAAGTTGGAAAAAATCGAGAGGCGATAATCGCCACCGGTGCTTTAAGGTGGTTAAATTTAAAGAGTATTGTAGAGCCGCATAGACCCTATTACGAAGCATTGATTAATAGTCAGCCTATTCCTTGGAGAGATCATAAATTAAAAGAACAGCCTTTATAGGCTATTCTCTATCCTACTCCGCTATATGCACTTAACTACTATATCTCAGGTCATCTCTTTTACTTCAACCAAGACCTCAAATCCACTTAAAAGCATATTAAAATCTCTCAATCTACACCCGCAATCGACCAATCCCTAGCTGATTATTGAGTTGTATAAAAATTTGGTTTGAGCCCTTTATAACATCTATCGTGGCGCTACTGATAAATCATCGACTTACCTGGTAACATACCTAAATATAAGGCGTATTAAAAATCTTTAAAGCATCGGTATAATTCGTTAAGATTGCTTAAAGACTCCACGATCAACCATAAAAAAAACCAGCCCTTCTGGGCTGGTCGTTATTCTGCTTTCTTAATTATCGTTGTTTTATAAACACTAGGCCATCGCCTTCACGCCGACCATGACTTCATCGCCGCTCAGCTCAACATCAAAACACTCAACCGACACGGTTTCATCGTCCAGACATTCGCCGGATGCTAGGTTAAAGCGCTGCTTATAAATTGGGGACGCCACGTAGATCGCATCCCCAGTACCACCGACCATGCCGCGACTGAGGACATTTGCCCCGGAAAAAGGATCTTGGTTTGAGATCGCGTAAAGCGCTGACTCGTTGCCATTTTTCACATGAAACACAGCGACCTGCCGACCCTCAACCAGAGCGCAAACCCCGGTGTCAGGCAGTATGTCGGTGAGCTTGCAAACACTTTGTAGACTCATGGGTTACGCCTCAACTAATTCGATCTTTTTGGGTTTGGGTTTGATCTGGCCGCGCTCATCGACAAACTCGATGCTCGAATCCGCCTCATCCGAGTTCACGAAGTGGCGGAAGCGCTTGAGCGTCTCTGGGGTATCGAGCGCGGCTTTCCACTCGCAGACGTAGTTGTCGACGAGCAGCTGCATTTGCGCTTCTAACTCATCGCCAAGACCAAGTTTGTCCTCAAGGATCACTTTTTTGAGGTACTCAAGGCCGCCCTCGAGGTTCTCAAGCCACACACTCATGCGCTGCAAGCGGTCGGCGGTTTTGATATAGAACATGAGCACGCGATCGATCATGCTGATCAGCTCAGCGGAGTTTAGGCCGGTGGCGAACAAGTCGGCGTGGCGCGGGCGCATACCGCCGTTGCCGCAGACATACAGGCTCCAGCCGCCCTCAACCGCGATCACCCCGATATCTTTGCCCTGTGCTTCGGCGCACTCACGGGTACAGCCCGAGACGCCCATCTTGACTTTGTGCGGGGAGCGCATGCCTTTGTAGCGGTTCTCAAGCTCGATCGCGAGGCCGACTGAGTCGTCTACTCCGTAGCGGCACCAAGTGCTGCCGACGCACGACTTGACCGTGCGCAGCGACTTGCCGTAGGCGTGGCCCGTTTCAAAACCGGCATCTATGAGTTTTTGCCAGATACCGGGCAGTTGCTCCACTCGCGCGCCAAACAGATCTACGCGCTGCCCGCCGGTGATCTTGGAGTACAGACCGTACTCTTTGGCCACTTCGCCCAGCGCGATCAGCTGATCGGGTAGGATCTCCCCGCCTGCGACGCGCGGTACGACTGAATATGAGCCGTCTTTTTGCATGTTACCCATGAAGTAGTCGTTGGTGTCTTGCAGCGGCGCGTGCTCAGGTTTCAGTACAAACTCGTTCCAGCAGCTGGCAAAGATCGAGGTCGCGACCGGTTTACAGATCTCACAGCCATGCTGCGAGCCGCGGCCGTGTTTGTCGTGCAGGTCGCTAAAGGTTTTAAGCTCCCCGACGCGCACGAGGTTATACAGATCAGCGCGCGTGTAGCCAAAGTGCTCACACAAATCAGTGTTGACCTCGACACCCATGCTCTCAAGCTGCGCGTTGACCACGTCTTTGACCAGCGCCACGCAGCCGCCGCAGCCGGTGGCTGCGCAAGTGGTTTTCTTGATCGCCGCCATATCGGTGGCACCTTCGATCACCGCCCGACAAATGTCACCCTTGGTGACCGAGTAGCAAGAACAAATCTGCGCGCTCGCCGGCAGCATATCGACACCCATGGCCGGTGCACCGCTGACGTTTGGTAGGATCAAACTCTCGGGTTCGTCCGGCAGCTCAATCTCGTTTAGGAAGAGTTGCAGCAGGTTGTTGTAGTCACTGGTGTCGCCGACCAAGATTGCGCCAAGCAGCTTCTTGCCATCGCTTGAAGTGACCAGTTTTTTATAAACCTCAGTGCGCGGGTTCATGTAGGTGTAGGTGAGGGCGCCCGCTTCATCTGCATGCGCGTCACCCAACGAGCCAACCTCAACTCCCATGAGTTTGAGCTTGGTGCTCATATCAGCGCCCATGAAGCTCGACTCGGCATCACCAGCCAAGTGCTTAGCTAAGCTTGAGGCCATGGTGTAGCCCGGTGCGACTAAGCCGTAGATGCGGTTTTCCCAAAGCGCACACTCACCGATCGCATAGACGCCGTCCGCCGAGGTTTTGCACTGGTTATCGATCACGATCCCGCCGCGCGCGCCAACCTCAAGCCCGGCAGATTTGGCTAGGCTGTCCTGCGGACGGATACCGGCAGAAAACACGATGATGTCGGTTTCAAGCGCGGTCTCATCGGTGAAGTTCATCTTGAGGGTGCAGGACTCGCCCGCCACGATCTCACGCGTGTTTTTGGATAAGTGAGTGGTCACGTCCATATCCAAGATCTTTTTGTTCAGCAGCGCTGAACCGGTTTCGTCCAACTGCACGCCCATGAGGCGCGGCGCAAACTCAACCACGTGGGACTTAAGCCCCAGGTTCACCAAAGCTTTAGCGGCTTCTAAGCCCAGCAGTCCGCCGCCCACGATCGTGCCGACCTTTTTGCCTTTGGCTGCTGCGATGATTGCGTCCAGATCGTCAACCGTGCGGTAAACAAAGCAGTTCTCGTGCTCATGACCCGGCACCGGCGGTACAAACGGATAGGAGCCGGTCGCCAGCACCAGTGTCTCGTAGTGAAAGTTGCGCTTTTCGCTCGCGATCACTTTGCGCTCGGTATCAAGCGCGGTGATCGCCTCGCCTAGGTATAAGTGGATGCCGGCTTGTTTATAAACGTCCAAATCGACGAGGTTCAAGCGTTCAAGCTCTGGCGTCTCAAAGTAGCTCGACATCTGCACGCGGTCATACGCGGGGACATTTTCCTCACCAAAGACGTGGATCTCATGGGTGAGGTGCAATCCCTGCTCGATTGCTTTGATCACAAAATGGTGCCCGACCATACCGTTGCCGATGACGACGAGATTGTTCTTCATGGGTTAGCCCTGTGGTTCGTGGTTGGCTGCGGCCTGAAGCACTTTTGGTGCAAAACCGGCGCAGCGCTGTGCTGTACTCGTGTTGAAGCAAGTGTTGTGCCAATCAGGAGAGCTGAGCGTCGCTTTGATAAGAAAAATGCATCAATAAATAAATGTACCGATGGGTAGTAAATCAAGCAAGTGGTATGCAACTTGCTTGATTGGGGTGCAGGCACCAAAAAAGTGCCATGAGATTGGCTGAAGTTGCATAAACCTAAGGAACACCAGATGAGCGATACCAAGACCGGCGGTTTCCCGCTGTTTAACCTGAAGATCCCGCGCATGCGCACGCTGCACTTTACCTGGGTGGCATTTTTCATCACCTTTTTGGTGTGGTTTAACCACGCGCCGATGCTGGGCGCAATCGGGGACTCGCTGGGACTTGACGCCTCACAGATCAAAACCTTGTTGATCTTAAACGTCGCGCTCACCATACCTGCGCGAGTGATCGTGGGGATGTTGACCGATCGCTTTGGACCGCGGATCGTCTACTCAGGGCTTTTAATTGTGTGCGCGATCCCCTGTTTTGCCTTCGCGCTCGCCAGCACCTTTACCCAAGCCGCGATCGCGCGCTTTTTTATGGGCCTAATTGGTGCAGGCTTCGTGGTGGGCATACGCATGGTGTCGGAGTGGTTCCCAGCAAACGAGATGGGCACCGCCGAGGGGATCTATGGCGGTTGGGGCAACTTTGGCTCAGCGGCTGCTGCCTTTAGTTTGCCGACGCTCGCACTGATCTTTGGCGGCGACAACGGCTGGCGCTGGGCGATCGGCTTCACCGGCATGATTAGCTTTGTGTACGGGTTTATCTACTACCGCTCAGTGACCGATACGCCAAAAGGCGGCACTTACTACCGCCCCAAAACCAGCGGCGCTATGGAAGTGACCTCTAAAGGCGACTTCTTTTTCTTGATCATCATGAAAGTGCCGATGTACTTGGCGCTCGCGCTACTGGCCTGGAAGCTATCGCCTGCTGGGGTGAGCCTGCTCACACAGGGGTGGGTGTATGTGGCTTATGCCGCGCTGTTCCTACTGTTTCTCTATGAAATCGGGCAGGTTTGGAAGGTCAACAAGAGCGTGTTTGAGCGCGAGGTGCCGGAAAATCAGCGCTATGCGTTTAAACAGGTGGCGGTGCTCAACGTACTGTACTTTGCTACCTTTGGCTCAGAGCTTGCCGTGGTGTCGATGCTGCCGCTGTTTTTCGCTGAAACCTTTGGGCTCTCGGTGGTGGCAGCCGGCCTCATCGCCTCTAGTTATGCCTTTATGAACCTAGTGTCGCGCCCGGGTGGCGGCTGGCTTTCCGACCGCTTTGGCCGTAAGTCGGTGCTGCTCATCCTGACCGCAGGTCTGGCGCTGGGTTACTTCACCATGTCGCTGATCGATTCGAGCTGGCCACTGTGGCTTGCGGTCGTCGCTGCTATGGCGTGCTCCTTTTTTGTGCAGTCGGGTGAAGGTGCGGTGTTTGCCGTGGTGCCCCTGATCAAACGCCGCTTAACTGGCCAAATCGCGGGTATGACCGGCGCTTACGGTAACGTTGGCGCGGTGGTTTACTTAACCGTATTCTCTTTGGTGTCTGCCTCAAGCTTTTTCTTGCTGATCGCAGCCACCGCGGTACTGGGCTTTGTGGCGCTGTTGTTTATGCAAGAGCCTGAAGGCCACATGTACGAGGTTGGAGAGGACGGTGAGGCAGTTAAGATCGCGGTGACTTGATCTTGGTCCCTGCACACTGACTGAGTCTTGCGACATAAGTAAAATGCCCTCGCTAGCCAGCAACGCGCTTGAGCGGGGGCAGATTGTGTTGCAGTCATATAACACGGGTAGCCTACTTAAGGTATCTATTTGATACCATTAAGATACAACTCACCAATCTATCTACCAACTCACCCACCCACACACTAAAGCCACTGGAGAGCGATCATGAGTCTTGAGCAAGCCCTGCAAGTGGGTTCGGTGAGCATGGCTGGGCGAAAAACGGTTAACCAAGACGCTTGCGCCTCAAGAGTCACCGCTGACGTGGCTCTGATCAGCATCGCTGACGGCGTGAGCGCGTGCCAGCACCCATCTGAAGCCTCACAGATTGCCGTCACGCAGATGCACGCTGAATTTTTCAAAATTATGGACGCGCACCAATTTGATGCGCTGCGGATCATCGAGGCCAGTGAAACCGGGGTACATGCTGCAAACGAGGCGCTTTACTTTGGAGAGCTACCCGCCACTGAGCTGTATGGTTCGGCGAGCGCCATGCTCTCAACCCTAGCTACCCTAGTGGTAACCCGCAGGCGGGTGCGAGTGATCACCGTGGGCGACTCTCGGGTGTACCGGTTTCACCAGAACCGCTTGCACCAGCTCTCTGTGGATCAAAGGGACACTGAGGGGCGATTAACCAGTTTGCTGGGTCAGCAAAACCAAGTTCGCGCCAGTTTTGAGGATCAACTGCTCACGCCGGGGGAGATTTACTTGCTTTGCACCGATGGGGTGCATGACTATCTGGCAGATGAGGACATCGCGGCGTTTTTGGCGCATTTGAGTGCACAGACGATCACCCAGAGCCAACTTGAGCGAGCCGCGCAGCGGATCTGTGATGCGGCGCTCAAAGCGGGCAGCCGCGATAATCTGAGCTGCACGCTGGTTTGGGTGGGTGAGGACACCTTGGGCAGTGCCATACAAAACCGCGGGATGCGCGTACCGGACACCTTGCATGAAGGGGATACGCTGGATCACTACCGCATGGACCATGAGATGAGCTGCTCACCGCGTTCTCAAGTGTTTAGCGCCACCGACACCCACACCGGTAAGCGGCGGGTGATCAAGATCTTGTCCGAGAGGTTTAGCGACGACGCCGAAGACATCAACGCTTTTTTGCGCGAGGAGCGGATCGGGCTGCGCTTAAGCGAGGTCAGCGGCGCGTTTCGGTTCTACCCAAGACCTGCGGGGACTGAGTTTCTCTATCACGTCTCTGAGTTTTTAGAGGGGCAAACCATACGCGACTATATCGAGCAGCATGCACCAGTGTCGCCCGAGGTCTGCGAGCGACTCATGCGCAAGATCGTGGCTTCGGTGCGGATGCTGCATCGCCACCACATACTGCACCAAGACTTGAAACCGGAAAACCTGATCTTGACTCCAGTTGGTGCGATCAAGGTGATCGACTTTGGATCGGCGGATTCACTGGTGCTGCGTCAGGCATTGCACGCCCCCAAAGGCGCGCTTGAATACACTGCCCCTGAGTACTACTACCAAGGCAAGATCGACATCCAGTCCGATCTGTTTTCACTCGGGGTGATCGCATACGAGTTGATGACGGCTAAGTTGCCATTTGACCATAAAGAGCTGATGAGCAGCCCCCGTGACTACTGGATCCGCCCGGCGACACGTGCCAATCCCAACTTGCCCACCTGGGTTGACGCGGTGTTTGAGCGGGCGCTCGCAAGCGAGCTATCGATGCGCTATGCGTCCATGTCAGAGTTTTTGCTGGATCTGGGCCCGGCCAACCATGAAAAACCTAAGTTTAAACCGCTGCTGGAGCGTGAGTCGGCGGTGGTGTGGAAGTGCTTAAGCGCGCTGTTGGTGTTCACGCAGCTGCTCACCCTGGCGCTGTGGCTGAGTTAGTCGGCAAAGCCTAAGCAAAATGCCCTCGCTGGCTGGCCTCAATCGTAAATCTGGCGTGGCTGGTACAGGACTTGCTTGGTAAGGGTGAGTTTACTTTGGCTTCCTTAATTATTTAAGGGACTACGTAGGGTTAGCTCAAACGCCTAAGGCGCGGCCAAAACAGCCGCAGTGCGTCAGGGAGCTGATTGGCGCCGAGTCACTACTTCACAAAAGGATAAACATGAGCAAGCGTATCGTGATCGTTGGAGCGGGTATGGCGGGCGTCAAGCTGGCTCAAGAACTGTGCGCGCTAGAAACTGACGCGCAGATCACCTTGATCAGCGCTGAGGCGCGCGCAGGCTACAACCGGATCATGCTCTCCCCAGTGCTTTCGGGTGAAAAACACATCGATGAGATCGCACTCACTGCTCCTGAATGGTTCAAGGACAGCGGAGTGAAGCTCGTCGCCGGTTGTGAAATTACCCAGATCAATCCTAACAGCAAGGTGGTTTCAAACGAGTGCGGCGATCAGTATACCTATGATACTTTAGTGCTTGCGACAGGTTCTAGTGCCTTTAAGATCCCTTTTAAGGGGATTGAAGGCGAAGGTGTCTATGTGTTTCGTACCTTTGATGACGTCTGCGCGATGCTGTCGCGCTTAAAAGCTGTTAGCCAAAGCGGGCCAGATCAAAAAGGGCGAGCCGTGGTGATCGGCGGTGGCCTGCTGGGACTTGAGGCGGCAGCGGCTTTAAACCGCCAAGGCGCCAAGGTGACGGTGATACACAACGCCGAGCACCTGATGAACACCCAGCTAAACGCTGCAGCCGCCAGCCTACTTCAAGATCACTTCGAGTCAAATGGTATCGAATTTATACTCGGTGCAAAAACCAAAGAGATCTTGCTCAAAGACAACCAAGTATCAGGCGTGGCTTTTGAAGATCAGGGCGATATAGAGGCTGATTTGGTGATCATGGCGGTTGGGGTCAGGCCCAATTTGGCGCTGGCTCAAAGTTTAGCTGATCAGAGTGATCTGCAGGTTGAGCGCGGCATCGTCGTCGATGCGCAGCTCAAAACCAACTTACCCGGGGTTTATGCGCTGGGTGAGTGCGTACAGTTTGAGGGACAAACCTTTGGTTTGGTGGCTCCGGTCTATGATCAGGCGAGGGTGCTGGCTGCTCACTTAGGCGGCGATGGTGGGCATTTTGCGATTAAGCCGCTCGCAACCAAACTTAAAGTCACCGGCGTTGATCTGTTTAGTGGCGGCGACATACGCGATCTCGATCACTACACTTATGCGACCACGCAAAATCCGGTCACCGGCACCTATAAGCGCTTGTCTTTTGAGGGTGATCGGCTGGTGGGGGCGATCCTCTACGGCGATGTGGCGGATGGTAGCTGGCTGTTTGATCTGATCGAAAACCAAACCGATATCAGCCAACTGCGTGATCGCATGATCTTTGGCCAACACTACATACAGGCCGCTTAGATGAATATCCTGCTCGCGCAGCTTGACGCCGATACCCAGATCCAGACCATCAAAACCACTTGCCCCTACTGCGGGGTGGGCTGCGGGGTGCTGGCAACTGTGGATCAAAAAAGCGGCGAGGTGACGGTTAAGGGTGATCCTGAGCACCCGGCCAACTTTGGTCGGCTCTGCTCCAAAGGCTCAGCGCTGGGGGAGACGCTCAGCACCCAGACGCGCTTAAGCGAGCCTATGGTTGACGGTGCGGTGGTTGATTGGGAAACAGCTTTAGGAGCAGTTGCGCACAAAATAGGCGACAGCATCCAGCAGCACGGCCCTGATTCAGTGATGTTTTATGTCTCAGGTCAGCTGCTCACCGAGGACTACTACGTCGCCAACAAGCTTATCAAGGGCTTTATCGGCACCAACAACATCGACTCAAACTCACGCTTGTGCATGTCCTCGGCGGTCGCGGCGCATAAGCGCGCCTTTGGATCAGACACCGTGCCGGTGAATTATGAGGATCTGGAGGCGTGCGAGCTGCTGGTGCTGGTTGGCTCCAACATGGCGTGGTGTCACCCGGTGCTCTTTCAGCGGGTTAAAGCGGCTTTTGAAGCCGCTGCAGCGATGGGAAAGCCCAAAAAATTGGTGGTGATCGATCCCAGACGCACCGATTCGTGCAGTTTTGCTGATCTGCACTTGGGGCTAAAGATCGGCACCGACACGCACTTGTTTAACGGGCTGCTGAATTATCTAGGACATGAGGTTTTTCAAGAGAATCCCTATCAAATGCCAGGCTGGACAGATCAGCTTGAGGGGTTAGATGCCGCGCTTGAAGCGGCTAGTGAGTACACGGTTGATCGGGTCGCTGAGGTTTGCGGGCTAGAGGCGGCTGATGTGTTGGCATTTTATAGACTGTTTAGCAGCACGCCCAAAACCCTGAGCGCGTTTTGCATGGGGGTGAACCAGTCAAGCTCGGGCACCGACAAAGCCAACGCGATCATCAACGCGCACCTCATCACCGGGCGGATCGGGTCGGCGGGCGCAGGGCCTTTTAGTTTGACCGGCCAACCCAACGCCATGGGCGGGCGTGAAGTCGGCGCGCTATCTAACCTGCTCGCCGCGCACTTTGATCTGAGCGACGCCGATTCGCGCGCGCAGGTTGCCAAGTTTTGGAGATCACCCAAACCGATCAGTCCAAAAGTGGGACTCAGTGCTACCGAGGTGGCCGGCGCGATCAAGCGCGGGGAGGTGCGCGTGATCTGGATCATGGCGACCAACCCGGTGGTCAGCCTCACCCAGACCAGCGAGCTGCGCGAAGCACTTGAGCTTTGCAACACCGTGATCGTATCTGACTGCGTCGGCGGTACGGCGACGCAACACTTTGCTGATATCCTGTTGCCCGCGCAGGGCTGGAGTGAGAAGTCCGGCACGGCCACGAACTCTGAGCGCCGCATCTCCCGCCAGCGCCGCCTGCTGCCACCTCACAAGCTGGCAAAGCCCGATTGGTGGATACTCTCAAAAGTCGCCCAAAAGCTGGGGTTTTATGGGTTTGAGTACACCCACGAGTCACAAATTTTCGAAGAGCACGCAAAGCTGAGCAACCAGCCAAATGACAACGCTAGCCAGCTTCCTCGAAGCTTTCAGCTCGGGGCGCTGGCACAGTTGAGCATCGATCAATATGACGCGCTCGCCCCCATCCAGTGGCCGGTGTCGATGAGTGAGGTGAGTGGTATCGCCTCGCGCTTTTATAGCGACGGCAAGGCGCACAGCGCAAGCGGTAAGCTCAAGCTGATCCCAATCACTCCGAGGCTTGCGATCTCAAGCCTAAGCGCTGATTATCCGCTGATGCTGAGCACAGGGCGGATCCGTGATCAGTGGCACACCATGACTCGCACTGGCCTATCGGCTCGGTTAAACCAGCACATCACCGAGGCTTTTGTGCAAGTTCACCCAAGCGACGCTGAGGCTTTGGGCTTAACTGAGGCGGGTTTGGCTCATGTGAATTCGGTGCACGGCGAGGTGCTGCTGCGCGTGTCGATCACGGATCAAGTGCGAGCAGGTGAGGTGTTTGCACCGATGCACTGGAGCGAGCAATCGGCAAATGCCTGCGTGGGCAAACTGATCCAATCCAACATCGATCCGATCTCAAAACAGCCTGAGTTCAAGGCCACGCCGGTGAGCGTGCGGCCAGCCACGACCACCGATCACGGCTTGCTGCTGCTGCCGATCAGCGCGCTGAATCAGCTTAAGACGCTGCTGACTGACTTTGACTACTATAGTTATCGGCTGCTTGGCGAGGCGATAGAGGTCACCTTTGAGCAGTTTGCGCGCTTCGGCAAGCCTCAAGTGGATCACTTGCTGGATCAACTCACCACTTTGCCGGGGATTGAGCTATCGCGCGCCGCGAGCCTGAGCGATCCGGCGCAGGGCCAGCAGCGCTGGGTGTTTTATGATCAAGATGTTTCTGTAAGCGAGGCATCTGCTATAAAAGGCTCTTCCAGCGCGGCTAGGCTCGTTTGCGTGCTTTATATTCAACAGCGCGAGCAGTCGCTACCCGACACACGCTGGTTGTTGAGCAAGTTTGGTGCGGGGCTAGAATCGTCAGATCACACGGCGCTCTTGGCGGGTGCGCCGCTAGAAGGTGACTTTGATGTGGGGCGGATCGTGTGCAGCTGTTTTACGGTGGGGGAGAAAACCATCTGTGCGGCGATCAAAGAGCAAAAGCTCACCACCGCTGAGCAGATCGGAGCTTATCTGAAAGCAGGCACCAACTGCGGCTCGTGCGTGCCTGAGCTTAAAGAGCTTTTAAAAGCTGAAGGCTGATCATTATTATTTAGTTAAAGTCTTTGAAATCGTCTTAAATTATGCGAGCTTGGAGTTAATTTTTAGTTAGTCCCAAGCAAATGACGAAGCGCATTCAAGACCCAAACCAACAAATTGCGTTATTTATCGATGCTGATAACGCTCCTGCCTCTAGTATCTCGCTCGTTTTGAGCGACATGGCCCGATACGGTGTTGTGTCTATCAGGCGAGCTTATGGAAACTGGAAATCCCCTCATTTGCAGAGCTGGGAGGCTGTTTTGCATGAAAATGCTATCCAGCCGATTCAACAGTTTGACTTAATAAAAGGTAAAAACGCCTCAGATATGGCGCTTGCTATTGATGTCATGGACGTCTTGTACTTGAAAAATGTCCACACCATTGGCTTGATGTCCTCGGATTGCGACTTTACGCCCTTAGCGACCAGAGTGCTCAGTGATGGAGTTCAGGTGATCGGTTATGGAGAGAAAAAAACTCCTCAGCCTTTTGTTCGGAGCTGCTCGCGCTTCTTGTTGTTAGAAAAAGAGATCACCAATCAGCCCAGCAATGATGAAAAGTGTTTATTTAAAACTCAAGATAAGCTTAAGTGCGACACCAAACTGATCAATCTACTTAGAGAGGCGGTAAGTGCTCATGAGGAAGAAGATGGCTGGGCTCATCTTGGCAGGATTGGCAGTCATATATCAAACCACGACTCCTTTGACTCTCGAAACTACGGCTATAAAAAGCTCAGTGAACTGTTTTTGGCAATTGATCTTTTTGAAACGAAGATTGCCAGTGGTAATCATTTATGGGTAAAACATAAGCGAAGCCATCCTAAAAAAGTTTGATTTTTTATTAAAAAAAGCCGTTGGCGCTGGATTTGACCCCCTTGATTGCCCGCGATGGTGGGCATTTTACTTAAGCTTTGGCTCGCGCTGAGTTTGAGCGAACCAGCAGTTGGAGCAATCGGCTGCGCCTGCGTATAATGACCAACTAATTTTGGGCAATCGCCTGCCCCAGGAGTGTTATGAAGCAAAACGGAAAGATTGCCCGTTGGAACGACGCCAAAGGTTTTGGGTTCATCGAAACTGACGATGGTGAAAGCTACTTTTTT
>OJBY01000285.1_pt1 | contig 31119 bp, 39 predicted proteins | sample 1591731 | NCBI WGS metagenome assembly OJBY01 (sample SAMN05416837, study PRJEB24817) | seawater metagenome | isolation source: Sea water | place: Canada:Atlantic | collected 2013-07
CCATGAAGCGGTTCGCGACGCGCGGCCGTGGCAAGTCCACGCGCATCCTCAAGCCGTTCAGCCGGCTGCGGATTGTCGTTCGCGAAGCAGAAGAGGCGTAAGATGGGTCACAAGAGCAATCCGATCGGTCTGCGCCTGCAGATCAACCGCACCTGGGACAGCCGCTGGTACGCCGAAGGTGGCGACTATGCCAAGCTGCTCAAGGAAGACATCGAGATCCGTAAGCACATCATCTCGAGCCTGCCGCAGGCAGCGATCTCGAAGGTTGTGATCGAACGTCCGGCCAAGCTTTGTCGAGTTTCGATTTACGCTGCGCGTCCTGGTGTCATCATCGGCAAGAAGGGCGCGGACATCGAGAAGCTTCGCGCCAAGCTGGCCAAGATGACCGACAGCGAAGTGAAGCTGAACATCGTTGAGATCCGCAAGCCAGAAATCGACGCCAAGCTCGTCGCCCAGGGCATTGCCGATCAGCTGATCCGCCGTGTCGCTTTCCGTCGTGCAATGAAGCGCGCCATGCAGTCGGCCATGCGCCTTGGTGCCGAAGGCATTAAGATCATGTGTGGCGGCCGGCTTGGTGGTGCCGAAATCGCTCGCGTCGAACAATATCGTGAAGGCCGGGTGCCGCTGCACACGCTGCGCGCCAACATAGACTATGCCGAAGCCGAGGCGCTAACCGCTTACGGTATCATCGGCATCAAGGTGTGGGTCTTCAAAGGCGAGATCCTGGGTCATGACCCGACCTCGCAGGATCGTTTGATGATGGAATCGCAGACGTCCGGCGTCCGTCCGGCTCGTTGAGGTAGAGAACCATGCTGCAACCGAAAAAAACCAAGTACCGGAAAGCCTTCAAGGGCAAGATCCACGGTAAAGCCAAGGGCGGCACCACGCTGAACTTCGGCGCCTACGGTCTGAAAGCCCTTGAGCCGGAACGTATCACAGCCCGTCAGATCGAAGCTGCGCGTCGTGCCATTACCCGTGCCATGAAGCGTCAGGGTCGTCTCTGGATCCGCGTTTTCCCTGACGTGCCGGTCTCGAAGAAGCCTGCCGAAGTTCGTCAGGGTAAGGGCAAGGGCTCCGTCGAATTCTGGGCCGCTCGCGTCAAGCCGGGCCGGATCCTGTTCGAACTCGACGGTGTACCCGGCCCCGTGGCCGCCCGCGCTTTCGAACGTGCTGCCATGAAGCTGCCGATCAAGACGAAGGTTATTGCCCGTTTCGGCGACACCTCGCACCTGGGAGGCGAATGATGGCCGACAAGAGTAACACCGAAGATCTGCGCACCAAGAGCGACGATCACCTTTCCGAAGCGCTGACGATGCTCAAGAAAGAGCAGTTCAACCTGCGCTTCCAGGCTGCGACCAACCAGTTGGAAGGTCCGGCCCGAGTGAAGGAAGTCCGTCGCCAGATCGCGCGCATCAAGACGCTTCAGAGCGAGCGTGCCAAGAGCGCTCAATCCGAAGCAGCGAAAGCGTAAGGAGTAGACAATGCCCAAGCGTATCCTGACCGGGACTGTCACCTCCGACAAGACCGACAAGACCGTGACCGTGCTGGTCGAACGTCGTGTGAAGCACCCGCTATACGGGAAAATCATCAAGCGTTCGAAGAAGTATCATGCTCACGACGAGAAGAACGAATTCGTCGCTGGCGACAAGGTTCGCATCGAGGAGACTAAGCCGATCTCCAAGACCAAGACCTGGGCGGTAAAAGACCGTCTCGTAGCCAGCCGTGGCACCGAAGTGGAGGCCGACCTTGATGTCGCCGAAGCTACACCCGGTGGCGCAGAGTAACAGACGTTAGGAACTGCCGGGCTGGTTTCGGCCTAAGTCTCGGCAAGCCAATTGAGAAGGAACCGGATCGATGATCCAGATGCAATCCAATCTCGACGTCGCGGACAACAGCGGCGCCAAGCGCGTCCAGTGCATTAAAGTACTGGGTGGCTCGAAGCGTCGTACCGCGTCTGTCGGTGATGTGATCGTGGTTTCCGTGAAGGAAGCCCAGCCACGTGCCCGCGTCAAGAAGGGCGACGTGCACCGTGCGGTGATCGTGCGTACCCGCAAGGACGTTCGCCGTCCTGACGGGAGCGTGATCCGCTTCGACAGCAATGCTGCAGTCCTGGTGAACAAGCAGGAAGAACCGATCGGCACGCGTATTTTCGGCCCGGTCGTTCGGGAATTGCGTGGCCGGGGCTTCATGAAAATCATCTCGCTCGCACCGGAGGTGATCTGATGGCTTCTGCTAAGATCAAGAAGGGGGACACAGTTGTCGTGCTTTCAGGCAAGGACAAGGGCCAGACCGGCACTGTCCAGAAGGTCCTGCCGAAAGAAGGCAAGGTCCTGGTCGAGGGCGTCAACGTGATGACCCGTCACCGCAAGCCTTCGCAGGCTAATCCGCAGGGCGGCATCGACCGTATGCCCGCCCCGATGGCGATCTCCAAGGTCGCTGTTGCCGATCCCAAGGATGGCAAGCCGACCCGCGTCCGTTTCGAGGAAAAGGACGGGAAGAAGGTACGCGTTGCCGTCAAGTCCGGGGAGACGATTGATGGCTGATTACACACCGCGTCTGAAGAAGAAGTACAGCGACGATATCGTCAAGGCGATGACCGAAAAATTTGGTTACAAGAACCAGATGGAGATTCCACGCCTTGCGAAGATTACGCTGAACATGGGCGTAGGCGAAGCGAGCCAGGACAAGAAGAAGGTCCAGACCGCTGCCGAGGAAATGGAACGTATCGCTGGCCAGAAGCCCGTGATCACGAAAGCCAAGAAATCCATCGCACAGTTCAAGCTGCGCGACGGCATGCCGATCGGTTGCAAGGTAAACCTGCGCCGTGATCGCATGTATGAATTCCTCGATCGCCTGGTGACCATTGCGATGCCGCGTATTCGCGACTTCCGCGGGGTCAATCCCAAGTCGTTCGATGGCAATGGCAACTACGCCATGGGCATCAAGGAGCAGATCATCTTCCCGGAGATCAGCTACGACAAGATCGAGAAGGTGCGTGGCATGGACATCATTGTCACCACCACCGCCAAGACCGACGAAGAGGCGCGCGAGCTCCTCAAGCTGTTCGGTTTCCCGTTCCCGGCTGAAGAGGCCGAAGACAAGGAAGCGGCGTGATCCGTTTCCCTGACCTGAGAAAGCAAGAGAGAGCTTAAGTCCAATGGCGAAACTGAGTTCCATCAACAAGAACGAGAAGCGCAAGAAGCTCGTTCAGAAGTACGCTGCGAAGTACGAAAAGCTGAAGGCGATTGCCGACGACGAGTCGCTCGATGATACAGAGCGTCTTATGGCGCGCCTGAAGATGGCCGAACTTCCGCGTAATTCGAACCCCACCCGTGTGCGCAACCGCTGCACCACCACCGGCCGCCCACGCGGCTACTACCGCAAGTTCGGGCTTAACCGCATCGAACTCCGGAATCTGGCCAACAAGGGCCTTATTCCGGGCGTGACCAAGTCGAGCTGGTGAGGACCTGACGAATGGCTATGACCGATCCCCTGGGTGATATGCTCACCCGCATCCGCAACGGCCAGCAGGCGAAGAAGGATTCCGTCCTTTCGCCCGCTTCCAAGCTGCGTGCGAACGTGCTCGAAGTTCTCCAGCGTGAAGGCTACATCCGTGGCTATTCCGAGGACGCGAGCGGCAAGCATCCCGCGCTGCGTATCGAACTGAAATATTTCGAAGGCGAACCTGCGATCAAGCATGTCGCCCGCGTCTCCAAACCGGGTCGCCGCATCTACTCAGGCTCGAAAGAGCTTCCGGCAGTGCGCAATGGCCTTGGCATCACCATCGTCTCGACGCCGAAGGGCGTGCTTTCGGACAACGAAGCGCGTACCGAAAACGTTGGCGGCGAAGTGCTCGCGGAGGTATTCTGATGAGCCGCATTGGCAAACGGCCGGTGGCGCTTCCCAGCGGAGTGACCGCCAAGACCGAAGGCAAGACCCTGACCGTGAAAGGTCCCAAGGGCGAACTGTCCATGACTATGCTCGACCTGATCGAATACAAGATCGAGGGCGAGGAAATCCAGGTCAACCCGATCAACAAGACGCAGAAAGCGCGACAGTTCTGGGGCATGCACCGCACGCTTGTACAGAACCTGGTTGACGGTGTGACCGAAGGTTTCACCAAGGTGCTGGAAATCAACGGCGTTGGTTATCGTGCGCAGGCACAGGGCAAGAAGCTCAAGCTTCAGCTCGGTTTCAGCCACGATGTCGACCTCGACGTGCCGGAAGGTATCGACGTCAAGACGCCCGATCAGACCACGGTCGAGATTTCGGGCATCGACAAACAAAAGGTCGGGCAGTTCGCTGCCGAGATCCGCGAATGGCGCAAGCCCGAGCCTTACAAGGGCAAGGGTGTGAAGTATCGCGGCGAGTATATCTTCCGCAAGGAAGGGAAGAAGAAGTAAGATGGCAAAGCTTTCCCTCTTTGAACGTCGCCGTCGCCGCGTGCGCACTGCGCTTCGCAAGCGTTCGGGTGACAAGCCCCGCTTGTCCGTGCACCGCACTGGACAACATATCTACGCGCAGATCATCGACGATTCCGATGGCCGCACCGTTGCCGCCGCCAGCACGCTGGGCGCCGATGGTTCTGGGTCGAACGTCGATGCCGCCAAGAAGGTGGGCAGCGATATCGCAGAGGCCGCCAAGAAGGCTGGCGTGACGACTGTCGTGTTTGATCGCGGCGGGTTCCTGTACCATGGCCGCGTCAAGGCGCTGGCCGATGCCGCGCGCGAAGGCGGGCTGGAGTTCTGATGATGGCTGACGAAACCAAGAACAACGAAGAGACCAAGGTGACGAACGAGGGTTCGACCCCTACGCCGACCATGGCCACCACTGAAGCTGCCGAAAACCAGTCGCCGGCTCAGGCCGACGATGGCCAGGCGCGCACCCGTGACAATGCTCGCGGCGGACGTGGCGGCGGCGGACGCGGTGGCCGTGATGATCGCGGCGGCGGTCGTGGACGCGGACGCGGTGGACGTGACGATCGTCGTGGTGGCCGCGGTGGCGATGATGATGGCGAGGAGCTGATCGAGAAACTCGTTCACATCAACCGCGTCGCCAAGGTGGTGAAGGGCGGTAAGCGCTTCGGTTTCGCCGCACTGGTTGTGGTGGGTGATGGCAAGGGCCGCGTAGGCTTTGGCCACGGCAAGGCTCGCGAAGTGCCGGAAGCCATCAACAAGGCGACTGCTGCTGCCAAGAAGAAGATGATCCGCGTGCCGTTGAAGGAAGGGCGTACCCTCCATCATGACGGGAAGGGTCACTTTGGCGCTGGTAGGGTTGTCGTGCGTTCGGCACCTGCAGGTACCGGCATCATCGCCGGTGGTCCGATGCGTGCCGTGTTCGAGGCTTTGGGTGTTTCCGATGTTGTGACCAAGTCGGTCGGCACGTCCAACCCCTACAACATGATCCGCGCCACTTTCGACGGCCTGACCAACCAGTCTTCGCCGAAGTCGGTTGCGCAGCGTCGCGGCAAGAAGGTTGCAGACCTGCTGGGTCGTGGCAGCCAGGTGAGCGAAGCCGAGGCCCAGGCCGAAGCTGAAGCGATCACGGAGTAAGACAGATGGCTACCATCAAGATCAAGCAGATCGGTTCGCCGATCCGTCGTCCCGAAAGCCAGCGCAAGATCCTCATCGGTCTTGGCCTCAACAAGATGCACAAGGTCGTCGAGCGTCAGGATACGCCTGAAGTTCGCGGCGCGGTGGCGAAGGTTCCACACCTGGTGGAGATCGTGGAGGGTTAAGTCCCGCCGCGAATGGTAAAACAATTTGACGGTGGTGGCCCGCTCGCGTAGCGGGCCGCTTCCATTTCAACAGCGCGAACAAAGCGAAAGCGAGTGCAGACTATGAAACTTAACGAAATTCGCGACAACGAAGGCGCCCGTAAAGAGCGCATCCGAGTGGGCCGTGGCATCGGCTCGGGCAAGGGCAAGACTGCCGGCCGAGGCCAGAAGGGCCAGAAGAGCCGCTCGGGTGTCGCCGTGAAGGGCTTCGAAGGCGGCCAGATGCCCCTTCACATGCGTTTGCCGAAGCGTGGCTTCAACAATCCGTTCGGCAAGGATTACGCCGAAGTGAATATTGGCATGGTGCAGAAGCTGGTCGACAACGGCAAGCTCGATGCCAAGTCCACCATCGATCACGCAGCGCTGAAGGCTGCTGGCGTAGCGCGCGGTGGCAAGGATGGCGTGCGCCTGTTGGCCAAGGGGGAAATTTCCGCCAAGCTGACTTTCAACGTCGCCGGTGCATCCAAGGGTGCCGTTGCTGCCGTGGAGAAGGCTGGCGGCAAGGTGGACGTGATCGATCCGGGCAAGCCCGAGCACGAGAAAAAGGCTGCTCGTCGTGAAGCCAACAAGGCCGCCAAGAGCGCCGAATAATCGGATAATGGCACGCGCGGGTTCGACAAGAGGCCCGCGCGTCCCTATCTAGCCTTCCTGAGCCGGGAGGGACCGGCGGAATTACCAGGATTTAGATACTTCTCATGGCATCTCGCGCCGACAATATCGCTAGCTCGCTGAGCTTCTCGAACTTCAGCAAGGCCACCGAGCTCAAGCAGCGCATCTGGTTCACCATCGGTGCGCTGATCGTTTTCCGCTTCCTCAGCTTTGTGCCCCTTCCGGGTGTCAATCCGCTGATCTTGGAAACGCTTTACGATCAGACACGCGGCGGCATCCTTGACATGTTCAACATGTTCTCCGGCGGCTCGCTGGAGCGGATGAGCCTGATCGCGCTGGGCGTCATGCCCTACATTACCGCCTCCATCGTTATCCAGCTGGCTGCGTCGCTGCATCCCAGCCTGATTGCGTTGAAGAAGGAGGGCGAGGCCGGACGCAAAAAACTGAACCAGTACACGCGCTATGGCACGGTATTCCTGTGCGCGATCCAGGGTTGGTTTCTTGCTTCGGGTCTCGAGGCTTACGGCGCGCAAAGCGGCCTGCAGGCCGTTGTCGATCCAGGCCCCATGTTCCGCATCGTGGCCGTCATCAACCTTGTCGGTGGCACCATGTTCCTGCTGTGGCTGGGTGAGCAGATCACTGCACGCGGCATCGGTAACGGCGTATCGCTCATCATCATGGCGGGCATCGTTGCCCAGTTCCCGACGTTCACTGCCAACCTCTTCGAGGGCGGCCGTACCGGCTCCATCAGCGGTGTGCTGATCGGTGGCTTGATCGTCATGGTGGTCGTGCTCATCCTCGTAATCTGTTTTTTCGAGCGTGCGCAGCGGCGACTGTTGATACAATATCCGAAGCGAGCGACGCAGCGCGGCGGGATGCAGGCAGACCGTTCGCATTTGCCGCTCAAACTGAACACCGCAGGCGTTATTCCGCCGATTTTCGCCAGCTCGCTGTTGCTGTTGCCGTTGACGATCACGCAGTTTGCTGGCAACTCGGTCGACACCAGCAGCACCTGGGGCGGCATCATCGTGACGCTCAACCAGTACCTGGCACACGGTCAGCCGCTTTATATGCTGCTGTATGGTCTCGGCATCATGTTCTTCGCCTTCTTCTACACCGCGGTGGTCTTCAACCCGGAAGATACGGCGGACAATCTCAAGAAAAATGGCGGCTTCATTCCGGGCATCCGTCCCGGCAAGCGTACCGCCGACTATCTCGATTATGTCCTCACCCGTATCACTGTGGTTGGTGCGATCTACCTGACCGCAGTCTGTATCATTCCCGAATGGGGTATAGCGCAAACTGGCCTTCCGCTGTTCCTGGGCGGCACCAGCTTGCTGATCGTGGTGAACGTCACCGTGGACACGATCAGCCAGATCCAGTCGCACCTGTTGGCGCACCAGTATGGCGATCTAATCAAGAAGGCCAAGTTGAAGGGCCGCACGCGCTAGGCTAGCGCTGGAAGTTCTTGGAAGTGGGGATTCGCGTTACATGAACATCATCCTTTTGGGGCCTCCGGGCGCAGGCAAGGGCACCCAGTCCTCCAACCTGGTGGAGCATCACGGAATGCGGCAGCTGTCCACGGGTGACATGCTGCGGGCCGCCGTTAAGGCGCAGACACCCGTCGGTTTACAGGCCAAGGAAGTCATGGATCGCGGCGAATTGGTCTCGGACGAGATTGTTTCTGCGTTGATCGATGCCGAACTGCAGGCGATGGGCGATGATATGGGGGCGATCTTCGATGGATATCCCCGCACCGAGGCGCAGGCCGTGGCCCTTGATGAAATTCTTTCCGGCCACGATCGCAAACTGCACCATGTCATCGAACTGGCAGTGAACGAAGAAGCGCTGGTCGACCGCGTAACAGGCCGGTTCACGTGCGCCAATTGCGGCGAAGGCTATCATGAGCGCCACAAGCTTCCTGCCACGCCAGGTGTGTGCGACAAGTGCGGCTCCACCGAGTTCAAGCGTCGGCCTGACGATACTGAGGAAACGGTGCGTACCCGGATGCAGGAATATCGCGCCAAGACCGCGCCTATCCTTCCCTATTACGAAGAGCGCGGTATCGTTCAGCGTGTCGACGGCATGGCATCCATCGACGAGGTGACAACCTCGATCGAGAAGGTGTTGGCCTCGGACTGACCCTCGCGCTATCCCTTTTTCTTTCGAAGGAGGGATTATGAACCGCACATTTGTAACCGTATCAGCGAACCTGCTTGCTTGCGGCCTATCCTTTCCTGCGGCAGCCGAGGTGGTCGAATCCGCCTCCGGTGGCTTTGCCACGCATGACGAAGTGATCGTCTCCGCCGACCGGAGCACTGTCTGGCAAGAACTCGTCCAGCCTGAAAACTGGTGGAGCCATACGTGGTCTGACGACTCCAGTAACCTCAGGCTCGATCCGGTTGCAGGGGGTTGCCTTTGCGAAACGATCCCAGTGCCGGGCGACTGGCCCGATGGCTCCGTGGAGCACATGCGGGTCATCATGGCAATTCCGGGCAGCATCCTTCGCATGTCGGGGTCGCTCGGCCCGTTGCAGTCAGAGGGACTGATCGGGACGCTCACCGTAACACTTGACGATGCGGGCGAGGGCACTCGAATCAAGTGGGATTATGTGACCGGCGGCGAAGCGCGTTTTGCCCCATCGCAATTTGCACCGGTTGTGGATGGCGTGCAATCCGAATTTCTCGCCGCTCTTGTAGCGAGGCTGGACGAGGCTGTGGATCACCCTGGCGCCAGCGAGTGACGGGAATTTTGACTAGGCTGCCTTCGCAAGGTATATAAGGCTGATCGGAGCGCAAACGCTCCTGCGTGCAACGGAACATTCCGTAGCCGTGCTTTCGGCTGTTGACGTAGAGGGGGAATCACCCTATCTGCGCGCTCTACTCGTCCAATAGTATCGATAGTCACTATCAGGCGGCAGCCATTGGCAAGCCTCCTGTTTTTGCTTTCGGCGCATCCGGGGCGGGTTTTTGTAGCTATGAGATAGGGGCGTCCATTTGGCGCATTCCCTGTGGAGCATGGAGAATTAAGTGGCTCGTATTGCCGGGGTAAACATCCCCACCAACAAACGCGTTATTGTCGCGCTCACCTACATTCACGGAATCGGTCCCACCACTGCGGTGAAGATTGCCGACAAGCTCGGCATCGATCACTCGCGCCGGGTGCAGGACCTGTCGGACGCCGAAGTCCTGCAGATCCGTGAAGCCATCGACGCCGATTATACCGTGGAAGGCGACCTGCGTCGCAACACCGCGATGAACATCAAGCGCCTGATGGACCTCGCCTGCTATCGTGGCCTGCGTCACCGCAAGGGCCTGCCCGTTCGCGGTCAGCGTACCCACACCAACGCCCGCACCCGCAAGGGCAAGGCTAAGCCGATCGCCGGCAAGAAGAAGTAAGCGAGCGGGAACCCCCGCGCTTTTCCCTTCTTTATAGATACGAGGAATACGACAGATGGCACGCGAACCAGGCCGAGTAAGGCGCCGCGACAAAAAGAATATCTCAAGCGGTGTTGCACACGTCAACTCCAGCTTCAACAATACCATGATCACCATCACCGATGCACAGGGCAATGCGATCAGCTGGTCCAGCGCCGGCATGATGGGGTTCAAGGGTAGCCGTAAATCCACGCCTTATGCCGCGCAGGTCGCCGCTGACGACGCCGGGAAAAAGGCCGCCGAACACGGCGTGCGAACACTAGAGGTAGAGATCAAGGGTCCGGGTTCGGGCCGTGAAAGCGCGCTGCGGGCGCTCCAGGCGGTGGGTTTCACCATCACCAGCATCCGCGACGTGACGCCGATCCCGCACAATGGTGTGCGGCCATCCAAGCGTCGTCGCGTCTGATCGAAGCCTGCCGCGGGGCCCGTGTTAGTTCGGGCACTCCGCAACCAGTCACTCGCATCGGCCGCGGCGTTCCAGCGCTCCGCGGCCTTTGTGCCACGAAATACCTTTAGGGGAAGTCCATGTCCGTCAATGCGAAGAACTGGCAGGAACTGAAGAAGCCCAACACTCTAGAAATCAAGGAAGGCGCAGACAAGAAGCGCAAGGCGACATTTGTCGCTGAGCCGCTTGAGCGTGGCTACGGCCTGACGCTGGGCAATGCCCTGCGCCGTGTCCTGCTTGCCAGCCTTCAGGGTGCGGCCATCACGTCGATCAAGATCGAGAACGTGCTGCACGAATTCTCCAGCCTTGCCGGCGTGCGCGAGGATGTCACCGACATGGTCCTCAACGTGAAGCAGATCGCGTTGAAGATGGAAGGCGAAGGCCCCAAGCGGCTGCAGCTTTCCGCTACCGGACCCGGCGAAGTGAAGGCCGGTGACATTGCCGTATCCGGCGATATCGAGGTTCTGAACAAGGATCTTGTGCTGTGTCACCTCGATGAAGGTGCCACGCTGAACATGGAACTGACTGCCGATACCGGCAAGGGCTACTCGCCTGCTGTGCAGAACCGTCCGGTCGATGCGCCGATCGGCCTGATCCCTGTAGATTCGCTTTACTCGCCGATTAAGCAGGTCAGCTACAAGGTTGAGAACGCCCGCGTGGGCCAGGAACTGGATTTCGACAAGCTTTCGCTCACCATCGAAACAGACGGCACCGTCACTCCCGAAGATGCCATCGCCTATGCGGCGCGCATCCTGCAGGACCAGTTGACGCTGTTCGTCCACTTCGAGGATGGCATTCCGCAGCCTTCCAGCGCCATGATCGGCGTTGCCGCAGAACCGCAGGAAAGCGACACCAATCAGCTCAACCGTTACCTTCTCAAGAAGGTGGACGAACTTGAACTCTCGGTGCGTTCGGCCAACTGTCTCAAGAACGATAACATCATCTACATCGGTGACCTGGTCCAGAAGACCGAGGCCGAGATGCTGCGCACGCCGAACTTCGGCCGCAAATCGCTCAACGAGATCAAGGAAGTGCTTTCTAGCATGGGTCTGCGTCTTGGCATGGACATTCCCGGATGGCCGCCTGAGAACATCGAAGAAATGGCCAAGAAGCTCGAGCAGGAACTGCTCGGCTAACTTGCCGAACCATGGGGCATGGGCCGGACCCTTTCATCCGGCCTGCATCGGGCTACCTCATACGGGCCCCCTACGAACTGGAGTATAGAATATGCGTCACGGTATTTCCGGCCGTAAACTTAGCCGCAAATCGCAGCATCGCACCGCGCTTTTCCGCAACATGGCGGCGGCTCTGATCAAGCACGAGCAGATCCTCACCACCACGGCCAAGGCCAAGGAACTGCGTCCCTACGTCGAAAAGCTGATCACGCTGGCAAAGCGCGGCGGCCTTTCCAATCGTCGCCTCGCGCATGCTCGCCTGCTGGATGATGGACAGCTGAAGAAGCTGTTCGACGTTCTGGCAGAACGTTATTCTGACCGTGACGGTGGTTACACCCGGATCATCAAGGCCGGCTACCGCGCCAGTGACGCGGCTCCCATTGCCTACATCGAACTGGTGGACCGCGATATGGACGCCAAGGGGCAGGACAGCGGCCCGGTGATGACCGAGGACGAGTACGAAGACGCGTAAGCGCCTCTGGCAAAGAACAGGCAAAGGGCCGTCGGAGCGATCCGGCGGCCCTTTTCTTTTGCGCGAGGTGTGGCAGAAGGCGGCATGATCCGTAGCACCATTTTGGCAGTGAGTATGCTGCTCCTCGCCGCTCCCGCCGCTGCCCAGCTTTCGCAAACAGAATATGATGCCCGCTACGACCGTGCGCTGGCGGGGGGCTACGGTGCGCTGTTCCTGTGCGGTGCAATTGGGAATGCCGAACATGCAGGCGCAGAGCGGACAGCCGAAAGTGTAATCGCGTGGGAGCTTACCGGAATACAAGAACCGCTGGAGCAGATCGTTCGCGAACTGCCCTATTTTATCGAGCGCGGCGATGATGGGGTTGTCGACTACGTACTCGTCGAATGGGCGGCTGATGCGCGACCTCGCATAGCTGTGCGAGAGGAAGGGGGTGGCTGCTCGCTCCTGCCGGTCTGGGCAGATGTTCCCAATGAACCCGATTCCATTTCGGGTCCGCAAGCGCGCGAAGAAGGGGCCTCGAACCTTGTCCATTACGATCCTGCGCTGCATGGCGATTTCTTGTCCGGCCAGGCGTTTGCCGATGTCTATTCTGCGGCAGTTGCCGGAGGATATGGCGCACAAAGCCGTACGACGGCCGTACTCGTCTCTAGGAACGGAGTGATACTGGCGGAATTCTATACTTCGGGCTTTGGCGCTGACATCCCGCAGCGCACGTGGTCGGTTGCCAAGAGCATTGCGGCTACGCTCGTGGGGGCTGCGGTTCACCGGGGTGAAGCGGACGTATGGGGAAGCGCTGGACTTGGTACCGCCACGGCCGATCCGCGCCGGTCCATCACGATCGACAGCGGATTGCGCATGGCCACAGGCCGCTACTCCGATACGCCCGGCAACCGAACCGATCCGCTCTATTTCGGCGGCGCCACGGTGGACGAGCGCGCAATCGATTGGCCGCTGTTGCATGCTCCTGGCCAGGTCTTCCGCTACGCCAACAACGATACGCTCGCTGCCGTTCAGGCGATAGAGGACACTTTCGAAGAACATCCACCGGCTGCATTGTTCGATCGCCTGGGCATGCACCACACAGTCGCCGAAACCGACTGGCAGGGGAATTACATCCTTTCCAGCCAGGTGTGGTCCACCGCGCGCGATCTGGCGCGGCTTGGCCAGCTCCATCTGGATGATGGCGTCCTCCCCGATGGCACGCGTATCCTGCCCGAAGGTTGGGTCGAATACATCTCCAGCCCCAGCGGTCCGCAGCCGAATGGCGAATGGGGCTATGGTGCGGGATGGTGGGTGATGAGCGGGTTCGAGGGCATTCCCGACGATGCCTTTGCAGCGCGCGGCAATCGCGGGCAATACGTCGTCGTCATTCCCAGCCTCGACATGGTGATCGTGCGTCGGGGGGAAGACCCGGCGGGCGGAGGCGGTTTCGATATTGCTGCCTTCACGCGCGATGTGATTGCGGCATCGGAAGAATAGAGCTGGACCAACGTCGCGCTTGAAACTGGGTAGAGACTGGTTACATCAACAACCAGATCGTTTTATCCGGAGATTTCATGCGCTTCCCCATTCTCGCAGCTTCGCTGCTTGCCGCTACTGCAATTCCCGCTAACGCGCAGGATATGATTGCACCTGACTATCCCGAGACACGCCGCGGCGATGTTGTCGAGACCGTATTCGGCGAAGATGTTGCCGATCCCTATCGCTGGCTGGAAGAAGACGTTCGCAACAGCGAGGAAGTGGCAAGCTGGGTGAAGCGGCAGAATGCCGTGACCGACGCCTATCTGGAAGAATTGCCTGCGCGCGACTGGTTCGCCAACCGCATCGGAGAGCTATACGACTACGCGCGCTATTCGGTGCCCGTCGAGCGCGGCGGACGTTATTTCTACACCGGCAATTCCGGTCTTCAGAACCAATCGCCGCTCTACGTGCGCGACAGCCTAGATGCAGAGCCGCGCCTGCTGATCGACCCCAATGAATGGGCCGAGGACGGCGCAACCGCGCTGTCGGGCTGGGTGCCTTCGCCCGATGGCAGCAAGCTTCTTTATAGCGTACAGGACGGCGGCACCGACTGGCGTCTTCTGCGCGTGATGGACGTGACCACCGGAGAGCAGATCGGCGGCGAAATCCGCTGGGCAAAGTTCACTTCGCTGAGTTGGGTTGGCGAAGACGGCTTTCTCTATTCCCGCTTCCCCGAACCGGAGGAAGGTGAGGATTTCCAGGCGCTCAACATGAATCAGGCGGTGTACTATCATACGCTTGGTTCAGAGCAGGCCGACGATACCCTGGTGTTTTCGACACCGCAGCATCCGGAGCGAAACCACACCGCGCAGACCACCACCGATGGCCGCTGGGCTGTGGTCATTTCCAGCACGGGCACCGATGCCCGCTACGAGGTCAACCTGATCGACCTTTCCGCCGGTTGGGACACGCGCCCGCTTGTGACCGGGTTCGAGAACGCCTGGAACCTGATCGACAGCGTGGGCTCGCGATTGTTCTTCACCACGAATGCCGATGCGCCGCTGTACCGCGTGGCTTCCATCGACATGGCAGATCCCGAAGCGGGCTGGACCGAGGTTCTGGCCGAGCGTGAACAGCCGATTGCGGGCGCTTCGTTGGTAGGGGGGCACCTGGTGGTCGAATATCTGGAGGATGCCTCCTCTGCCGCCTACATCCACACGCTGGACGGTGAACTGGTGCGCGAGATGGATTTTGCCGGCATCGGCAGCGCAGGCGGGTTCTATGGCTCTCCCGATAGCGCAGAAATGTTCTACAGCTTTTCCAGCTTCAACCGCCCTGCCACCATCTATCGTTACGACGTGGCAAGCGGCGGCACTGCGGTGTTTGCCGAGCCGGACCTGACTTTCGACCCCGACGATTTCGTGGTTGAGCAGCGCTTTTACGAGAGCAAGGACGGCACGCGCGTACCCATGTTCATCATGCGCCGCGCCGATGTGGCGGCCAGCGGCGAGGCCGTGCCGACGCTGCTATATGGCTACGGTGGCTTCGACGTATCGCTTAGCCCCGGCTTCTCCACCAGTCGTATGGCCTGGGTGGAGGCAGGCGGTGCCTTCGCACTTGCGAACATTCGCGGCGGCGGAGAATATGGCAAGGCATGGCATGATGCCGGACGCCGCGCCAACAAGCAGAACGTGTTCGACGATTTCATCGCTGCTGGTGAATTCCTGATCGCCGAAGGCGTCACGCCGAAGGAAGGTCTCGCCATTCAGGGCGGCTCCAACGGTGGACTGCTGGTGGGTGCGGTGTCGAACCAGCGACCTGACCTGTTCGCGGCAGGCAATGCCGCTGTGGGCGTGATGGACATGCTGCGTTTCGACCAGTGGACTGCCGGTCGATACTGGGTGGACGATTACGGCTATCCCGATCGCGAGGACGACTGGCGCATCCTGCGGGCCTATTCCCCGCTGCACAATATCCGGCCCGATACCGATTATCCGGCGCTGCTGGTGACAACCGCTGATACGGATGATCGCGTTGTGCCGGGTCACAGCTTCAAATACACCGCTGCCTTGCAGGCGGAAGACCTGGGCGAGCGTCCGCAGTTGATACGCATCGAGACCCGCGCGGGCCACGGATCGGGTAAGCCGACGGACAAGGCTATCGAGGAAGCATCTGACATTGCAGCGTTTCTTGCTTACTGGACAGGATTGAAGCCAGGCAAGTAAAGGCGTTCATATAAGGCGATACTTTCCTGAACGATGCCTAACGCGCGAGTTCAGCGTCGTCTCATGGGGTCTCTTCTATAACTGTAGTCACAGTTGGCAATTCCGCCATCGGGACGAACAGGAGAGACCTCATGAAGTCCATTACCAAAGCTCTCGCCAAGGGCACGTTAGGAACCGTCGCGGCAGGGGCGATGGCAATGGCCTCGGCGTCTCCCGCCATGGCTGACGATCACCGCTACCGCGATCGTGACCGTGACGGAATTTCCGCCGGTGAAGTTATCGCCGGTGCCGTAATTCTGGGTGGCCTTGCTGCTATTCTGTCTTCCGGCAACAACGACCGTTACGACCGCGATGACAGGCGCAACTATGGTGGCGATTATCGTGGTGGTTACACGAACTCCCGCACGGCAGTGGAACAGTGTGTCCGTGCCGCCGAACGCACCGCACAGCGCCATACCGGCAGCAATGCCGAAGTGTACGAGATCCGCGATGTCGATCGTGAGCGTCGCGGCTACGAAGTCGAAGGCCGGATTGCCGTTCGCGAATATCGCGATCAACGGCGTGGCTGGGGTAATCGCGGACGCGGTGACTACCGACGCGGTTATCGTAACGAGGGCTGGGACGAGGGCCGCTTCAAATGCGAAATTCGTGGTAACCGTGTCGTCGACCTCGACTTTAGTGGCATCCGGGGTCTTTGATCGCCGAACCATTCAATCTACCCAAAGGCGGTTCAGGCTGACGTCAGTCTGGGCCGCCTAGCATTGTGCGCAATCCGAGTTCCAGGGAGAGTTCCATGATCCGCAAGTCCAGTTCTCTCGCCAGCGCCGCTGCCGTTGTTGCTGCGTTTTCCATGGCAGCAACGCCTGCCGCCGCAGCAGACGTGCCCGCCATTGCAGCGCCTGCGGATGAATTTCTGCAGGTGAACACGGGCGACGCGGACGAAGCCAACCAGTATCGCCGCTATCGTCGCCATGGCCATTATCGCCACCGCGATCGCGGGATTGATGCAGGTGACGTGATCGCCGGCGTCGTAGTGCTGGGCGCGCTTGCTGCGATTATCGGATCATCCAACAACCGCGACCGGGATCGGCGCGACGAACGGAGAGAGCGCATTCGCTATGACGACCGGCCTGATTCCCGGCATGATAGCAGCGGCATCGAAAGCGCTGTCGACATGTGCGTGGACCAGGTTGAGTATCGCGACAACCGGGTAGAGAACGTGGACCGTGCGGACAGGTCGGCCAATGGCTGGAATGTTTCAGGCACGTTGAGCGATGGCGAACGGTGGACCTGCTTCATCGATAATGGCGGCGAAATCCGCAGTATCGATTACGGCACGGGGGCTTACCCGCAAACGGATGCCACGCCAGTCGGAACGCAGATGAGCGATATTGCCTATCGCAACGCCCGCGCTACCACGCACACTGCTGCCGATCAGGCCTACACCTATGATGAAATGCCTGCCCATGCCGCATCAACGCCTGCTGATGACGGTCTGCGTCCGGCCTATCCCGGCGGCCCGCTGCCGGGCGAGAATGGTTACGATATCGACCGAAAGCCTGACGCTGCGACGGAAGAAAGCGAATGGGATGGCGATGGCCGCTACACCACAGCGCAGGCGCCCAATTTTCAGCAGCCAACGCGCTAGTCGGTTACTTCGCGCGAATAGGCGGGTAGTTCGATCCGCCAGAACATTGCAGCCCCGCGCAGGATAAACCCTGCCAGAGCGGCTATGCCCATGGCCCAGGCCTGTTGCACTCCCAGCAGGATCATTACCCCGCATAGCGAAGAGGCAAGAGCGGCTGCCGTCACGTAAAGCTCAGGGCGCATCAGGATAGATGGCACGCCTGCAATTACGTCGCGCACGATGCCGCCTACGCAGCCTGTCACCACGCCAAGGATAATCGCGGCGAGCGGTGCGACGTCGAAGGCCAGCGCTTTTGCCACGCCCAGCGTACTGAACAATGCAAGACCCAGGGCGTCCGCCCATTCCAGCCAGCTTCCCTCCCACCATTTGCGCGGGGTAAACCACGCGATCAGGGCACAGACCATCACCACGGGCACGACCCAGAAATCGCGCAACCAGAAGGCCGGCACGCCCAGCATGGCATCACGCACCGATCCGCCCCCCACGCCCGTCAGCAAGGCGAAAAAGGCGCAGGTCACGAAGGTCTGGTTCAGCCGCGCCGCCAGTAACGCACCCGAAAGCGCGAAAACCGCGGTGCCGCCCAGATCGAGAAATGGGGGGAGGACCGGGGCGATCATGCCGTCTCAACCCGTGCCTTTCGGCGGCGGAACATCAGCGCGCATCCCAGCAGGGATCCGATCACGCCCAGCGCGGCGAAGATGATAAGGATGGGGTGGCTGGTATCCTCCCGCGTCTCAAGGTCCATGATGTGCAGGCCCCACATGAAATCGAACACCCGCCACCAGCCGCTGCGCACGGCCAGCACTTCGCCGGTTTGCGCATGGATATACACGTGCGTGTCATCGGCGAAGCGCGCCTGCCAGCTGTTCACCGGCGCGCGCAGATCCATCGGAGCACTGTCGGCGGGGTAGTAGGTCAGCGCTTCCAGCGCAGCATCACCGGCATAGGCCGCAACGGCCATTGCGCGCGCACTATCTTTCAGCACGGGCGCGTATAGCCTTCCGTCCTCTGGCGAATAGCGCAGGCGGGCACCGCTTTCTTCCACCACGATCCATCCAGGTCCATCGGGCAGGCTCTGCAGGGTGACGGTTCGTACCGGTCGATCGATGCGCGGCATTACCAGCGTTTGCATCTGCAACGGCGGCATTTCGGCGCGCAGGTGGTTGCCGCGTACATATTCGATGGGGTGCCACACCATGATCAGGCCCGTCACCGTCCACATCAGAACTGGCACACCGACAAGCCAGCCGAGCCAGATGTGCCACTTGGCGAATTTGAGCATGATTTGCTGGCGTGCCATGCGTGCCCGATAGGCGTTTCAGCATAACCCCGCTAGTCGGTTGCGAAAAGTTTCGACCGGTCGGCGAACGCTTTCATCTCGATGGCATTGCCGGCCGGATCGCGGAAAAACATCGTCGCCTGTTCTCCTGCCTGACCTTCGAAACGCACCCGTGGTGCAATATCGAACTGCACGCCCTTCTCGATCAGACGCTCGGCCAGCGCCTTCCATTCGTCCATTTCCAGCACGATACCAAAATGCGGCACGGGAACATCGTCGCCATCCACCGGGTTCGTGCCATGTCCGGCCTTGGCGACGATGGATGGCGCCTGGTGCGCTACGATCTGGTGACCGTAGAAATCGAAATCGCACCAGTCGTTGGTGGAACGGCCTTTCTTGCAGCCCATCACATCGCCCCAAAACTCGCGCGCAGCCTGCAAGTTGTCGACGGGGAAGGCCAGGTGAAAGGGAGAAAGCTGGGTCATCTTTGAGGTATCCTGTGAAGTCCGAAGGCAAGGCCGAAGCCCAGGATGGGCGCTGCGCCATAGCCGATGAGCGGGGTGGGGTAATTCGACATCAGCGCTGTTATGCCGAAACCGAGGAACAGCCCGGCCAGGGTGAAACGCTTGGCTCTGTCGAAGGGGAGGGCAAGAAGGATCAGGAAGAACCCAGCGATCGTTGCCGCCGCCAGGAAGAGGGCAAGCATAATGCTCTGGCCCGCAGCCTCTACCAATACGCGCTCCACGAAAGGCTGGGGTGGCAATTGGCCCACCATCGCCATCTTGATCGATGCGAAGAAGCCTATGGCCGCAACCGCACCCACCTTCCAGTCTTTCGTAACGTGATGTAGGCCCACCGCGGCGAAGGTAAGCGCGAAACCAGTGGCGGCGTCTGGCTGCAAGAAGCCGGCAACCAGCGCAGCCAGCAGTATGGGCGCTGCCAGTTGACGATTGCGCGCGGCCAGCATGGCCAGTGCCGGAGTGGCCAGCATTCCCGTGTGCAGGGCCAGTGGTCCAAGCGGAAACCACCGCATCACCCGGTCACCTGTTATGGACTGCATCTGAGGGCCAACAACAAGCGGCGCCAGCAACAGCAGCAGCGCGGCAATGGTCAGCATGTGGCGGCTGGTGGCGGTATGCGGCCCGCGCCCGAACAGTATCCACAGGCTGACGATTACCAGCGCAGCAATATTGGTGACTACATAATGCGAAGGCGCCTCGCCCAGCGCCATATACAATGCGCCAGCCAGCACCGGGATAGCCAGCGCCGCAATTGCGGGGAGGCGATCCCGGAACGACACCCTAGATATGAATCGGCTTGCCCTGAACGCCCATTGCTGCCTCTTTCAAGGCTTCGGGGTGAGTAGGGTGTGCATGGCACGTGTAGGCAATGTCTTCCGACGTTGCGCCAAACTCCATGGCCAGCGCCGCTTCGGCGATCATGGTTCCCGCGACAGAGGCGATAGCCCAGACGCCCAGCACGCGGTCGCTCTCGGCCTCGGCAATCACCTTCACCAGGCCATCAGGCTCATGATTAGTCTTGGCGCGGCTGTTGGCCATCATCGGGAACTTGGATGTCTTGACCGCCTTCTTGTCGCCGCCCATTTTTTCGATGGCTTGTTCCTCGGTGAGGCCGACGCCGGCGATTTCAGGCCAGGTATAGACGACGCTGGGGATCACATCGTGGTTTACGATGCCGGTATCGCCCGCGATCCATTCAGCGACGGCAATGCCCTCGTCCTCGGCCTTGTGCGCCAGCATGGGACCAGGCACCACGTCACCGATGGCGCGCACGCCTTCGATAGAGGTGCGGAATTCGCCGTCTACCTCGATCTGGCCGCGCTCGTTGGTTTCGAGGCCGATAACATCGAGGCCCAAACCGTCCGTATTGGGTTTGCGACCGATGGACACGAGTACGCAGTCGGCGGTCATGGTTTCCTCGTCGCCGCCCTTGGCCGGTTCCAGCGTAAGCGTGGCTTTCTTGCCCTTTACACTAACGCCCGTAACCTTGGTGGAAAGCTTGAACTCGATGCCCTGTTTCTTGAAGATCTTGCGCGATTCCTTGCGGATATCGCCGTCCATGCCGGGCAGGATCTCGTCGAGGAACTCGACGCAGGTCACCTTCGCGCCAAGTCGGCGCCACACGCTGCCCAGTTCAAGGCCGATCACACCGCCGCCGATTACCACCATGTGTTCCGGCACCTTGGGCAGTTCCAGCGCGCCGGTGGAATCGACCACGACATGCTTGGCATTGTCGATTTCTACGTTGGGCAGGGGTGTGACGCTGGAGCCGGTGGCGATCACAATCTCTTTCGCCGTTATCTTCTCGCCGCCTACCTCGACGGTATGGGCGTCCACGAACTTTGCATGGCCCTTCTTCCAATCGACCTTGTTCTTTTTGAACAGGAATTCGATACCTTTGGTGAGGCCGTCCACCGCTTCGATCCGCTGGCCGTGCAGTTTGTCCATGTTCAGTTTCGGCGTCACCTCGATGCCCATGTGCTCCATCGTGCCGTTGGAGGCAGCATCGAAATATTCGGACGCGTGCAGCATGGCCTTCGACGGAATGCAGCCGACATTGAGGCAAGTGCCACCCAGTGTCTCGCGGCTTTCGGCACAGGCGGTTTTAAGACCCAGCTGAGCGGCGCGGATCGCAGCCACATAACCGCCGGGACCGGCACCGATAACAAGTACGTCGTAATCGCTCATGAAATGCTTTCCTTTTGCGTGGGCGGTTTGCGCAGATGCCAATAAAAGCCCACGGTCACATATTTTTCCAGCGCCGGCACAACGGCAAGTGCAAGCATCGATCGAGAAACGCACGAGCGCCACGCAGAACGCCCCACATTGCGTCTGGTTGACAGAATTTCAACATTTTGCGCAGCAAGTGCGGCGCGAAATCTGTCCGGTGTTTCGCAATTGAAGCCGGCTTCTTGCGGTGTATCGTATCTGCGACCGACATATTTGGCCAGATCGTCGAGAACGAAATCGTCCCCTCGCAGCAAGTGCATCCATGGGATGCGAGTGCGAGGGTACTGGTGATGTCCGTATGGCGAATACCATAGCGGGCTGAAGCCGATAAACAGTTCTCCTCCCGGTCGACATGCTGCCACCATTGCGGATAGCGATCCCTCGACATCTGCCACGTGCTCCATGGTGTTGGTGGACATGACGATATCGGCGGGCCGAGGTTCCAGTTCGCAAATGTCTCCGCAGAGTATCTGCGCCCGCTCGCCCCAGATTTTCGACAGTTTCTTTCGGCCAAACCGTGTCGTGTAGGGGTTCGTGTCGATACCAACTGCCGTTGTTGCCCCCTCCTGTAAGGCGCGGTGGACGGACCCGCCCCGATTGCAGCCAAAGTCGAGAAGTCTTTTGCCGCGCAGGTCCGGTGCGCTGCCGAAGCGCTGCCAGAAGTCATCCCAAAGATGGCCCGCCTGGTTGGCAAAAGTCTGCTCCCCTTTAAGGTCCTGCGCGTCGACTGCGGTCAAAGATCGATCAGCATCCGCATGGGATCCTCGATCGCTTCCTTCATGATTTTCAGCGCGGTCACGGCCTCGCGCCCGTCGATGATGCGGTGATCGTAGCTGAGCGCCAGATACATCATCGGACGGATTACAACCTCGCCGTTCACGGCAACGGGACGGTCCTCGATACGATGCAGGCCTAGCACGGCGCTTTGCGGTGGATTGATGATCGGCGTCGACATCAGCGAGCCGAAAACGCCGCCGTTGGAAATGGTGAAAGTGCCGCCCTTCATGTCTTCCATCGTCAGCTCACCCGCTTTCGCACGCTTGCCGAAATCGGCGATAGCGAGTTCGATTTCGGCAAAGCTCATCTGGTCGATAGAGCGGACAACCGGCACCACCAGCCCGTTGGGCGCGGACACGGCAACCGAGAGATCGACGTAATCGTAGTACACGATCTCGTCGCCATCGATCTGCGCGTTGACTGAGGGGACATCCTTCAGCGCCAGCGCGGCGGCCTTGGCGAAGAACGACATGAAGCCCAGCTTTATACCGTGCTTCTTGGCGAAGGTATCCTTGTACGCCTCGCGCGCTTCGATCACGGCGGTCATGTCGCAGTCGTTGAACGTGGTGAGCAGCGCAGCCTCTTCCTGCGCGCCCTTCAACCGCTTGGCGATGGTCTGGCGCATGCGCGTCATCTTCACGCGTTCCTCGCGGCGCTCGCCCTTGGCGGCGGCTGGCGCGGGCGACGGCGTGGGCGATGCTGCTGGCGTGGGCGCAGAGCCCTTCGACTTGGCAGCAGCCAGCACGTCTTCCTTGGTCAGGCGACCATCCTTGCCGCTGCCCTTTATGGTAGTCGGGTCCAGCCCGTGTTCCAGCACGGCGCGACGCACGGCGGGCGACATGGTAGGCGCATCCCCGCTCTGGCCGGTATCCTTGCCACCATCGTCTGGTAGCTTTTCCATTTCCTCGGCGCTTTCCTTCGCCGCGCTGTCGGCCTTTGCCGCAGCGGGTGCGGGTGAAGCGGACTTGCCCTCGGCGCCTTCCTCCACCTTCGCGATGACTGCGCCGACATCCACGGTATCGCCCAGTTCCACAGTGAATTCGGACAGGACGCCAGCGACGGGCGAAGGGACTTCCACCGCCACCTTGTCCGTCTCGAGGCTGACGATTGGCTCGTCGGCCTCGACAGCGTCTCCGGGCTGCTTGAGCCATTCGCCGACAGTGGCTTCGGTGACGGATTCACCAAGCGTGGGGACTTTAACTTCGGTTGCCATGTTCAGCGTTCCTTGCGTGCCTTTCGAGCCATGCTCGGGGGCTCTCTTTTACTTCGTGTTGCGCGTCTTGCGCTTTTCAGCCGTGGTGCCGCGTTCGGAAAGGCCCAGTGCGACGGAAACCAGCGCCGCCTGCTGCGCCTGGTGGCGTTTGGCGAAGCCCGTTGCCGGCGATGCGGCTTCCTCGCGACCGGCATAACGGGGGCGCATACCCTTGTGCCCGGCGGCGGTGAGCGCGTCCTCGATACGGTTCTGCACGAAGAACCACGCACCATTGTTGTGCGGTTCTTCCTGACACCAGACAACCTCCTCCAGGTTCTTCATGCCTTTCATGCGCTTTGCCAGCGGTTCGCCGGGGAAGGGATAAAGCTGTTCGATGCGCACGATGGATACATCGTCCACGCCTTCTTCGTCGCGTTTTTCCATCAGGTCGTAGGCGACCTTGCCGGAGCACAGCACCAGACGTCGAACCTTGTCATCCGCAACTTCCTTCTTGTCCGAAAGGATGCGCATGAAATGGCTGTCACCTTGGAACGAGCCGGCTTCGCTTTTCGCCATTGGATGACGCAGCAGGCTCTTGGGACTCATGATGACGAGCGGCTTGCGGAACGGACGCAGCATCTGGCGGCGAAGGACGTGGAAATAGTTGGCTGGACTGGTGATATTGCACACCTGGATATTGTCATTCGCGCACAGTTGCAAAAAGCGTTCAAGGCGCGCGGAGGAGTGTTCCGGCCCCTGACCCTCGTACCCATGGGGCAACAGCATTACGAGGCCATTGGCGCGCTGCCACTTTACTTCGCCCGCAGCAATGAACTGGTCGATCATAACCTGCGCGCCATTGGCGAAATCGCCGAACTGCGCTTCCCACAAAACCAGCGTCTTGGGATCAGCGAGGCTGAAACCGTATTCGAAGCCCAGCACGCCAAACTCGCTGAGCGTGGAATCGTACACTTCGAACTTGCCGTGGGGCAGCGTGGCGAGGGGAATGTATTTCTCCTCGTTCGTCTGGTCCACCCAGATGGCATGGCGCTGGCTGAAAGTGCCGCGTCCCGAATCCTGGCCGGAAAGGCGCACGCCGAACCCCTCGGTCACGAGGCTGCCGAAGGCCAGCGCTTCTGCCGTGGCCCAATCGAAACCAGCGCTGCTGTCGAACATCTCGCGCTTGGCATTCAGCACGCGTTGCAGCGTCTTGTGAACGGTGTGGTTCTCCGGAACCGTGGTCAACGTGCGGCCGAGACTGTCGAACAGCTTTTTCTCGATCGCAGTGTGTACGTTGCGGCGCGCGGTTTCCGGGTCGGCGGGCTTGTGCAGGCCGCTCCAGCGACCGGCGAACCAGTCCACTTCGTTGGGCTTGTAGCTCTTGCTCGCCTCGAACTGCTCGTCGAGGTGGGCGATAAACTGCTGGCGAATCTCAGGCGCGGTGCCTTCTTCCAGCACCCCTTCTTCCTTCAGCCGCTCCGAATAGATTTCCGAAACGCGCGGATGTTGCTTGATTTCATCATACATCAGCGGCTGGGTGAACTTCGGCTCGTCACCCTCGTTATGGCCGAACCTGCGGTAGCACCACATGTCGATCACGATATCACGCTTGAACTTCTGACGGTATTCGATGGCCAGCTTGCAGGCGAAGGTCACAGCTTCGGGATCGTCGCCGTTCACATGCAGGATGGGTGCCTGCACACCCTTTGCCACGTCGGACGGATAGGGGCTGGAACGCGCGAATTGAGGGCTGGTGGTAAAGCCGATCTGATTGTTGATGATGAAGTGGATGCAGCCGCCGGTGGAATAGCCGCGCACACCCGAAAGGCCAAAGCATTCCCACACCACGCCTTGTCCGGCAAAGGCCGCGTCGCCGTGGATTAGCACGGGCAGCACTTGCTCATGATTATCGAGGTCGTCACGGAAGGCCTGCTGTGCGCGGGTCTTGCCCAGCACCACGGGGTTCACTGCTTCGAGGTGGGAGGGGTTGGGCACCAGGCTCATATGCACCTTGATCCCGTCGAACTCGCGGTCGGTGCTGGTGCCCAGGTGGTATTTCACATCGCCCGATCCGCCCACGTCGTCCGGATTGGCGGAGCCGCCGGAGAATTCGTGGAAGATCACCTTGTAGGGCTTTGCCATCACGTTCGCGAGGACGTTCAGCCGGCCACGGTGGGCCATGCCGTAGATGATTTCGCGCACGCCAGTGGCGCCGCCGTACTTGATGACAGCCTCAAGCGCGGGGATCATGGCTTCTCCGCCATCGAGGCCAAAGCGCTTGGTGCCGACGTATTTTTTGCCGAGATAATTCTCGTATTCCTCGCCGCGGATTACCGCCTGCAGGATTGCCCGCTTGCCCTCGGGCGTGAACTGGATGGTGTCTTCGGGGCTTTCGAACTGGTCCTGCAGGAACCGTCGTTCCTCGGTATCGGCGATGTGCATGTATTCCAGGCCTACGTGCCCGCAATAGGTGTTGCGCAGGGCCGTGTAGAGTTCACCCACCTTGACCCATTCGAAACCGAATGCGCCGCCGACATAGACTTCCTTGTCTTCCTGCCCTTCGAAACCGTGCCATTTCAGCGTCAGCTCTTCCGGGTTGTCTTGATGTGACAGGCCGAGCGGATCGAGCTGCGCGCCAAGATGCCCGCGAACCCGGTATAGCCGGATCAGCAGCATGGCCTGAATGGAGTCGCGTGCCGCCGCCTCGATACTGGCGGAATCGGTGGGCTTGCCCGCCTTGGCGGCAGCCTGCTTGACCGCGACGACCATGTCGGTCGGGTCCATGGCCTGCGACCAGTCGCCGCCACGCTCGTCACTAACATCGCTCAGCGGCCAGCGCGGATTGCTCCACGACGGGCCGGGCTGCGCGCCTTCCTGCGACGGCATCTCAGGGAGGAAATTCTGCGGCTCTTTACCCATCATGGGCCTCGCGATTCTAGGTTACCGACATGCCCACTACGGGCGAGCGGTTATGCCAGTTCCTTCAGCAGGGCATCCAGCGTGGTGCCCAGCTCACTTGGCGAAGGGGAAACGCGAATGCCCGCATCTTCCATCGCCGCAATCTTGTCGTCCGCGCCGCCCTTGCCGCCCGATACGATAGCACCGGCATGACCCATGCGCCGACCCGGAGGTGCGGTGCGGCCGGCGATGAAGCCCACCATCGGCTTGCGGCGGCCCTTGGCAGCTTCGGCCTTGATGAACTCGGCTGCTTCTTCCTCGGCACTGCCGCCGATTTCACCGATCATGATGATCGACTTGGTGGCATCGTCGTCCAGGAACAGGTCGAGCATGTCGATGAAGTTGGTGCCGTTCACGGGATCGCCGCCAATGCCGACAGCGGTGGTCTGGCCAAGGCCGACAGCCGTTGTCTGGTGCACGGCTTCGTAAGTCAGCGTGCCGGAGCGCGAGACGACGCCCACGCTGCCCTTCTTGAAGATGGAACCGGGCATAATGCCGATCTTGCATTCCTCTGGCGTCAGCACACCGGGGCAGTTCGGGCCGATCAGACGGGACTTGCTGCCCGATAGCGCGCGCTTCACCGTCACCATGTCCATTACCGGGATGCCTTCGGTGATCGCGATGATCAGTTCGATCTCCGCCTCGATAGCCTCAAGAATGGCATCGCCAGCGAACGGCGGCGGCACGTAAATGCAACTCGCGGTCGCGCCGGTGGCTTCCTTGGCCTCGCGCACGGTGTTGAAATTGGGCAGGCCGATATGCGTCGTGCCGCCTTTGCCCGGCGTGACGCCCGCCACCATCTGGGTGCCGTAGTCCAGCGCCTGCTGCGTGTGGAATGTGCCGGTGTCACCGGTCATCCCTTGCGTGATAACCTTGGTGTTCTTGTCTACGAGGATGGACATTAGTTTACCTCTTCATCTGAAAAGCTGCTGCGATTGGTCGATAAAATCAACCCGCGTAATGTTTGAAATTCTGAAAGTTCTGAGGAGAAATAGGCAGTGGCGTCACCGCCGAGACCGTCTGCGAAACGACCACCATTCAAATCATAGTATACAGGACTATCATCGATCTGGCGCTCCACGATAGGTACCTTTGCCCACGCTTCTAAAGCGGAGAGATCAAGTTCCGTCGCGTCGGCTTCAACAACCTCGCAGTGAAAGATGTAATCTGAGCCCAAGAGCGTCCTAGTTTCCCACATTGCGATCTCGGCCCGATTGAAATTGTTGCGCAGGAATATTGCCTCAGGTCGGTCGAATGGTGGACCATCGAGAAGCATCTCGCGGTGCTTACCCATCATGCTGTCGGAAGGAGGAGTGAACTCGATCCACCCACTCTCCTTCGCCCTCGGAAGGCTCGCGCGCATATCACCTTCTCCAAGGCAGGCTTCGTCAAAAGCTTCGAACGCTCCGGCTTCGGCGGCTGCCGCAGCCTCGACGCCCTCACGATTTGGCGCGGTGGCAGCGTTGCATGTAGTCGCCATAGTCGCTGCAAGAGTTATCAGCGAGACGGAACCCAATCTAAGCAAGGCTGCTATCCAGCCCCTTGCAAGCTTCGAGCAGTTCCTTGACCGCGTCGACGCTAACCTGGAGGTTGTTCTTTTCCTCGTCCGAGAGTTCGATCTCGATCACGCCTTCGATGCCATCCTTGCCGATTACAGCTGGCACGCCGACGTAAAGGCCGTCGACATCATACTTGCCTTCCAGATAGGCGGCGCAAGGCAGCACGCGCTTCTGGTCGCCAAGATAGGCCTTGGCCATCGCAATCGCGCTGGTGGCGGGCGCGTAATAGGCAGAGCCGTTGCCGAGCAGGCCGACGATTTCGCCGCCGCCCTTGCGGGTGCGGTCCACGATCTCGTCGAGGCGGCTTTCTGCAACGCCCTTGATCTTGGCCATGTCCTTTACGGGAATGCCGTTGATGGTGGAGTAGGAGAGCACGGGCACCATGGTATCGCCGTGGCCACCCAGAACGAATGCGTTGACGTCCTTCACGCTACAATCGAATTCCCACGCCAGGAAAGTGGCGAAACGCGCGGAGTCCAGCACGCCAGCCATGCCGACGACCTTGTTGTGCGGCAGGCCGGAAAATTCGCGCAGCGCCCACACCATCGCGTCCAGCGGGTTGGTGATGCAGATCACGAAAGCGTCGGGGCAGTTGTTCTTGATGCCTTCGCCGACGGCCTTCATCACCTTCAGGTTGATGCCCAGCAGGTCGTCACGGCTCATGCCGGGCTTGCGCGGCACGCCTGCGGTAACGATCACCACGTCTGCGCCAGCGATGTCGGCATAGTCGTTGGTACCGGTGACCTTCGCATCGAAGCCTTCGATGGGACCGCACTGGCTCAGGTCCAGCGCCTTGCCCTGCGGCATGCCTTCGGCAATGTCGAACAGGACGACATCGCCCATTTCTGCCTTGGCTGCCAGATGGGCGAGGGTGCCGCCAATCATGCCGGAGCCGATCAGGGCGATTTTCTTGCGTCCAGTGTTGTGGGACATGGGTGCCTTAGTCCTTACTCGGGCGCGTCAGCTTGCCAATGGTGACAACCCAGCGCCCACGCAAGGCTTGTCACCCGGAATCGATGGGGTCGCCCTAGTCCGCGTGCAGCCCTATTGCAACAGTGAATTCAGACAGTTGTTGCAAATAGTTTGCAGTAGCAATAGAGTGCGCCGTTGGTCTGTAATCGATACAAGGATTGACGCGGGCGCACGCAATTCGTTCCCCGACGTCTTCTGGGCTTAGATAAATGAAACCGCACGGCAAATAAGTTCAAGCGGGGGGAGCTTAGCCACCCGCCTGCGCGGGATCGTCGATCCGGTGCGCCATGCGCCTGTCCAGTGCGCGACAGATTTCCAGCCACCACTCGAAGGTCTGACGGTCGCCCGCATGGCTAGCGGCCACTGCCTGCCGCCTCGCGTGGTCCGCCGCGGCCAGCCCGTGCTGCGCAAAATGGCGCAGTGCTGCGTGGAGATGAGCGCTTTTCACTGCCTTTCCGCGATTGTCGTTTGCCGGGCGAAGCCGCTGCGTTCGCACCAGCTGGCGCGGCATCCGGCAGTGGGCGCGTTTGAGGGAGGCGGCAAAGCGAATGGGCATGGGGGCGAGGTCCGTTTTTTCTTGTTGGCCGCTGGGTGCGACAGACAGACCTATAGGCAAGGCTCCGCTAAGCGAAGGTTGGAAGGCATGGTTTCCGAAGTGTTTCCATTGGACTTACAGGTTCTTCAACGGCCTGTGGCAGCGAGCAGCGCGTGCCTCCGCCAAATCAGGGGCGCTCTATCCACCGACCGCTGTTGGCATATTCGCTGCGGACGCGGCCCGCCGACGGCAGACGGTCATTGGTCGTAGCCTCTCGCGCGGGCGCGTCGATGGCTGGCGACGGGTTCTCGGCTGCAACCCTTTCTACCACTTCAAGCGACGGTGCATTCGCCAGCGCGACAGGATCTGGCCCGCTGGTGCGTATCGCAGCAGCGCGTCCCGGTTCGGGCTCCCCGCCGTGATGGTTGAACGCAAAGGCCGCGCGCTGTCCTGCCGCGCCCGGCCAGCGATAGAACACGTGCGCGCCGATTACCGTCGTTCGTGCAAGGCTGGGTGCCCAATAGGGGCTGACTGCCAGCGTGTGATAATGGGTCGAAAGACCGACAGGCTCATACACCGCACCTGCCAGGGCCGCGCGGGCAATACGGCTGGCCCGTTCCCATCCGCCGCGCGAAGCACGCCGTGCAAGCGAACCGTCGCAAGTAAAGCTGAACTGGCAGCCGGTACGCCGCGCCGAACCCTGGAAGACGACGCCGCATACGGTATCGGGCCATGCGCCGTGCGCCACGCGGTTCAGCACAACCTGGGCAACAGCGCTTTGTCCGGCGACAGATTCGCTGGCGGCCTCGTAATAGATGGCGGTGGTGAGACATTCCTGCGCGCGCATGATGTCGGTGCCGGTGCCCGCAGCCACAAGCGCGGCAGCAACAGGACCGATGGCGGAGTGCTTTGCGGAAGCCAGTTTCGCCAGATCCTCTGCTTTGTCCGGCGCTGCAATCACATCCATCGCGGGCGGGGTATCGGCAAGGTAATAGAAGGCAGAGCCGGGGAAGCTTTCGCCCGGCGTCTCAAATCCCATTGGTTCTATCGTGGCAGCAGGAGCCTGCGCGATTTCGGGTTGGAATGCTGTTTCGGCTGCAATTGCGGGCATGGCCAGCATGGCGGCCAGCATACCGATTCGCTTGACCAGCGAGACACGGCGCGATTTGCGCGCACGGCGGCGCTGGGCGAGCAACTGGTACGGGCGGGCGATCTGGTCCACGCCGGGCCGATAGGGCGAAACGGTTATGCCGGCATCACGAACGGAACAACCGTCTCACAAAGGGACGCCGCTTACCGGCCCGTTAACCATGCTGGAGAATCGCGGCACAGACCATTGCACATCTGCGAATGTGCGCATATTGGGGCGGCGACGTCACGGGTTATCCGGGTAACCGGATCTAAGAGGGAAGCGGGTGAAACGCCTGCGCTGCCCCCGCAACTGTGACCGGGGAGCCATGCACCCACTTGCCACTGCCCGAAAGGGTGGGAAGGCGGGCGCAAGGCAACGATCCGGGAGCCAGGAGACCTGCCTGAGACTGTCGCTTGTGCTGCCGGGCGGGGTGTACCGAAGGCCTGCGGAAGAGCGTAACCACGCTCCCTCCGTCATGAGCGACGCGTTCGTTTATGACTGGAGGTTTTTTGTGATTAAATATCTGTTTCTCGGTGTTTCCCTCGTCGCCATTGGTGCACCTGCCATGGCGCAGGATGAGGCCGCGATTACCGTTACCGCCACCGGCACACGCATCGAGGTGGAGGATACAGGCCAAGCCGTCACCGTTATCGGGCTGGACGAGATCGAGGCCATGCAGCTGTCTCTTATACACATCTGACGCTGCCGACGAAGAGG
>OJBY01000286.1_pt1 | contig 31015 bp, 25 predicted proteins | sample 1591731 | NCBI WGS metagenome assembly OJBY01 (sample SAMN05416837, study PRJEB24817) | seawater metagenome | isolation source: Sea water | place: Canada:Atlantic | collected 2013-07
GGCTCGGAGATGTGTATAAGAGACAGATTCTCTACCCCGTCCATCGTCCAGGCTGACGATGGCAGGCCGAGACGTGGGAAAACCTTGGCGTCGAAATGTCCCTGGAACGCCATGTTATGGATAGTCATGACGGCGGGGAGGTCGGGCGTGTCGCTGGCCAGCTTCAGGTAAGCGAGCGTCATGGCAGCCTGCCAGTCATGCGCGTGTACCAGATCGAAGCTGTAGCCCTTAACCTTGCCCGATGCGATATCGGCGGCAGCCCGTCCGAAAGCGGCGAAGCGTTGCCAGTTGTCAGTCCAGTCCTGTCCGTTGGCATCGCCATAAGGCCCACCTTCACGCGCGAAATAGGCAGGGCAATCCACCACCAGCAGCTTGTGCTTGCCGATTGTTCCCGAAAGCAGCCGGGCAGGCTGGCCCAGCAGTGATGCCCATTTGTGCACCAGCTTCCCCTTGCCCAGTACCTTTCCCACCGAAGGATAGCCCGGCAGCAGCGTTGTCATGGCAACGTCATGCGGCGCAACAGCAGCAGGCAGGGCTCCTGCCACATCTGCGAGCCCACCGGTTTTCACCAGCGGTACCGCTTCGGATGCGACCGACAAGACCTTGAGCGACATCAGCCCGTGATCTTCTCGATCATCGGTTGGGTTATTAGGCATATGCCCTTTTCACTGCGCCGAAAGCGCCTGTCATCAAGTTCAGGGTCCTCGCCGACAACCAGCCCTTCGGGAATGCGAACGCCGGAATCGAGGATCACGTTTTTCAGACGCGCGTTTCTTCCGATATTGCAATAGGGCAGGATTACGCCGCGCTCGACCTTGGAATAGCTGCCCATTTTCACGCCGGTAAACAGCAGACTATGCTTTGCCATCGCACCAGAGACGATGCAGTCCTGGCTGATAAGCGAGCTGATCGCGGTTCCGCGGCGCCCATTCTCGTCGTGCACGAACTTGGCGGGCGCTGCGATGACCTGATCTGTCCAGATCGGCCAGTCGCGGTCGTAGAGATTCAGTTTGGGAACCGTATCGGTCAGGTCCAGATTGGCCTCGAAATAGGCATCCAGCGTGCCGACATCGCGCCAGTATTCCTCGATCTCGTCGGCTGCGCGGATGCAGGAATGGGTGAAGCGGTGCGCCTGCGCCTTGCCGTTCTTTACCAGCCAGGGAATGATGTCCCCGCCAAAATCACGTTTGGATTGCGGATCATCCGCGTCGCGGCGCAACTGGTCGAACAGCAGCTGCGTTTCGAAGACATAGATGCCCATGCTGGCCAATGCCATGTCCTCCTGTCCGGGAATTCCCGGCGGATCTGCGGGTTTCTCGATAAAGTCGGTAATGCGATCGGCCTTGTCGACGTGCATCACGCCAAAGCCTGTTGCTTCCATGCGCGGCACCACCAGGCAGCCCACGGTTACATCCGCGCCGCTTTCCACGTGCTGGCGCAGCATCAGTTCGTAATCCATCTTGTACACATGGTCGCCTGCAAGGATGATCATGTACTTGGGCGCGTGCGCCTGGATGATGTCGATATTCTGGAACACGGCATCGGCCGTGCCTTCGTACCACTGGCTTTCGGAGACGCGCTGGCTAGCGGGCAGGATGTCGAAACTTTCGTTGCGTTCGGGACGCATGAAATTCCACGCGCGCTGCATATGGCGGATCAGCGAATGCGCCTTGTACTGCGTGGCCACACCAATGCGCCGGATGCCCGAGTTGATCGCATTGGAAAGTGCAAAGTCAATGATCCGGGACACGCCGCCGAAATAGACCGCCGGCTTGGCGCGTCGGTCGGTCAGTTCCAGCAGGCGGCTGCCCCTTCCGCCTGCCAGCACATAGGCCATGGCATCACGTGCCAGCGGTTGCGAATGTCTTTCTCTCATCGGCTTTCTCTCCCGATTGCCTAACCTTTGTATTCCAGCATGATGGTGGAGAGCGGCGGGAGGACGACGCTGGTTCTTCCGCCCTTTACCGTAATTTCGCCCATATTGCCCTTGCCGCTGCCGCCATATTCGCGCGCATCGGTGTTAAGGATTTCCGCCCATGTGCCGTCCACTGGCAGACCCAGGCCATAACTATCATGCAGCATCGGCGTCATGTTGCAGATGACGGCGACCGGCGGCTCTCCCGCACATTTGCGCAGCCAGGCAAACACGGATGCATTCGCGTCATCGGCCACCAGCCATTCGAAACCTTCGCCCTCGCAGTCGCGCGCGTGCAAGGCCGGCCTGGACCTGTAGAGATTGTTCAGATCGCGGACGAGGCTCTGCACACCCTCGTGCGCGGGGGCATCCAGCAGGTGCCAGTCCAGCGCACGCGCCTCGCTCCATTCGCGGCGCTGAGCGAACTCTTGCCCCATGAACAGCAGCTTCTTGCCGGGATACCCCCACATCAGCCCGTAATAGGCACGCAGATTGGCGAACTGCTGCCAGTCGTCACCACTCATTTTCGCAAGCAGACTGCCTTTGCCGTGAACGACCTCGTCGTGGCTCAGCGGAAGGACGAAATTCTCGCTGAAGGCATAGACCAGACCAAAAGTGATTTCATCGTGATGATGTTTCCGGTGCACCGGGTCTCGCGCCATGTACTGCAGGGTATCGTGCATGAAGCCCATGTTCCATTTGAAGCCGAAACCAAGGCTGGTGCGCGGACCTTCTTCGAACGCAGGTTGCGAGACGCCGGGCCAGCTTGTCGATTCTTCTGCAATCGTAAGGATGCCGGGATGACTGGCGTGAACGGCGCGGTTCATGGAACGCAGGAAATCCACCGCTTCCCAGTTCTCGCGGCCACCCTCTGCATTGGGTATCCACTCGCCATCTTCGCGTGAATAATCCCGATACAGCATCGATGCGACAGCATCCACGCGCAGACCGTCGATGTGGTAACGCTCCGCCCAGAACAGCGCGTTGTTGACGAGGAAACTGCTGACCTCTCGCCGCCCAAAGTTGTAGATCGCGGTGTTCCAGTCGGGGTGAAAGCCCAGCCTGGGGTCGGCATGTTCGTACAGCGCAGTGCCATCGAAGTTTGCTAGGCCATGGTCGTCGATCGGGAAGTGCGCAGGCACCCAGTCCAGCAGGACAGAAATGCCGGCCCGGTGCGCGCCATCCACGAAGCGGGCAAACCCGTCCGGCCCGCCAAAGCGCGCAGTGGGCGCGTAAAGCCCGGTGGTTTGATAGCCCCAGCTGGGATCGTACGGGTGTTCGGATACCGGAAGAAATTCGATGTGGGTGAAGCCCATGTCGGCAACATAGGGAATTAGCCGCTCCGCAATCGTGTCCCAGCTTAAAAACCAGTCGCTCTCGTCACGCTGCCACGATCCGGGGTGGACCTCGTAAATCGAGATCGCCTCGCGCCGGGGATCGACGCTGGACCAATGCTTGCGATGGGCGTCATCGCCCCAATCGGTTTTTGCTGGCCTTGCGGTGATCGAGGCTGTGCTGGGGCGCAGTTCGCTGGCGAAGGCGAAGGGATCGGCCTTCAGAGGTTGCTCTTCGCCATCCGGCCCCACGATCCGGTACTTGTAGGCGCGGCCTTCGCCAATGTCGGGCAGGAACAGTTCCCAGACACCGATATCGACACGGTGCCGCATGGGATGGCGGGTGGCATTCCAATCGTTGAAATCGCCCACCAGGCTGACGTTGCGCGCATTGGGCGCCCACACCGCAAAATGCACGCCTGTGCAGCCTTCGTGCTCGACAAGGTGCGCGCCAAGCTTGTCGAACAGGCGGAAATGACTGCCTTGCGCGATCAGCAAATCGTCCACCGGGCCGAGGACGGGGCCGAAACTGTAGGGATCGGTAATCCACCACTCTGCGCCGCCACCCTGACAGCGGTACTTCACCGGTTTAGGCTGGCCACGCAGCTTGCCCTCGAACAGTCCGCGATCATCGACGCGCTTCAAAGTGCCTAGCTTGCCGCCGCGCAGCGAGAACGTCTCAACCTTCTCGGCGCCCGGCAGCATGGCACGGGTGAACGTCCCTTCGGGGCCATCGTGCGGACCAAGCAATGAGAAGGGGTCGGCGTGCTTACCGGCAAATAAGGCGTCTATTGCTTCCGGCGGCGGTTTCAACAGCTTCCCCTTGCGTGTCGCACTGTGCAACACGACGCGACGTTTATAAATACCTAAACGCTTCGCGCTCGATTTTGGCCCAAGGTTTCTGCCGGTTTTACAACACGTCCCAGATGTCTCGCGCATATTCGCCAATCGTCCTGTCGGAAGAAAACCAGCCGACGTTGGCGATGTTGCGAATGGCCGCCGTCCGCCATCCGGCGGAATCGCGCCAACGGGCATCTACATCGCGCTGCGCCTCGGCATAGGCATCGAAATCTGCGGCCACCATGAACCAGTCGTTATCGTAAAGCCCGCCCATCAAGTCCTTGTAACGGTCCTTGTCGTCGGGAGAGAACACGCCGCCCGCAATCGCATCCACCGCTTGGTGCAGTTCGGCCGAACCCTCGATCACTTCGCGCGGATTGTAGCCATTGGCGCGCTTCTCGGCGACTTCATCGGCAGTCATTCCAAAGATGACGATATTCTCGTCGCCCACCCGGTCCTTGATCTCGATATTGGCGCCGTCCAGAGTGCCGATCGTCAGCGCGCCGTTCAGGGCGAACTTCATGTTGCCGGTACCGCTCGCTTCCATGCCGGCGGTGCTGATCTGTTCGGATAGATCGGCAGCGGGAATGATGCGTTCGGCAAGCGACACGTTGTAGTTGGGCACGAACACCACTTTCAGCAGGCCGGATACCGATGGATCGGAGTTGACCCGCCGGGCAATGTCATTGGTCAGTTTGATGATCAGCTTGGCGTTGTGATAGCTGGGCGCAGCCTTGCCGCCGAAGATCTTGACCCGTGGCACCCAGTCCTTTTCCGGATGGCTGCGGATCTGGTCGTACAGGGCCACCGTCTCGATCAGGTTCAGCAGCTGGCGCTTGTATTCGTGGATGCGTTTGATCTGCACGTCGAACAAGGCGTCCGGATCGACGCGGATGCCGGTCAATTCCTTGATATGCGCGGCAAGAGCCACCTTGTTTTCACGCTTTACTGCGCCAATACGCTCTTGCAGCGCACCATCGCCTGCCAGCTTGTTCAGCTTCTCCAGTTGCTCCGTATCGTCCAGAAAGCCCTCACCGATGGCATCGCGGATCACGCCGGTCAGTCCGGGATTGCACTGCATCAGCCAGCGGCGCGGGGTCACGCCATTGGTCTTGTTGTTGATCCTGTCCGGGTAGAGCGCATGCAGATCGTGGAAGACGGTCTGCTTCATCAGTTCGGTATGCAGCGCGGCCACACCGTTAACGCTGTGTGCGCCTGTGAAGGCAAGGTTGGCCATGCGCACGCGCCGGTCGCCGCCCTCTTCGATCAGGCTGATGGCTGCCACCGCGGGATCGTCCATCTGCGCCTTGCGCGCATCGCGCATCACCCGGCTGTTGAGCGCGTAGATGATCTGCATGTGGCGCGGCAGCAAACGCTCGAACAGCGGCAGCGGCCAGCTTTCCAGTGCCTCGGGCAGCAGGGTGTGGTTGGTGTAGGCGACGGTGCGGCGGGTTATGTCCAGCGCCTCGTCGAATTCCAGACCGTGCTCGTCGACCAGCAGGCGGATCAGTTCGGCCACGGCAACCGCCGGGTGCGTGTCGTTCAACTGGATCGCGGCTTTTTCAGGCAGGGTGCGGATATCGTCATGGAACTGCATGTGGCGGCGCAGGATGTCCTGGATGCTGGCGGCGGAGAAGAAATACTCCTGCCGCAGCCGCAGTTCCTGTCCGGCCCGGTGCGAATCAGCCGGATACAGCACGCGCACGAGGCTGGCAGCGCGCGCCTCGCCTTCCAGAGCGCCCACGTGATCGCCTGCGTTGAAGGCATCGAGCTTGATCGGGTCCAGCGCATTGGCGGTCCACAGGCGGAGCGTGTTCACCCGCTTGCCGCGCCAGCCCACCACCGGCGTATCGACGGCAGAGGCTTCCACCATTTCGGCCGGTTGCCATTCCACGCCCACGCCATCGTTATCGCCGTAGCTGACGACCTCTCCGCCAAAGCCGATGCGGTAGGCGCTTTCGCGGCGATCGAATTCCCACGGATTGCCATGCGAAAGCCAGGTTTCGGGCAGTTCGACCTGCCAGCCGTCGTCGATCCGCTGGCGGAACATGCCGTTTACATAGCGGATGCCATAGCCGTAAGCCGGGATGTCGAGGCTCGCGAGGCTCTCCATGAAGCAGGCCGCGAGACGTCCAAGCCCGCCATTGCCCAGCGCCGCGTCAGGCTCCTGCTCTTCCAGTTCAGCAAGATCGAAGCCATGCTTGTTCAAGGCGCGTTCCAGCGCGCCGCGCAGGTCAAGGTTGTTCACCGCGTCGCGCAGCAGCCGTCCGATAAGGAATTCAAGGCTGAGGTAGTAAACCCTTTTCGCCCCATCGGCATAAGTGCGCCGCGTGCTTTCCATCCAGCGGTCGATCACCTTGTCCCGCAAGGCATAGACCGTAGCGGTATACCAGTCGTGCGGTCTGGCCGCCCGCTCGTCCTTGCCTACGCGATGGCGCAGGGCGTCGATAATCAAGGCATCGATTTCATCATTGCCGGGGTGCGAGGGTGTGTTCACTTGAATAGAAATCCTTGATCTGGCCCGTGGTCGCCGCGAATGCGGGTATCGCGGCGGCTCGGTTGCACCTCTCCCCCAAGCACCTAGTCAGGTTTTTTTGCACTGCGCAATTGGCAAGACCGGGGGTGAGGGATAAAGTTGTGCAACGCAGCATTCCTGTTGCGGTTTCCACCGTGTCGGTCAATGTTCTGCCCGGTACGCTAAGGAACAGCAATGAGTGACAAGTTAGAGCCGTTACATACGTTGGCCGAAGCTGCGGGGCTGCAACGTCAGTGGCGCGATGTGGACGGGCGCGAACACGTGGTGTCCGACGCCACGTTGACAGCGATCCTGACTGCCCTTGGTTACAAGACAGGTTCTCCCCGGCAGATTGCCAGCAGCATGAAGGCTCTCCAACGCGAGCGGGAAAGCGTTCCAGCGCTGTTGGTTGCCGATGCCGGTCGGCCGATCAACGTGCCGCATGGCTTCCAGAGCGTCGAGATTGTCGAGACGAACGGCCCAGACGAATTGTTGGAGTTGCGCGATGGCCTGCCAATCGCACCAGCCGTGCCGGGATATTACGATTGCCGTGTCGACGGGGTTCAAGCCCGGCTGGCGGTCGCGCCCCTGGAATGTCCGCAGCCTCCGATGGAGGATCGAAAGCCGTGGGGCGTCTCGCTGCAAGTCCCTGCGTTGCGCGGAGAGCATCCTTCCAATCTCGGCGACTTCGGTGATCTGGCCATGGCGGTAGAGGCTCTGGCTAGGGCAGGTGTCGATGCAGTGGCGATCAACCCTGTCCATGCGCTGTTTCCGGGCAACGGCGAAGGGTTCAGCCCTTATTCCCCATCCAGCCGGATCTTCCTAAACGGTGCAATGGCCGACCCGGCCTCGCTAGGCCAACCGCACCTTGCCGATGAAACGGACGGCGATCAATTGATCGACTGGCCCAACGCCCTGCCTGCGCGGCTTTCCCGGTTGCGAAGTCTGTTCGAAAGTCTTTCCGCTGTAAAAAGGGCGGAAGTCATTGGCGAACCTGACGCGGCGCACCGCCTCCATGCGATATTCGATGCGCTGGATTGCCATTTCCGTCCCGGCGGCGCGAAAGGTTGGCGCGACTGGCCCGCTCGCTTCCAGAATCCCGATAACCGATCGGTCGCCAGCTTTGCCGCAAAAAATGCCGTCGAGGTGGAGTTCCACCTTTTCGTTCAAGCGCTGACCCGTCAGAGTCTTGCTGCCGCACAAGACTGCGCATTGGCCTCTGGCATGACCATCGGTTTGGTGGGTGATCTTGCGGTGGGTGTCGATCCCGGAGGTAGCGATTGCTGGGCCGTGGGGGATACCATGCTGCGGGGTCTTACCATCGGCGCGCCGCCCGACCCACTCGGCCCGCACGGGCAAAACTGGTCGATCACCAGCTTCTCCCCCCAGGGGTTGCGGCGCAGCGGCTATGCCCCGTGGATCGCCATGATCCGCGCGGCGCTGGCACATGGCGGCGGGTTGCGGATCGATCATGCCTTTGGTCTTGCCCGGCTGTGGGTCATCCCGGAGGGCGGAGGTCCGGCGGACGGCGCCTACCTTGCCTACCCGTTCGACGATTTGCTGCGCTTGTTGACGCTGGAAGCGCATCTGGCCAACGCTTTCGTGATTGCGGAGGATCTTGGCACCGCACCCCACAGTTTTTCCCAGGCCATAGCGCAGCGCGCGATGCTGGGGATGCGGGTTCTGTGGTTCGAGCGGGCAGAGGACCACGGCTTCATCGGCGCGCGCGATTACGATCCGCAGGCAGCAGCGATGAGCGGCACGCATGACACGCAAACGCTGGCGGGTTGGTGGAGCGGTCGTGATCTTGAATGGACGGACCGGCTCGGTCGGTTGCCACCGGATGTCACCCTCGCCGACGCCCAGCACATTCGCGAATGGGATCGCGGCCTGCTGTGGTCCACGCTGGCAGGGGATACACCGCGTCCCAGCGCATCCGATCTGCAAGCTTTCGTGGATGCCGCACTCGCGCATATTGCAGGCACACCATGCGCGCTGGCAATCGTCACGCTGGAGGATTTGCTGGGACTGATCGAGCAACCCAATATTCCCGGCACCGTTGCCGAACATCCCAACTGGCGAAGGCGCCTGGAAGCGCCGCTGGCAGACCTTCTCGCAGCGCCGCAGGTTCAGCATCGTCTCAGCCTGATGCGCGACAATCGACCCGGAGCGGCGACTGGTATGTCGATCTGATACAAAACGCCTTGGCCTGCCGCGCGGTTCAAACAGCCTGCCATCGACTTACGGACCTTCTCGCGCCAGTGCGACTGCACAATCTGCTGGCCGAAGGTGTCGATCAGATCACGGCCCATTTGACGCTAGAGGGGGGGCTGGCAGGTGGTTGCGCCGCTGTCGTTCGGCAAGACGCTGAACGCCGCCATAAACGCCAAGCCTGCCCTACTGTGCGGCCTTCCCCGTTGTATGGCGATCATTCACGCCCGGCGAAGGGCCGGTTTTCGCTGAGGGCCTGCGTCTCTATTATTGAGGCGATAGCCGGCAAGTGGTAGCGCATCGACATGGCTGCATGCGATACCTGTGTTGTTCGGAACCGCGCCATCTGTGCCGGACTTGGTACTGAAGAATTGGCCGTGCTCAACAGCATGGGGCGACGCCGGATACTGGAGGCGGGTGAACCGCTGATCTGGGAAGGTGACGAATCCGTTCTGGTCGCCAACGTGATCGAAGGCGTGCTGAAGCTGTCATCATCCACTGAGGATGGGCGAGAGCAGATAGTGGGGGTGGTCTATCCGTCTGATTTCATCGGGCGGCCTTTCGCGGGTGCAGCGGACCATTCGGTAACGGCACTCACCCAGGCGAAGGTGTGCGTGTTCGCGCGGGGCGACTTCGATCGCTTTGCCAGCGAGCATCCCGGGCTGGAGCACAAGCTGCTGGAGCGTACGCTGGGCGAGCTGGGCAGGACGCGCAAATGGATGGTGCTGCTGGCACGCAAGACCGCAACGGAAAAAGTCGCCGCCTTCCTGCTCGAAATGTCGGACAGGCTCGTGGAAAGTGGATGCCAACAGCCCTGCGATACCCCCCTTCAGTGTTTCGACCTTCCATTCTCACGGCAGCAGGTGGCGGATGTTCTTGGCCTGACCATAGAAACCGTCAGTCGCCAGATGACCTTCTTCAAGCGCAGTGGTGTGATCGATCTGCCAACCCGCCGCACGGTTGAAATTGTCGATCGAAAGGCGCTGGAAGCCCTGACCGGCTAGACATTCGGCGTAGCCCTGAGGGGCGCGGGCAAGGGGAAGGGCGATAACCGCTAGCCGAACGACAATTCGACTGCTGACAGTCCTCGCCTGCATGCTATAGGCGTGGCAAATTGCCGGAAATCGGCACGCGGGGGAGTATGAGATGGATAGGCCGGAAAAACGAGGCTCTGAGCCGTTTTCGGAAGAACAGAGCCCGATGCGAAAAGCCTATTGGCGAGCCAACATCCGACTGCTTGTCGTTTTGATGAGTATCTGGTTCGCGGCTTCTTTCGGAGCCGGTATTCTGTTTCGCGACTTCCTCGATCAGTTCAGCATTGGCGGATATCCGCTGGGGTTCTGGTTTGCGCAGCAAGGCGCGATCTACGTGTTTCTCGTACTGATCCTTGTCTACGTGGTCGCCATGCACCGTATCGAGCGCAAGTTCGATGTCGATGATGACGATGGCTGAGGCGGGCAGCATGGACACGCAGACACTGATCTACATTTTCGTCGGCCTCAGCTTCGCGCTATACATCACCATCGCTATCTGGAGCCGCGCGGGCTCCACCAGCGAATTCTACGTCGCAGGCGGCGGGGTAAACCCGGTAGTGAACGGAATGGCGACGGCTGCCGACTGGATGAGTGCGGCCAGCTTCATCTCTATGGCCGGTCTGATCGCTTTCCTTGGTTACGATGGCAGTGTCTACCTGATGGGGTGGACCGGCGGCTATGTGCTGCTGGCGCTGTTGCTGGCCCCGTACCTGCGCAAGTTCGGCGAGTTCACCGTGCCCGACTTCATAGGCACGCGGTATTACTCGAAGACCGCGCGCGTGGTAGCGGTTATCTGCCTGATCTTCATCAGCTTCACTTATATCGCCGGGCAGATGCGCGGCGTGGGCATCGTGTTCAGCCGCTTTCTCGATGTGCCAATTTTGTGGGGTGTGGTGATCGGGATGGGCATCGTTTTCATCTATGCCGTACTCGGCGGTATGAAGGGCATCACCTACACGCAAGTCGCACAATTTTGTGTGCTGATCTTTGCCTATATGGTGCCCGCGTTCTTCATCAGCTTCCTGATTACCGGCAACCCGTTGCCTGCGCTGGGTCTGGGAAGCGAGGTGAACGATGGCAGCGGCCTGTATGTGCTGCAAAAGCTGGACCTGGTGCTGACCGACCTTGGCTTTGCCGCCTATACCGAAGGCTCCAAATCCACGATCGACATCTTCTGCATTACCATGGCGCTGATGGTGGGGACGGCGGGCCTGCCCCACGTAATCGTGCGCTTCTTCACCGTTCCCAAGGCATCGGATGCGCGCAAATCTGCGGGCTGGGCGCTGCTGTTTATCGCCCTGCTCTATGTGACGGCAGGGCCGGTGGGCGCCTTTGCCCGCCTGAATTTCATCGATACGGTGAACGAACAAAGCTATTCCGAAGCTCCCGAATGGTTCACCAACTGGGAAGCGAACGACCTGATCGCCTGGCGCGACAAGAATGACGACGGGCGGATGCAATACCGGCCCGGCGATCCTTTCGAGGGCGCGCCGGTGTTCAACGAGAGCGGGCAGGGCGCTTCGGGCGAACGGCTGCTGGAGAACGCTGAAACCGATAATGCGAACGAAGTCTATGTCGATCGCGACATCATGGTGCTGGCCAACCCGGAAATCGCGCGGCTTCCCGGATGGGTCATCGCGCTGGTGGCAGCGGGCGGTCTTGCAGCCGCGCTATCGACAGCCGCAGGGTTGCTGCTGGTGATATCTTCAAGCATCAGCCATGACCTGCTGAAGAAGACATTTCGGCCCGAAATATCGGAAAAGGGAGAATTGCTGGCCGCGCGCGTTGCTGCGACGGCGGCCATCGTGGTGGCGGGCTATCTGGGCGTCTATCCACCGGGCTGGGTGGCGCAAGTGGTGGCCTTTGCTTTCGGTCTCGCCGCCGCCAGCCTGTTCCCGGCGATCTTCATGGGCATATTTTCCATGCGCATGAACAGGGAAGGCGCGATTGCCGGAATGGTGAGCGGCCTTGCCTTCACCTTCCTCTATATCGCCTGGTTCAAGCTGCTGGAGCCTGCCGCGAATGTGGAAGCGAACTGGCTGCTCGGCATCTCGCCAGAAGGGATCGGCGTGGTCGGCATGGTCATCAACTTCGCGGTGGCGACCACTGTGGCGGCGCTTACCAAGGCGCCGCCGGCCAGTATCCGTAAACTGGTGGACGATATTCGTGTGCCACGCGGGGCGCAAAAGCCCCACATGCACTAGGACATATAATGGGCCGCTTAGCGGTTCTGCCGCCCCTCGATCAGCCGATCCACCAGCGAAGGGTCTGCCAGCGTGGAAGTATCGCCTAGCGCGCCGTAGTCGTTCTCGGCGATCTTGCGCAGGATGCGGCGCATGATCTTGCCGCTGCGTGTCTTGGGCAAGCCGTCGGTGAAATGGATGTGATCGGGCGATGCAACAGGCCCGATTTCCTTGCGAACCTGCTGTCTCAATGCGGCGTGGAGTTCGTCCGACGCTTCCACGCCTTCCATCGTGGTAACGTAGCAATAGATGCCCTGGCCCTTCACTTCATGCGGATATCCCACCACGGCGGCCTCTGCCACCTTGGGATGCAGCACCAGCGCGCTTTCCACTTCGGCGGTACCCATGCGATGACCCGACACGTTGATCACATCGTCCACGCGGCCCGTGATCCAGTAATAGCCATCAACATCGCGCTTGCATCCGTCACCGGTGAAATAGCGGCCGGGAAAAGTGGAAAAATAGGCCTCGATAAAGCGATCGTGATCGCCGTAAACGGTACGCGCCTGCCCCGGCCAGCTTGCGGAGATGCACAGGTTGCCCTCGGTCGCGCCTTCAAGTGGCTGCCCTTCATTGTCGACCAGCAGGGGTTGCACGCCGAAGAACGGCTTGCCCGCGCTTCCGGGTTTCATGTCGTGGGCATAGGGTAGGGTGGTAATCATGTGTCCGCCCGTTTCGGTCTGCCACCAGGTATCGACGATCGGGCAGCGGCTCTCGCCCACCACCTCGTAATACCAGCGCCATGCCTCGGGATTGATGGGTTCACCCACCGTGCCAAGGATACGCAAGGAGGATCGGTCATGCTGCTTAACCCAGTCGTCACCTTCGCGCATCAGGGCGCGGATAGCGGTGGGGGCGGTGTAGAAGATGTTGACCTTGTGCTTGGCAATCACGTCCCAGAAACGGCCGTGATCGGGATAGTTCGGCACGCCTTCGAATACCACGCTGGTGCCCGCATTCAGCAGCGGTCCGTAGGTGACGTAGGAGTGGCCGGTAACCCAACCGATATCGGCGCTGCACCAGAACACCTCGCCCGGTTGGTAATCGAAGGTGTAATGGAAGGTGGCGGCGCACCACAGCGCATAGCCGCCGGTGGTGTGAACCACGCCCTTGGGCTTCCCGGTGGAGCCGGAGGTGTAGAGAATGAACAGCGGGTCTTCGGCGTTCATCTCGTCGCACGGGCAATCATCGTCGCTGGCAAGGTCCGCATACCAATGGTCACGCCCCTGCGTCATCGCGATCTCGCCGCCGGTGTGTCTGATTACCAGCACGCCATCCACTGCGACGCCTGGCAGGTTCAATGCGGCATCGACATTGGCTTTCAGAGGAATGATCTTGGTGCCGCGCAGCCCCTCGTCGGCGGTAATGACGAAGCGGCTTTCACAAGCTTCCAGCCGACCCGCCAGCGCCTCGGGCGAAAAGCCGCCGAACACCACCGAATGGATCGCCCCGATTCGCGCGCAGGCCAGCATGGCCAGCACGCCTTCGATCACCATTGGCATATAGAGCGTGACGCGGTCGCCTTTCTTCACCCCCATGGCTTTGAGCGCATTGGCCATCTGCATGACCTCGCGGTGCAGATCGGCGTAAGTGAGGCTGCGCGACGCAGTGGCGGGATCGTCAGGCTCGAATACCAGCGCGGTACGTTCTGCGTGTTCGGGCAGGTGGCGATCCACGCAATTGTGGCAGAGGTTCAGCGAACCATTGGCGAACCACTTGATATCGGCCGGATCGAATGACCATTCACCGGCCTTGGTAGGTTTTCGATACCAATCCAGTCGCTCATGGGCCTGTTCCAGCCAGAAGGCATCCGCATCCTCTACAGACCGCTGGTACAGAGCCTTATATTCCTCCGGCGTGCAGTGCGTGTCGGGGGAATTGCCGGGATTGCGGATGATATCGCTCATGAATTACCTCTCCTTGTCCTGCCTATCTAATCTACATAGCTAAGGGGGCAAGCCAGCTCGGGAAAATTGGCAATTCAGCCTGCGTCGGGCTGGCTGTCAGGATGGGCGCGCTGGAAAGCGGGCAGCGCCAGGCAAGCCTGCTCGATCTGCACCATGCGGGGTGAGGCTGAAAGGTCGTACTTGAACCGGCGCGCGTTATAGAGCTGCGGGATCAGGACGGTTTCGAAAAGGCCCGGTCGGTCGAACAGGAAGTCGCCCGTCTGCAGTTGCTCGAGCCGCTGCTCCACCGGAACCAGCGTCTTGGCAAGCCAGTGGCGGTACCAGGTGTCTATTTCATCCTGCGAATGGCCTAGTTCGTTCTTGAGGTATTTCAGCACAGGCAGGTTCAACGGCGCATGCAGTTCGGTGGCGATGGCATAGGCGAGTTCGCGTACGGTAAAGCGTTCCTCAACGCTTACCGGCAGCAAGGGAGCTTCGGTGAAGCGCTCGTCCAGCCACTCGATAATGGCCATGCTTTGTGCGCGATCGCGGCGATCATATTCCAGCATGGGCACTGTCGCGAAGGGATTGCGCGAGGCGAAAGCCTCTCCCTTCTGCGCGCTTTCCAGAAGGTTCACCGGATCCTGTTCATAGGCCAGCCCCTTCAGTTCCAGGGCGCAGCGAAGACGATAGCTGGTAGAGCTACGCCAGTATCCATAAAGCTTCATCGGCACCTCCTGCGGTTTGACACGTTGTACCCCTACGACCATTGCCAATAACGGCCAAGAGGGGCATGAGGCCTGAAAAGAAGTTTCAGGTGAGACCAAACGGATGCATTACCAGACCGGATTTCTCAACCATTTCGCGACGCAGGCTGTGGAAGGCGCGCTGCCGAAGGGGCGAAACAGTCCGCAGCGTCCGGCATTCGGTCTTTATGCAGAACAATTCAGCACCACGGCCTTCACCGTACCGCGCGTAGAGAACCGTCGCAGCTGGCTCTACCGCATGCGGCCCACCACCGCCCATGGTGCTTTTCAACCTTACGAAGGCGCTGCGCGTCTTGCCGCGCCTGACGGCAGTCACACCACGCCCAATCGCTTGCGCTGGGATCCGCTGTCCATGCCCGAAGGCGCGGTGGATTTCGTGGATGGCCTGATCACCTACGGCGGTAATGGCGATCCCTCCACCAGCGGTATCGGCATCCATCTCTACGCCGCCACAGCCAGCATGGATACGCGCGCCTTCCAGAATAGCGATGGCGAGATGCTGATCGTGCCGCAGCAGGGTGCCTTGCATATCGTTACCGAACTTGGTCGCATGGACGTGTCGCCCGGTTCCATCGCGCTGATCCCTGCCGGCATGCGCTTTCGCGTCGAGCTGGAGGGGCCATCGCGCGGCTATGTTTGCGAGAATTTTGGCGCGCCCTTTCGCCTTCCCGACCTTGGCCCGATCGGCGCCAACGGCCTTGCCAATCCGCGCGATTTTGAGGTGCCCGTCGCGTGGTTCGAGGACCGTGACGAAAACTTCGAGATCGTCCAGAAATTCAATGGCAAGCTATGGACCACCACGATCGACCACTCGCCATTCGATGTGGTGGCGTGGCACGGTAATTCCGCGCCCTGCCGTTATGATCTGGCGCGCTTCAACACCATCGGCACGGTCAGCTTCGATCACCCCGACCCTTCCATTTTCACCGTCCTCACCAGCCCGTCGGACATGCCGGGCACTGCCAATTGCGATTTCGTGATCTTTCCGCCGCGTTGGATGGTGGCTGAGGATACTTTTCGCCCGCCGTGGTTTCATCGCAATGTGATGAGCGAATTCATGGGCCTGATCCACGGTGTATACGATGCAAAGGAAGGTAATGGCTTTGCGCCGGGCGGCGCATCGCTGCACAATCAGTTCAACGGCCACGGTCCTGATGCAAAAGCCACGCGCAAGGCGATGGAGGCCGAGCTGAAACCGACAAAGATCGAGGATACGCTGGCTTTCATGTTCGAAAGCCGGGCGATTATCCAGACAACGCAGTTCGCCATGAGCGGCGGCCTGCTCCAATCCGACTACGATGCCTGCTGGCAAGGCTTCGAGAAAGCGAAACTACCATGACCATCGAAACCGATTTCACCCATGACGCAGACGCCACCAGTTGGGTGGAAAGCGCGAATGGCCATCCGCATTTCCCGGTGCAGAACCTGCCGCTATGCGTCTTCTCCCCACCCAAGGGCGGCGAACCGCGCGGGGGCGTTGCCATAGGTGACATGATACTGGACCTTGCGGATATTGCCGATACGCTGGAACTGGATGCTGCCACCGCTGCCCAGTTGGCGAGCGGCCCCAAGTTGAACGATCTGCTGCAACGCGGGCCGGAAACCATGCGTGCCCTGCGCCATGCTCTTTTCACCATGTTGACCGACGACAACCACAGCAAGGCGCTGGAATCCGCGTTGTACAAGGCCGAGGATTGCGATCTCTACGTGCCTGCAACCGTCGGGGACTATACCGATTTCTACACCGGCATTCATCACGCCGAGAATATCGGGAGCCTCTTTCGCCCGGACAATCCGTTGCTGCCCAACTACAAATATGTGCCTATCGGCTATCATGGCCGCTCCTCCTCCATTCGCCTTTCGGGTAAGGATGTGAAGCGTCCAAGCGGTCAGAAAAAGCCTGCGGAGGAAGGCGGGAAGCCGCCATTCGGACCAAGCGCGCGGCTGGATTACGAGATGGAAATGGGCATCTGGATCGGCAAGGGCAATGGACTGGGTCAACCCATCCCGATCGACAAGGCCGAAGAGCATATCGCCGGAATCTCGATACTCAACGACTGGTCGGCTCGCGATATACAAGCGTGGGAATATCAGCCGCTCGGCCCTTTCCTTGCGAAGAACTTCCACTCCACCATTTCGCCATGGATCGTGACGATGGATGCGCTTGCGCCTTTCCGCACGCAGCAGCCGCCACGCCCTGAGGGCGATCCGGCTCCGCTGGAATATCTGTCGGACGAGGAGGACCAGAAGACCGGAGCCTTCGGCGTAACCATGGATGTGTTCATCAGCACTGCGAAAATGCGCGAGGATGGCGACGAACCGCACCAGCTCAGCACCGGACCGATGACCGCGATGTACTGGACCGCGGCGCAACTCGTCACGCACCACTCGGTTGGTGGCTGCAACATGATGCCTGGTGACCTGTTGGGAACTGGCACGCTGACCAGCGGTGAAGAGGACGGCGAGGGCAGCCTGATCGAACTGACACAGGGCGGCAAGAAGCCCATTATCCTGGCAAACGGCGAGACACGCACCTTCCTGGAAGACGGTGATGAGGTCATCATGACGGCCTATGCCGAAAAGGACGGTTTCGCGCGGATCGGGCTTGGCGAGTGCCGAGCCGTGATAACCGGCTGAGTAAATTTATCGGGGGCGGGGAGCGCTGTGGTTGCACCGCCTCCCCACTGTCACCCGCATCGGTACTAAAGCCTGGCTTTGTCGTACCGAAGAAGCGGGAATATTGCGCCGGTCGTGGGGCGTCCCATCTCCTGTCCAAAGGAGATAACTCATGATCGAAGTCCGCAAGTTCGATACACTGGGCAAGGCCGATCACGGCTGGCTCAAGGCCAATTTCCACTTCTCTTTCGCAGATTATTTCGATCAGCGCCGCATGCACTGGGGCGCACTGCGCGTCTGGAACGATGATATCATCGCACCCCGTTCGGGCTTTCCGCCGCATGGGCACGAGAACATGGAAATCATCACCTATGTCAGCAAAGGTGCCATCACGCACAAGGATAGCCTTGACAACGAAGGCCGTACGGAGGCGGGCGATGTGCAGGTGATGTCGGCAGGAACCGGTATCCAGCACGCTGAATACAACGTCGATGACGAAGAGACCCATTCCTTCCAGTTGTGGATCCTGCCCGACCGGCAGGGCCACGAGCCGAGCTGGGGTAGCAAGAGATTTCCGAAAGATGCCCGGTCCGGCCGGTTCGATGTGCTGGCCAGCGGGCGTGAGAACGATACCGATGCCCTGCGCATTCAGGCCGACGCTCGCGTGCTGGGCGCTACCATCGCGGCAGGCGAAACCGTCATCTACGACCTTGGCGGCCGCAAAGGGTATCTGGTGCCTGCCACCGGCAAGCTGGAGATAGAGGGCGAAATTGCCGAGGCTCGTGACGGCATCGCCATTGCCGATCTCGATATCTTGCGGATCACGGCTCTCGAAGACAGCGAAGTGGTGCTGGTCGACACCGCCTGATCAGGTGCCGCAAGCTGGGCCTATTCGTGCCGCAGGGCGTCGATCGGGTCCAGCTTGCTGGCGCGGTGGGCGGGGTAGTATCCGAAGACGATGCCCATGATGGCCGAAAACACGAAGCTGAGCGCGTTCACCACGGGATCGAAGATGAACGGCAAGTCAGCCGCGCCTGCCAGCATGATCGACAGACCCAACGCCAAAACAATGCCGATCAATCCGCCGAAACAGCACAGCACCACCGCTTCCGTGAGGAACTGAAGTCGCACTTCTCGCGCCAGTGCACCGATGGCGAGTCGGATACCGATCTCGCGCGTGCGCTCTGTAACCGATACCAGCATGATGTTCATGATGCCGATGCCGCCCACCAGCAGGCTGATCGCAGCGATCATGGTAACGACGGCAGTCATGGTGCCTGTGATGTTGTTCACGGTATCGCTGATCTCGGCGGTATCGACGATGTTGAAATTGTTTTCCTCGCCTTCCTGGATCACGCGGCGCTCGCGCAGCAGGTCTATCAACTGCTGCTGGATGGTGGCGGTGGAATAGGTGGGATCGTATTTCACCACGAAGAACTGCACGTCGTCGGCATTACCGATAAAGCGGCGCTGCACGGTTTTCAGGGGCATGAAGACGACATCGTTCGCATCGCCACCGCCCACGGAATTGCTGCGCTCCTCGATCACGCCGATCACCTGGCAGGAGACATTGCCCAGCCGCATCTCTTCGCCGATCACCTGATCTTCGACGAAAATCTCTTCCACCACCTTGGGGCCGATGATGCACACGCTCTCGCCCCGCGCCTCGTCCTGTTCGTTGAAGCCGCGCCCTTCGGTGATCTCTATCGATTGGGCGCGGAAGAACTCCATGTCCGCACCTTCCACGCTGGTGGCCCAGTCCTGCCCGTTGTGAAACGCGGTGGTGTTGGTGCTGACCGATCCGGCGGCGTTCTCTATCCCGGCAATCTGGTTCTCCACGGCGCGGATATCCGCATCGTCGAACGGCGGAGGGGCGGTGTTGGGATCGACGCGGGTGGGGAACACGATGAAGACGTCGGAACCCAGGCCCGAAACCTCTTCCTGCACGTTGGCCGTCAACCCGCGGCCCAGCGTCACCATGGTGATGACCGCGGCGACGCCGATGATGATGCCTAGCGTCGTCAGGAAACTGCGCAGCAGATGGCGGCGGATTTCGCGCAAGGCCAGCAGGAATGTGGCGAAGGTCATCCGCAACATTAGGCGTGCTCCCCATGCGGCGATGCGGCAGGTGCCCCTGCCTTCAGGCCGCGTTCGACACGTTCCACCAAACCGTCGCGGAAATGCACGATGGTCTTGGCGAACTGCGCCATCTCCTCCTCATGGGTTACCATCAGGATCGTGATACCGGTCTTGTTGAGATCGGTCAGCAGTTCCATGATTTCCAGCGAGCGTTCGGTGTCAAGGTTGCCCGTCGGCTCGTCCGCCAGCAGTACGTCGGGATCGGTCACCAGGGCGCGGGCGATGGCCACGCGCTGCTGTTGTCCGCCGGACAGTTCCGCCGGCGTATGATCTGCCCATGGCAGCAGGCCGACAAGATCGAGCGAACGTTCCGCAGCCTTGCGTCGCTGCTTCTTGGTTTCGCCGCGATAGAGCAGGGGGAGTTCCACGTTTTCCAGCGCGCTGGTGCGCGCGAGCAGGTTGAAGCCCTGAAACACGAAACCAAGATAGCGCCGCCGTAGCAGCGAGCGCTGATCGCGCGAGAGATCCTGCACTTCCACGCCGCGAAAGCGGAAACGGCCGCTGGTGGGCACGTCGAGGCAGCCCAGAATGTTCATGGTCGTGGACTTGCCGGAACCTGATGGCCCCATGACCGCGACGAAATCGCCGCGATCGATGGACAGGTCCACCCCCTTCAGTGCCTGGAAAGCCGCAGCCCCCTGACCGAAGGACTTGGTGATGTCTTCCATCTCGATCAGCGCCAGGGCATCGCGCTCTGTGTAGGCGGCAGCCGCTTCGGCGACAGGGGCGGCAGGCGATGTCACTGCTGCATAGCCCTGATGCCGGTGACCACTTCCATGCCAACTTCCAACTCGTCCGATGTCACCACGGTTTGGCGGCCATCGCTCTGTCCGGTCACGACTTCGATGGAGCGCAGCGCGCCGTCTTCCTGCACCACGTAAACCGTCTGGCGGCTGCCAACGCCGATGGTTGCAGTGTCCTCGCCTTCCAGCCCGAATTGCGGATCACCGAAGATGCCTCCTTCTTCGTCTTCCTCATTGGGGTCGAAGCGAAGCGCACCGTTGGGTACCAGCATTGCATTGCCGGTGTTCGTGGTGGCGATGGTGGCCGTGGCCGTCATGCCGGGGCGCAGCAGGCCTTCATCGTTACCCACGATCAGCCGCGCTTCATAGCTGACCACCTGGTTGCTCTGCTGCTGCTGGCTGGCGAGTGCGATATTGTTGGAGGCAAGATCCACCCGCTCCACGACTGCAGGAAAGCGGCGGCCGGGATAGGCATCAACGGTAAAGGTCGATTCCTGGCCGGGCTGCACTTCGCCCACGTCGGCTTCGTCAATATCCACGCGCAGCTGCATGGTGGCGAGGTTTTCTGCCAGCACGAACAGGGTCGGGGTGTTGAAACTGGCGGCCACGGTCTGCCCCGGCTCCACCTGCCGGGCCAACACCACGCCCGACACGGGAGAGCGTATCACGGCGCGGTCGCTGTTGGTCTGCGCGCTGGAAAGTTGCGCCTGCGCACTGGAAACATTGGCGCGGGCGCTGGCAACCGCCGCGCGGCCCCGGTTCACGGCAGCCTCGGCCTGTTCCATCTCTGCCTTTGCGGGTACGCGGCCATCGGACAGACGCCGCACTTCGCGCAATCGCTCAAGCTGGGCGGTGTCCGCATCCAGCGTGGCTTGCGCCTGCACCACGGCGGCGCGGGCGGCGTTGAGATTGGCGCGGCCCTGCGTGATCTGATCCTGGATCACATCGGTGTTGATCCGGGCAAGAATCTGCCCGCGCGAGACGACATCATTCACGTCAACCAGTACGGCATCTATCCTGCCGGAAACTTCGGAGCCGACTTCCACCTGGTTGGTAGGGCGCAAGTTGCCCGTCGCGGTTACGGTGAGGTCAAGCGAACGCTCTTCCACCTCGGTGGTGATGTAATCCGGACCTGCTTCGTCATTCGAAACCACCGTGGAAATCAGGATCAGCGCCAGCACAAGCACCGCGATTACCCATACCCAGCGGCGCTTGTACCATTTGCGCGGCTTGCCGGTGTCGAGATACTCGCCGATGTCCTGTTCAGTTTCGGAGTCGGTCTGGCTCATTGCGCGGTCCTGTCGTTATCCGCCGGGGCGCTACTGGCCACTGGCGGGAGATCGTAATCGGAGATGGTCCACCCGCCGCCCAGCGCCTGCGTCAGTCGGACGAAGGCGATGGCACGGTCGGCCTGGGCGGCAACCAGCTGGTTACGGGCGGAGAGCAGTTGGTTCTCGGCCGTCAGCAGGGTGCGAAAATCGGTGAGGCCCGCCTGATACTGGCTGCGCGCCAGAAGAGCGGAATTCTCGGCAGCATCCAGCGCCTCCTCATTGATGGCGACACGCTCGTCCGAGGTGCGCTGATCTACTGCAGCGGTTTCCACGTCTTCCAGCGCGTTCAGGATCGATTGCTCCCACGCTGCCAGCGAAACATCGGCCCCGGCCTGTGCAATATCGACCTGGGCAGCCGTGCGTCCGCCATCGAAGATCAACTGGCTGACCCCCGCGAACAGGCCGCCGGTTACGATGTCGAACAGGTTGCCGCCGGTAACGGGACCGGTGCCGATATTGCCTGAGAGGCGCACCAGCGGCAGCAGTTGCGCGCGGGCAACGCCGATGCGCGCGGTGCTGGCAAACAGCGCGGCCTCTGCGCTGCGAACATCCGGGCGCCGCCGCAACACTTCTGCCGGTGCTTCGAACCCGGCCAGCAGGGGCGGGGCAGGGACCGGCTCCGGCTCGGTCGCGATGATGGCATTCAGCGCCCGTCCCGGCGGTTCGCCGATCAACGTCGAAATGGAATTGGCGGTTGCGTAAAGGTTGCTTTCCAGCAGCGGAATAGTGGCTGCGGTCTGCGCGCGCTGCGTGCGCGCCTGTTCCACATCAAGGCTGGAAACCAGACCGGCCTGGTTGCGCCAGCGCGCGATCTGCAAGTTGTCATCCTGGTACTCCAGCGTGGAGCGCGCGATAGCCAGTTGCTCTGCCGTGGCGCGTGCGTTGATCGTGGCAATGGCGACTTGCCCCACAATCAGGCGCTGCAGGTCTGCCAACGAATAGCCTTGCGCGGCCAATTCTCCGCGTACGGCGGCAACGCTGCCGGATATCTGGCCAAACAGGTCCAACTCCCAAGCGGCATCCGCGCCAAGCGAGAACTGCACGCCGTCGCGCGAAAGATCGCCGACATCGCGATCGACTCCGCCGGTTGCCGAGACGGACGGCAGGTAACCTGCCCGCGCCTGCACCAGCGAAAAACGCGCCTGTTCCAGACGTGCGGCACTTTGTGCCAGATCGCGGTTTTCGAGGATGGCCTGTTCCACGAAGTCGCTGAGCAATGGATCGCCCAGCAACGTCCAGTATTCGGTGAGGTCGGCACTGACAGGAGCGGGGTCGGCAATCTGCCACTGGGCGGGAACAGCGATATCAGGCTGCGCAATCTCGACCGTCGGCGTGGCGCAGGCCCCAAGCGCAAACAGCGGAACTGCAAGCACCGTCATGCGCCGTGCCCGTGCCTTGCACGTATTCCCGTCCATTCCTACCGATACTCCCCTATGCGCCCACAACCGGTTTAAACTATGGTTTCAAATGTTCCAACCTAGCATTTGTAACTTCCGCAACTCCGTCTTTTCATGACCATGCCAGTAGTTGCGCCACTGGTTACTGCACCCAGCCCCTTGCAACTATTTCGACATCGAACCGAACCAGAAACCCCTCGAAGGGCTGCCCGGCATTCACACGATAGAGCTTGCCCACGAAACCGGGATCGAGGAACCGTCCACCCTGTTCGATGAACGTGTGTTAGCGTCTCAATACAGTAAGATCAAGATGCAGACGGTACGGCGGATCATTCTCCCGTTCGGGAACCAATCAGCAGCTTCTCATGACCAGCTTCCCCATTTGCACGCATGTTGAAGTGCTTCCCGTTCCTGAATTTGATGGCACATCTCGCGGGCGCGGTTATATTGACACCATGGTGGCATTCAGGGAATTGCGCGCTGAAGAGGCGCGCCTGCGCATGGGCATCGATCCTGTAGAAATGCCGGCCCGCAAACATTAGTATGATGATGGCTCCCCTCGCAGGCGATCATGCAGCCTTGCGTGCGGCCTGCCAGCCGGGCGTGGGCCTGTGCACCATCACCCATATCGAGGGAAGCTTTTCACGCCGCCTTGGAGCGCAACTTGCAGTGCTTCCCAGCGGCAGTATCGTCGGCAGCCTTGCAGACGGTTGCCTCGAACAGGAACTGGCCAACGAAGTTCAGAAGGGCGGCGAGAGGCGCGTGATCCGTTATGGTGCGGGCTCACCCCAAATCGATTTTCGCCTGCCCTGCGGCGGTGGGCTGGACATATTGATCGATCCCGATCCCGATCGCGCCGATTGCAAGAACGCTATCGAGGCGCTCGACGCGCGAAGGGAGGCAAGGCTAACGTTGCCGGACCCCAGTCCGCTAGCTCAGCGCCGCTACGTGCCGGAGCTGCGGCTTCTGTTGTTCGGGGAGGGGCCTGAACTTGCGGCCATGGCGCAGGTTGCGGCAGCTTGCGGTATTGCCGCCGAACCGCACGATCGTGAAAGCAGCACATTGTCGCTGGGAACGATCCCTGATGACCTCGTCGCCGACCGGTGGACCGCGATTATCCTGCTGTTCCACGATCATGAATGGGAGCGCGCAATCCTGCAATGGGCTCTCACCACGCCTGCCTTCCTGATCGGCGCGCAAGGTGGGGCGCCTGCCCGCGCGGCGCGGGAGGCGGAACTGGTGTCCCTTGGCTTTGCGCCCGAGCAAGTCGCGCGCATTGCCAGCCCCATCGGAACGGTGAAACACAGCCGCGAACCGCTTGGCCTCGCGCTCTCGGCCCTGGCGGATATTTCAGGCGCATACGAACTTCGCCACCCGCACCACCATGCGAGCCGCTGAGGGCGAGCCGCTGGTGGCGGTGCTTGCCGCCGGTCTTGCCAGCCGGTTCGGTGGAGGAAAGCTGGACGCGGACTGTGCTGGCCGTCCGCTGGGCCGGTGGGCCATCGATGCAGTAGCGCAGGCGGGTTTGCAGCCTGGTGTCATCCTGGTGAGGCCGCAACCGCCCGCCTTTGCCAGTGCGGCGCAAGGATGGCACATGATTACCAATCCGACACCGGAGCGAGGGCTTGGCACTTCCGTCGCACTGGCCTGCCGAGAAGCTGCCCGGCAATTGCGCGGCGTCCTGCTGTTGCTAGCCGATATGCCGCTGATCGATGCCGATCAATTGCACACGTTAGCCTCTTGTCCGACCACTGCCGCCACACGCTATCCCGATGGCCATCTCGGTGTTCCGGTGCACATCGCACCAGGCGATGTTGGACGGTTTACCGAGTTGTCGGGTGATAGCGGAGTGGGGAAGCTACTCTATAGCCTCGATGGCTTAACAGCGCTCGATGCGCCGCCCGAAAGCCTTTGCGATGTGGATGATGCAGAAGCGCTGGAAGCGGTGCGCCAGATCCTCGCCGTGCGCTAGCGGGGATTGTCGCTCAGTTCGTGCAACTGCTGCGTGCGGGCGCGGGTAACTTGCGTCTTGCAAGTGGCAACCAGCAGTGGCTCCAGCGATCCACCGCGGGCGTAATAGCCTTCGCTTGCGCAGTGCGCGTCACGGTAGCTGAGCCAAGCACGCTGGGCGGCAAGCAGTTGTTCGAAATAGCCGGGTCGCCCATCGTCCGGGGTGCTGGCGGCATCCAGCCGCCGCATCTCTGCTGCAGTTTCGCGCCATTGCGCATTCAACGCCGCGTCCGCTTCGTCGAATTCCAGTGCTGCACAATAGTTCATGGCCTGCTGCGTCATCGGCTCCGCACAATCGCGCGTTTCGCGCGCGACTTCCCCAGCGTCGGCCTCGACACCGTGTTGCGTGGCGAGCAGCATCAGCAAGGGGTAGGCAAGGTTCACGAGTTATCCTTTTGCAACGGTCTTTTCCGCTCGCACGGCTGAATATGCGCTGAGTTGCGGCGCAAACCAGCGCGCACCGCGCCGCTCGGCCTCTTCGGGCGGTATGGTGGCCAGCGAATGCGCCAGCCGCGCCACGTTTTCATCCGACAGCGTGCCGAGCGATGTCACGTATACGCCGATGGTGAACAGGATGACACCTGTTTCGGGAAGTCGGCGCAGGGTTTGCCGTTCGCACCGCACGTACAGCGTTTCGCCCGCGTTGTCGGGGGTGACGGTGGCAAAGGCTTCGTGCGATGGCGCGGTATCGATCCAGCGCATCGCGGGCGTCGGGGTGACGAACCAGTTGCAACGGCCGAATATACGGCCGGGTCGCAGCTTTGCCATGAAATGATCGACCGCGCTTCCAAGCTGCTGCCTGAACCCGTGAATCGGCGCATGCAGTGCCACCAGCGGCAGGCCCAGCTTGTCCGCCGGGTGCCAGTCCGTAGGCCATGCCACTGCCGCACCGATCAGGCGGTAGACATCGCCTGAACCTTGTGTCGTCAGCAGACACATATCCTCGTGCGCGCCGCGTGCTGCACCTTCCAGGCCGCCGCTCGTGCCCAGAATGGTGGCAAGTTCAGTGCCTGCCGGCTCGGCGTCCGGCGTAAGCTGCACGCTGTCAGGATGCGCATCGAAGGCGGCATTGCGCGCGGCAAGGTCGGGTTCGGGCTGAAGCCATTCGTCCTCACTCAGCGCCAGCAGCCCCATTTTCAGCGTACCGCCACCACGCGCCTTTGGCAGCAGTTCCTCGACCGAGAAGCCGAGTCTGGAGATCAATGAGACACGCCGTCTTTCGGGCTTTCCATGATCTCTGTCAGCTGGCCCAGCATGTCCTTAGGATGGAGGAAGAAGATCGGCGTGCCATGCGCACCGATGCGCGTGGGACCGAGGATTCGCTTCCCCGCAGCTTCGAATTCGGCGCGCGCCGCCTCGATATCGGACACTTCGAAGCACACGTGATGCTGGCCGCCCAGGGGATTCTTGGCGATGAAATTGGTGACGGGCGATTCCTCGCTCAGCGGAGCCAGCAGTTCCACCTGAGTCCCCTCGGTGCCCGCGTGGCCGGGAGTGTTGACGAAGCAGACCTTCACGCCCTGTTCGGGCAGGTCGAACGGTTCGGTGATCTTGGTTGCGCCCAGCACATCGCGGTAGAATGCGATGGCTTCGTCGAGGTTGGGCACGGCGACACCGATATGGTTGAAACGGCCTAGCTGCATGATGAATCTCCTTTGCCCGATGCCCTAGCGCAGGCCGGGACGTTCTGCCAAACCTCTGGTGCGCACTGGCGCGGTATCTTCGGATTGGCGCGCGGCTCCCTCGCCGCCGGTGACGTTTGCGATGAACCGGCTGGCATCCTCCAGCACCGGGGCACGGCCACGCAGGGGGCGGGACAGCGCAACGAGAATGTCGATATGATCGACGCCGGGATAGGTCACCATCTCGGCCCCTACGCCTGCATCTGTAAGCGTGGTCGACAATGCCTCGCTGTTGCGGGGCTTTACCACCGTATCCTCCGCGCCGGTCAGCAGTAGGGCTGGCGGGGCGCTTCCATCGGCAAAGGTGATCGGCTGGGTCTCTTCGCTGCGCGGCCAGTCGCCAAATGCCTCCACAGAGGCGGCAGTGTCGAACGGAAAGAAATCGTAGGGGCCAGCCAGACCCACTAGCCCCTGAACGAACCCGCGATCACCCTCCAGCCATTGCGGATCGGTTGCCAGCATGGCGGCGATGTGTGCTCCGGCGGAATGGCCCATCAGCACGATGCGATCCGGATCGCCGCCGTAGTTTGCGATGTTCTGCCGCACCCAGCGAACTGCAGCGGCGCCGTCCTCGATGAATGCAGGGAAGTGAATTTCCGGTACGAGGCGATAGTCCGGCACGGCCACCACGAAGCCGCGCGATGCCAACGCGCGTCCGGCAAAATTATATCCGGCGCGCGTGCCGCTGTTCCAACTGCCACCGTAGAAAAATACCACCACCGGGCGCGCGGCTTGGCTTGTGTCGGCGGGGGCGTAGATATCCAGCATCTGCCGCCTGTCGCTGCCGTATGCCTGTCCCTCTGCCACCTTGCTGCTGCCCTTGTCCTTGGGCACCAGCGTGTTGAACGTCCGCAACGGGGAGATCATGTAGGAGACAGCCAGCGCGACTACTGCGAGCAGGAACAGGGCGATAGCAAATTTCACCATGCGCCCCCGATTTGGCGGCGCATGGTTTGCACGCAGACAAGACGCACTGACGTCCGATTTCCAAGATCACATTCTTCTGGAGAGGGTAGCGGTTGCGCACTCATAGGGCGAATTAACCCGCAAACCTCTGTTATGGCAATCGCGCGCATTTACTGTCGCTGCAGCTTGAAATCTCGGGCGCCGTGGGGACTGCATGATGAAGCAGTCGTTTACCCGATGCGCCGCGCAGCGTAGAGCGCGCCCATGAGCGAATCTCCTCTTAGCGGCGTCAAGGTCGTCGAACTCGCCCGCATTCTTGCAGGCCCCTGGGCTGGACAGGTTCTGGCCGATCTGGGTGCAGAAGTGCACAAGGTCGAAGGGCCGGATGGCGACGATACGCGGCAATGGGGTCCGCCTTTCATCGATCGGTCCGATGGCAGCAAGGATGCTGCCTACTTCCACGCCGCCAATCGGGGCAAGGACACGATGGTGGCCGATTTCAAACGTGCGGCGGACCTGAAGAAGGTCCACGCCATGATCGCCGAGGCAGACGTGGTGATCGAGAATTTCAAACCCGGCAGCCTTGCCAGGTTTGGCCTCGATTACGACAGTCTGAAGGAGGCCAATCCGGCCCTTGTCTATTGCTCCATCACCGGGTTTGGCCATGACGGCCCCTATGCCGCGCGAGCAGGGTATGACTTTATCGTGCAGGGCATGAGCGGGATCATGGATCTGACCGGTACCCCGGAAGGCCCGCCCAACAAGATCGGCGTGGCCTATGCCGACATCATGACCGGGCTCTATGCCGTAATCGCCATTCAGGCCGCGCTGCACCAGCGGACCCGCACCGGGCGCGGGCAGATGGTGGACATGGCGCTTTTCGATGTGATGGTGGGCACCTTGGGCAACCAGGCCATGAATTATCTCGCATCTGGCCGCAGCCCGAAACGCATGGGCAATTCCCATCCCAATATCGCCCCGTATGAGGCGTTCGAAGCGAAGGACGGTTCGCTGATCGTGGCGGTGGGCAATGATCGCCAGTTCGAACGCTTCTGCGAGGCGATAGACCTGCCCCTGCGCGAGGAATGGACCACCAACGCCCGGCGCGTGAAAAACCGCGTATCGCTGTCCGCCTCCATCGCCAAGCGTATCGCGGAGATGAAGCGCGAGGACGTGTTGCTGAAGATGGAGAACAGGGGCATTCCCGCCGGGCCCATCAACACGGTGAAACAGGCGCTGACCGACCCGCAGATTGCGGCGCGTGGCATGGTAGTGGATCTGGACGAGGATGGGCTGCAAGGCCTGCGCACGCCGATCCGCTTTTCCGATGCTGAACTGTCCATCGGCAGGCCGTCGCCGGTACTGCCAAAGGTAGAAGAAGAGGAGTGATCGCTTCATTGAAAAGATCGCACGATGCGCGGTCGGTCGCAGCGATGCGAGCGCGCGGGTGAAGGGGTGAAAGGCTGACCATGCGAGAGGGGATGGAGCCGGAAGGCTTGGGCGACCTGACCGAGAAGGAGAGGGAGACCCTGCGCCTTCTGCTTTCCGGCCACGATACCAAGTCCACCGCCAGCACGCTTGGCCTTTCGGTATATACCATCAACGATCGCCTGCGCTCCGCACGCCACAAGCTGGGCGTAACCAGCAGCCGGGAGGCCGCAAGAATTCTGGGTGAGGCCGAGGGTGGAGTACCCCAATTTCCTGCACCCCCACAATCTGGGATGGGCGAAGGCGGTGATGCTGCGCCATTGTCAGGCCAGTCGAAACCGGCCCGGCTCAGCACGAGAACGCTGGCCTTGCTAGCAGGAGGAATTGCCATGATTGCCCTTATTACTGCCGCCGCCATGCTGGCGCTCAGTCCCATCAGCGAAGTGCCGGCAACAGAAGCGTCGTTACAGAGCGACGACGATAAGGAAGTTGCCGCCAACGATGCGCGCCGCGCCGAGGTCGCGCTGGAGTGGCTGGCACTTGTCGATGCAGAGGAGTGGGAAGAAAGCTGGCAACAGGCTGGAGCTTTCTTCCGGAGCGAGGTTACAGCCGCACAGTGGGAAGAGGCCATCCGGCCTGTTCGCGATCCGCTGGGCGCGGTGCAATCGCGCGAGGTTGTTTCCGTGCAGCAGACTTCCAAGCTGCCCGGCGTGCCGGAGGACGATTACGTCGTACTGCAATTCGCAACGGCGTTTGCCAATGCAGCCGAGTCTGTCGAAACCGTCATCATGCAGGACGAGGACGAAGGTCTGAAAACCGTCGGCTATTTCGTCAGGTAGGCAGGCAGGGGCACGCATACGGCAGAAGCGACGGTGACCAATAACTGTGCGCATGGCCCTGCAGATCGAAGTCTTCTCCGCGATCGACGCGGGCTCTACGCGTCGATGGTGGGAGACAGAACTTTCAGTAACCGGACTGTCGGCGCTGGTCGCGCGTGTAATCTATCCTGATTCGCACCCAGCTTCCCACCTGGTACGCGCCGCCAAGCCGGGGCGGGCGGACCATGAACTGCCATGCTGCGGCCTGAACCGCGCGAGCTATTCCTGAATTGCGCGGATATTCTTCGATGATCGCGCATTCCTCGACGCGCCAGCCCGGCGCGGTCTTGCAGGCGATCAGTCCCCAGCCAGGGCCGGAAGCGGCGGAGAGATATCCTGACAACTGGTCCGGTGTCGGTTCGCGGTACCAGCGCGCTGCGTAAAGCGGCGACCCATCGGGCGCGGTGCCCACCCGCTCGCTATCCGCTCCGCGGCTGGAACCGGTGTCCGCGGGGCCAAAATTGCGGTCCGAACGAACGACCGCCGCGATACTCGACGTAGGGCTGGGCGCGGGTTGCGGTTCCGGCCTTGGCGCAGGTTGCGGTATTGCCTGAACCGGGGGGCGTGGCACGGGCAAAAGCGCGGGCGCGGTATGTTCCATGGGGGTTGGCTGTGGTTCTAAAGGTTCGTCCTGTTGGGTCGTGTCTTCGGGCGACGCTGCATCGCTCTCGTTCGTTTCCGGCGGCGTAGCGGATTGCGGCTCGGAGACGTCGAAGGTGCTGATACTGCTCGCAGTCGGTAGCACATCGTTCCGTCCGAAGCTCAGCGACAGCAAAAGCAGAATGATCAGGATCTCGATCCCGATCGCGAGCGCGAAGCCCGCGCTGCGGCGCGAAACATCGTCCGGGAGTGCGGACACCAACCTGCGCCATGCGTTCTGGTCGGCTGGAATATCGACGTCGGAGTAAATGGGCAGGGTTCCGGAAAGTGCAGCTAGGGCGAGGCGATAGCCAAGCGACGATGAACGCGCACTGTCATCCGGCGGGTGCAAATTCAACAGGCGATGAGGCGCAAGCGCCAAGCCACAGCACAAACAAAAAGGGCCAGGATTGCTCCTGGCCCTTCTCGTTATGCTTGAAGCGTAGTCGCTTACATGCCCGAACCCGGACCGTAAGTGATTTCCACGCGGCGGTTCTGCAG
>OJBY01000289.1_pt1 | contig 30801 bp, 28 predicted proteins | sample 1591731 | NCBI WGS metagenome assembly OJBY01 (sample SAMN05416837, study PRJEB24817) | seawater metagenome | isolation source: Sea water | place: Canada:Atlantic | collected 2013-07
GTCGGCAGCGTCAGATGTGTATAAGAGACAGGTGTATTGGCTGCATCCGGCGACTTTCCCGGCAGCGCCCTGGTTGAAGACGACAAACGAAACACCGAAGCCTATCTTGTCGGTGATCAGCTGCCCGGCAACGCCACACTTCGATCAGTACGTGCCAATCGAATCATTATTGAGCGTGGCGGCAAGCTGGAAAATCTCTACTTTCCAGAAGACGAGGACAGATCCGGTATCTCGATGGCCTCCACGCAAACCTCCGAGGACCAGGAAGAGCCCCGTGGCACACAGATACGTCCATCAGGCGTGGATAGACGCGCCTCCTCCGCAAACACAGACACCAGCGATCAACGCCGGGAGGAAATTCGGCAGCGCCTGGAACAACTTCGTGAACGCCTGAGAGCCAACAACTGAGGGCAGCCATGGAGACGGCCGCATCGAATCCTCGCCGCCGCGGCTCCCTGCTTTCCATGCTACTCATGGTCATCACATTATCGGTGGCAGCCTTCGAACTCAGCGAACGACTCATGTCCTACGTGCGTTCCGAATTCGGCGAGAAGGCCCACGGCCGACTGGAAAGCTGGCAAAACCTTCACGATATGGCTTCCCGGGCAGCAATCGACCGCCAACTCCGGCTCGTGAACTCCTTCTTTAACCGGGTCCGGTTTGTCAGCGACATTGCCCACTGGGGCGAGGAAGACTACTGGGCAACGCCGGTTGAACTGCTGACCACCAATGGCGGAGATTGCGAGGACTTCTCCATCGCAAAATACCTCACCCTTAAATCCATGGGCGTTCCCGACGAGCAACTACGCATTGTCTACGTCAAGGCGCTGGAGCTGAACCAGGCGCATATGGTGTTGGCGTGGTATCCCGAGCCCGACGCCGATCCATTGATCCTCGACAACCTTATTAATGAGATCAAACCCGCGTCCCAGAGACGGGACCTGGAACCGGTCTACAGTTTTAACGGTGACGGCCTTTGGCTGAACCGCTCCGGTGGTGACTCCGAACGAATCGGGGAAGCGAGAAAACTGGAGCACTGGCAAAGCCTCAATGATCGCATGGTGGACAGCCTTCGCTAGACTCATCGTTGTCGGCATAAGACACAAGACTTGTCGCCAGGCGACACTGCGTTAACGGTACCCGGCGGTACAATCTGCCCCACGGGTAATCAAACGCACACACATTTACCAACGAGGAACGGCCAACATGCGACGCTGGAACGGCTGGGGAGATGACCAGTTCAATCTTGAATTACCCAAAGAGGGGCAGCGGTTTCTGGACGAGCGCGTAGGGAGTGCCGTTCCACTCGCGGATGTATCCCTGGAAAAGGTTTGTGCCCTGGTGCCGGACAGTAGGCTGCCGCCAAATCCGGCCTGTATCGACGCGGCCGAAGATCGGGTACGTCACGCTCGCGGGCAAAGTCTCGCAGACTGGCTTGCCATGCGCAGCGGCGACTTTGGCGTATTTCCCGATGGTGTTGCCTATCCGGAGTCGTCCCTGGATGTCCAGGCTCTGCTTCAGTATGCCGACGAGAACGGTATTGCCCTCATCCCCTATGGCGGCGGCACCAGCGTGGCAGGCCACATCAACCCCGTGGACGGTGACCAGCCAGTGCTGACCGTTGATATGGGGCGGATGAATCGCCTGATAGACCTGGACAGGGAAAGCCAGATCGCCACCTTTGGGGCTGGCACCCCGGGACCGTTGGTGGAGTCACAGTTACGGGCGCTGGGTTATACCCTGGGGCATTTTCCGCAGTCTTTCGAACTGTCCACCATTGGCGGCTGGGTCGCCAGCCGGTCCAGCGGGCAGCAATCACTCCGCTATGGTCGTATCGAGCAGCTGTTTGCCGGGGGCCGCATCGAAACCCTGAAAGGCACGCTGGACATCCCCACGATTCCCGCCTCCAGTGCCGGCCCGGACATCCGCGAGATGATCCTGGGCTCCGAGGGTAGAATCGGCCTGATCACTGAAGTGAAAGTGCGTGTCACGCCCTTGCCGGCCCATGAAAGCTTTCATGTCATGTTCTTCCCTTCGTGGGACAAGGCACGAACAGCGTGTCGCAAGCTGGTGCAGAACCGCACCCAGCTCTCGATGCTGCGCCTGAGCAACGCCACCGAAACCGAGACCCAGCTCGCCCTGGCGGGTCACCCCGGGATGATTGGCCTGCTGGAGTCCTATCTGGGCCTGCGGGGCGCCAAAGACGGCAAATGCATGATGACGTTTGGCCTCACAGGCAGCAAACGCCAATGCCGGAACGCCCTCACGGAAACCCGGGAACTCTGTCGCGAGTTTGGTGGGATCTACACCGGTAAAAAACTGGGCGAGAAATGGGCCGCCAAACGCTTCACCATGCCCTACCTGCGAGAAGCCCTCTGGAAACTCGGGTATGCCGTCGACACCCTGGAAACTGCCACCGACTGGGACAACGTCGACAAACTCTTAAACCAGATTGAAGAAAACCTCCGTAACCAGCTGAATGAAAAGAAGGATCTGGTTCACGTTTTCACCCATCTTTCGCATTTCTATACCCAGGGCTGCAGCCTCTACACCACCTATGTGTTCCGGGTGGCCGACAGCTACGAGGAAACCCTGGCCCGCTGGCAAACGCTGAAAACCAGCACCTCTGAGATTATCGTTAACAACCGGGGCACCATTAGCCATCAGCATGGCGTTGGCAAGGATCACGCGCCCTTCCTGCCGGTCGAAAAAGGCGAGCTGGGCATGCTGGCCATCGGCTCTCTTTGCCAGACGTTCGACCCGGCCGGACTGATGAACCCACAAACACTGGTTCAGAAGTAATGCCACTAACGCGCGAACACAAGCTTGATCAACTGGCCCGTGGCGACGCCGCCTTCGATGTGGTTGTGATCGGCGGGGGCATCACCGGAGCGGGCATCGCTCGCGAAGCCGCCGGCAGCGGCTTGAGCACCTTACTGGTGGAGCAACGGGACTTCTCCTGGGGGACCTCCAGCCGTTCTTCGAAAATGATCCACGGTGGTCTGCGCTACCTCGGCAGCGGGCACTTTCGCCTGACACGGGACGCGGTGCGGGAACGGGAGCGCCTGCTGGCAGAGGCGCCGGGGCTAATCGACCCCCTGCGCTTCATAATGCCTCACTACCAGAAACAGTTCCCCGGCCCTAAGCTGTTCCAGTTGCTGCTGCGTCTGTACGACCGACTTTCAGGACAGCCATCCAGGCAGCGACTCAGCCCGGCAGACACATCGCAGTGGGTGCCGGGCCTGTCCACCAACCATCTGACTGGTGCCAGCGGCTTCACCGATGCCGTTACCGACGATGCACGTCTGGTGCAACGCGTACTCGAAGAAGCCGAGGCCGACGGTGCTATCTGCCTGAACTATATGGAGGCGCAGGCAGTTCTCCGCAACAGTCAGACCAACGCCGTGACAGGCGTTCAGCTTCTTGACACCAGCACGGATTCCCAAACGCTGGAAATGACCGTCAACACCCCACTGGTTATTAACGCCACGGGTGCCTGGGCGGACCAGCTGAAGCAGACCGACAGTACTGACACCCGAATACGTCCCCTGAGGGGAAGCCACTTGGTTGTTCCCTATTCGCGGCTTCCGGTGTCCTGCTCGGTGTCGCTGTTTCATCCGGAGGACCATCGGCCGGTATTCGCCTTCCCATGGCAAGGCACGACGGTGCTGGGGACCACGGACCTCGACCACACAGAGTCGCTGTCCCGTGAGCCGGCCATCAATCGGGAGGAGCTCGACTACCTGCTGCAGATCTCCTCAAGGCTGTTTCCCGCCAGCGCCATCACCGAGCGCGACGTGATCGCAACCTGGGCGGGAGTGCGCCCTGTCGTCACCCAATCACCCGCGCTTAATCAATCAAAGGGAACGCGAAAACCCTCAAAGGAGAATCGGGAACATGTGATTTGGTCCGACAATGGCCTGATCAGCGTCGCCGGTGGCAAGTTAACCACCTTCCGGTTGATTGCCCGGGAAGTACTCGAACGGGGGCAAATGCCGGGTTTTCGTCTCAGAAACGATGCGCTGCCGGTATTTGCTTCGCGCCCAGACCTCGAACGTCCTGACGCCATCAGCCATCAGAACTGGCATCGTTTGCAGGGCTTCTACGGCCCTGCTCTGCCAGAGGTCCTGCGTGCCGGCACTCATGAAACCGTTGCCGGCACCGACACCCTGTGGGCGGAGTTGGCCTGGGCGGCCGCCAATACCGGCGTGATCCACTTGGATGACCTGATGTTGCGCCGTACCCGGCTCGGGCTGGTGCTTCCAAAAGGCGGTGAAGACCTGCTCCCGGACATACGTTGCCTGTGCAAGCCCATCCTGGCCTGGGACGACACCACCTGGGAACGGGAAGAGGCACGTTATCTGGAGCTCTGGCGATCTTGCTACTCGCTTCCGGCCACATTTCCGGCCAAACAAGAGGCCACTGGATGAACACGACCGAACCGCTCATCCTGGCTATCGACAACGGCACCCAGAGCGTGCGGGCCCTGCTGTTCGACACTCAGGGCAATCTCGTTGGCAAGGGCAAACAGGAGATTGAACCCTACTTCTCCGAGCAGCCGGGCTGGGCGGAACAACATCCGGAGTATTTTTGGGAAAACCTCGGTAAAGCGTGCCAACTGCTCTGGAAAAACACCGATGCCTTGCCGGCGCAAGTGGCCGGGGTAACGCTGACCACCCAGCGTGGCACCGTTGTAAATCTGGACGAACATGGCAAGCCACTCCGGCCAGCCATCATCTGGCTCGACCAACGTCACGCCCGTGTTGAAGGGCCTGTGCCCGGTTTATGGGGCTGGTTGTTCAAACTGCTTCGTCTGGAATCCACCGTTGACCGCTTCCGAGAGAAAACCCAGGCCAACTGGATTGCCCAGAACCAACCCGAGATCTGGGCGGCCACCCGGCATTACCTGCTGCTGTCGGGCTACTTGAACTACCGCCTGACAGGCCAGTTCAGAGACTCCGTGGGCAGCCAGGTGGGGTATATCCCGTTCGACTACAAACGCCACCAGTGGGCCGGCCCACGTGATTTCAAGTGGCTCACCATGCCCGTTCGCCGTGAGATGTTGCCGGAGCTGGTTAAGCCTGGCGATAAGATCGGCGATCTCACCGAAGACGCGGCCCGGCACCTTGGCCTGCCGGGGCCACTCCCGTTGATTGCAGCGGCGTCGGACAAGGCCTGTGAAATCCTCGGCTCCGGCGGCCTGACACCAGAGGTGGGCTGCATGAGCTACGGCACCACGGCCACCATCAACACCACCAGCAAGCGTTACCTGGAACCGGTACGCATGATGCCGCCCTATCCCTCTGCCCTGCCCGGTCACTATTCCACCGAGGTGATGATCTACCGTGGCTTCTGGATGGTGAGTTGGTTCAAGCGCGAATTCGGTCTACGGGAACAGAAACTGGCTGAGCAGAAAGGCGTGGAGCCGGAAGTCCTGTTTGATGAACTGGTTCGGGCCGTTCCCGCCGGTTCGATGGGGTTGATGCTGCAACCCTACTGGTCACCCGGGGTTCGCCAGCCGGGGCCGGAAGCCAAGGGCTCCATTATCGGGTTTGGCGACGTCCACACCCGCTCCCATATTTACCGCGCAATACTGGAAGGCTTGGCCTACGCCCTGCGCGAAGGCAAGGAACGGATCGAGAAACGCAGCGGCGTCCCTATCCGCAGGCTGAGAGTCGCCGGGGGCGGCTCCCAGAGCGACGCCGCCATGCAACTGACCGCCGATGTTTTCGGACTGCCCGCAGAACGGCCTCATACCTACGAAACGTCCGGTCTTGGCGCCGCCATCGACGCCGCCGTTGGCCTGGGGCTTCATCCGAATTTCGAGACGGCGGTGAACGCGATGACCCGAGTGGGTGATGTCTTCCATCCGCAGGCCGACACCCAGAAACTCTACGAGCGCCTGTATCGAGAGGTGTACCTGAAGATGTATCCCCAGCTTCAGCCGCTGTACCGTAAAATTCGGGATATTACGGGGTATCCCGATTAACACAGCAAACCCAACAATCTCTTGAATTTAGCCGTCACTCCGGTAAAACTCTGGATCAGCAACAACAATCACCCGGTTCCACCCCCAGAGCACAAAGGCAAGCCCGATGTCGGCCTTAGACTACCTTGTACCCTATGACTTCTCGCCGCTCACCATATTGAGTTTCGTGCTCGTTCTGGCGTTCTACGGGTACGGCCTGGTCAGGATGCCTGCTGACGATCGCCCCGGAAGCGGCCGGGTGCTGGTATTTGTGGTGGGCGTTATGCTTTGCTACGGCGTGATGCAAACCCGTTTCGATTACTACTCCCAGTACATGTTCTTTGTTCACCGGGGCCAGCATCTGATACTGCACCACCTGGGGCCGATCCTGATTGCCCTGTCCAATCCCCTTCCTGTGATGCGATTCCTCTACAGCCTGATCAATCCCGGCGTACGGCGAGCGCTAACACCGCTGGGATGGGTGTACCGTTTTCTCCAGCACCCGGCGATTGCCTCATTCCTTTTTGTGGGGCTCATCTACTTCTGGCTCTGGCCCCCGATCCACTTCGACGCCATGCTCAGCCGGGATCTGTATTGGGTGATGAACTGGAGCATGCTACTGGACGGCATGCTGTTCTGGTGGTTGATCTTTGATCCACGTTCACCCGTCGTCAGCGACGCTCTGGGCTACGGCAAACGCATCCTTCTTCTGGCCCTGGTTGCCATCCCCCAGATGGTTCTGGGCGCCACCATCGTGTTTTCACGGGGTATGGTGTACGACGTGTACGAAGTCTGCGGTCGCGCCTGGCCAATGCCGCCAGAAACGGACCAGTTGCTGGGCGGATTGCTGACCTGGATTCCCCCGGCCATGATGAGCATCCTCGGCATACTGATTATCCTTCGACGTGCCATGCGTGAAGATGGCAAGGTGTCGCCCTATAACGAAAAGCTGAAGGCCAGCCATTCATGAAAAACCGGTTCCTACCCTGCAGTCATAAAGCGATCTCTGCCATGGCATTTTTGGCGTCCCTGGTGATGCTCGGTGGGTGCTTTGGCGACAATGAAAACTGGAACGGCAAAGACATCAGCGGCCTGATGCCGGAACTTGCCTTCGAGCTGACTGGCACCTCCGGCGACACGGTGACGGCCGAGCAAACCGACGGCAATATCCGGCTGCTGTTCTTCGGCTTCACCTCGTGCCCCGATATCTGCCCCGCCACACTCCAGAAACTGTCCAGGGCGGTAAAGGATTTGCCCACGGATCTACGGGAGGACACGCAGATTGTCTTTGTCAGCGTGGACCCACAGCGGGACACCCCCGAACGCATCGACAGCTACGTAAGTTTTTTCAGCGACCGGGCCATCGGCCTGACCGGCGAGGAACCAGTGCTCAGGGAACTCAGTAAGCGTTACCGCACGACCTTTGGTTACGACGAACCAGATGCGGAAGGTAACTACAACGTCTCACACAGCGGCGCCGTGTACGTGTTCGACCGCGAAGGAAAGGCCCGCCTGTTGATCCGTCCAGAGCTGAGCGTGGAGGAAATACGTACGGATCTGGTGGCGTTGGCCGAGGAAAGCTAACGCCACCGGATCACGAGACTATGCCGCGCTCCCTTAGACTCTCTATTTCGCCAGAAGAGAGGCCAACAATAGTCTCAAGGACTTGTTTTGACTGTTCCCCCAACAGCGGAGGCGCCGTCCTGTAACTTACCGGTGTCAGCTTCAGCCTGATCGGATTGCCAACCGTCGGAACATCGCCCAGCGATGGATGCTGAACAGACTGTTTCATTCCCCGCGCAAGAACCTGTGGGTCTTCAAATACCTGATCCAGGGTGTTAACCGGCCCGCAGGGCACCCCTGAACGCTCCAGAATTTGCACCCATTCCTGTGTTGACCGCATCACCGTGGCCTGCCGCAGCCTGGGAATCAATTCCTTTCGATTCGCTACGCGAGCCCGATTTGTCGCAAAACGCTCATCGCTCGCCCACTCCGGATGCTCAAGAACATCGCACAACCGGGTGAACTGCTCATCGTTACCGACGGTTAGCACCATGTTGCCATCTGCGGTAGGAAAATCCTGGTAAGGCACGATATTCGGATGGGCGTTCCCCATCCTCCCCGGCGCCTGGCCCGTGGTCAGGTAATTCATGGCCTGATTCGCCAGACAGGCTACCTGCACATCCAGCAGCGCCGCCTCCACATACTGACCTTCTCCGGTACGGTCACGGTGACTGAGCGCAGCGAGCACACCAATGGTGGCATACAGCCCGGTCATGATGTCTGTCAGTGCTACACCGACCTTCATTGGCCCGGCGCCGGGCTCGCCGTCAGGTTGCCCGGTGATGCTCATAAGCCCGCCCATGGCCTGGATCAGGAAATCATATCCGGGCCGGTTCGCGTAAGGGCCATCCTGGCCAAATCCGGTGATCGAGCAGTAGATGAGTTTGGGATTGATTTGCTTCAGGCTGTCATAATCCAGGCCATAACGTTTGAGGCCCCCGACCTTGAAGTTTTCAAGGATGACATCCGACTCTGCGACCAGTTTTCGGATCAGTTCCTGCCCTTCGGGATGCGCGATATCGACCGCAAGGGACTGCTTGTTTCGATTGGCGGTCAGGAAGTAGGCAGAGAGATCTGCGTTGCCATCAGCCCCCTGGAGATAAGGTGGCCCCCAGGAGCGCGTGTCGTCCCCGGATTTCGGGCGTTCAATTTTGATAACCTCTGCGCCGAGATCCCCAAGGATCTGCCCTGCCCAGGGACCAGCCAGCACTCTGGAAAGATCCAGGACACGCAAATGAGATAGGGATCCAGACATTCAATTCTCCTTGAAAAAGGGACTCAGCGCATTCCACCGAGGCAGAGGTATTTGAGTTCTATGAACTCGTCCAGGCCATGCCGTGACCCTTCACGACCCAGGCCGCTTTCCTTGACCCCGCCGAAGGGAGCGGCCTCGGTTGAAATGATGCCATCGTTGATGCCAATCATGCCGGTTTCGAGGGCCTCGGCCACGTGCCAGATGCGCCGGATGTCATTACTGTAGAAGTATGCTGCCAGACCAAATTCCGAATCGTTGGCCATGGTGATGGCCTGCTCCTCGGTCTCAAACCGGAACAGCGGTGCCACCGGGCCAAAGGTCTCCTCGCTGGCCACCAGCATGTCCTGGGTGACGTCCGTGAGAATGGTGGGCTCGAAAAAAGTGCCGCCGAGAGCGTGTGCCTGGCCTCCCATCACCACTTTTGCGCCCCGTTCTGTCGCATCGGCGATGTGCCGCCTGACTTTGTCCAGCGCAGCCTGATTGATCAGTGGACCCTGGTGGGTCTCGCCTTCCAGGCCAGCCCCCACGACCAACTTGCCAACCGCAGTCTTAAGCTTCTCAACAAATTCATCATACACGCCAGATTGCACATAAATGCGGTTGGCGCATACACACGTTTGCCCGGTATTTCGGTACTTGGAGGCCATTAATCCGGTTACCGCGGCATCGAGATCGGCGTCGTCAAACACGATAAACGGTGCATTGCCGCCCAATTCCAGGCTCACTTTCTTGACCGTGCCACTGGCTTGGCTCATGAGGAGTTTGCCCACGGGCGTGGACCCCGTAAACGACACCTTGCGAACCACCGGGCTGGTGGTCAGTTCCTCACCCACCTGCGGCGCCCGGTCTTTCGAGCAGGTAACGATGTTGAGGATGCCCGGCGGAACTCCGGCTTCCTCGGCCAGCACCGCCAGAGCGAGCGCGCACAACGGCGTGTCTTCCGCCGGTTTGACCACCACGGGGCAGCCTGCAGCCAGTGCCGGGGCAACCTTACGGGTGATCATCGCCACCGGAAAATTCCAGGGCGTGATTGCCGCCACTACCCCGATCGGCTGTTTGATAACCACAATCCTCTTGTCACGGCCGTGGCCAGGAATGACGTCACCATAGGCCCGCTTGGCTTCCTCGGCAAACCACTCGATGAAACTGGCGCCGTACGCAACCTCACCGCGAGCCTCGGCCAACGGCTTGCCCTGCTCTGCCGTCATCAAACAGGCCAGGTCCTCCTGATGTTGCATCACCAGATCGAACCACCGACGCAGAACACCCGCTCGCTCCTTGGCCGGACGGGCACGCCATTCCGGCCACGCTGCCTCGGCCGCCCGAATGGCCTGCCGGGTATCTTCGGCGTCCATATCCGGCACATAAGCGAGATGCTCTCCATTGGCTGGATTGGTTATCGCGAGCCGATTACCCGAACGGGCCTGGACCCATTCGCCGTTGATATGGGCGCTTTCGCGCAACAGTGCCGGGTTTGTCAGTCTGATAGTCATCACATTCCTCACAGAAGGAGAGTCAACGCTCTCCGAGCAGATAGCTTTCAATCACATCCCTGACAAACGCGGCATAGTCGTCAACCGCAACACTCTGGTCACGGTATTTCCGGCGTTTCAGGTACCAGTCCTGCAATAAGGCTTTGATCATGGAGGCGACAAGGCGGGCATTTCTCGAGCGGTAAACCTTGGCCTCTATGCCATCCTCAATGAGCCGGAGAAAGATCTCCTCGATCTCCAGCTCAATGGCGACAGCGTCGCGTTTTTCCTCGGCCGGCAGGCTCTTCGCTTCCATGTAGGAAAAGTAGAACCAGGCCCGCATCAGCTCGCTCAGATACAGATGTGCCTTAATCGCAGAGAACATTCTGTCCCGGACATCCTCGACGTCTTCCGTGTAATGGATCAGAGTCCGACGCGTGATAATGAATCCGTGGCTCTGGATCAGGTGGATCAGGTCATCCTTGTTGCGGATATACGCATAGAGCCCACCCATGCTCATGCCAGAATCCCCGCACAGGTCCCTCAGCGTCATCGCATGAAACCCCTTGGAGTTGGCCAGCCGCAGGGTCGAGTCGATGATTCGGGTCAGATTCTTGACCGCCGTCGCCTCCTTTTTAATACTGATGCGTTCCTTGTTCTGGCGGTACACATCGCGGATCACATCCTCCTTGGACATGCGGAGTTCACCGCGGAATGCTTCGTAATTTTCGATCATAACTGCCACGTCCATTTGCCTCTGCGGCGGGGATTATAAGCCACGCTATGCCACGGACAAGAATCGGTCCTGGGTGGCCTGGTCCGCCTTCAGGTCCTGACTGCTCGCCTCGTGCACAACCTGGCCCTTTTCCAAAATGTAGGCTCTTTGAGCATGCTTGAGTGCGAATCGCACGCTTTGGTCGGTAAACAGGATGGTGGTGGTTTGGCTGAGATCGTCAATCAGCTCACCGATCTGCTGCACGATAACCGGGGCCAGCCCCTCGTTGGGCTCATCCAGCAACAACAGTCGTGGCTGAATCATCAGGGACCTTGCCACCGCCAGCATCTGTTGCTGGCCACCGGACAGGGTCGCGCCGTCCTGGTCCGCCCGTTCGCCCAGCATCTCGTATTTCTTGAGGATGCCATCCACCGTCCAACGCGCGGCACTGCCCTTGCGTTGATAGGAGGCCACATCCAGGTTATCTCTTACCGTCAGACCGGGAAATATCCGGCGGTCTTCCGGTACATACCCGATGCCCGCGCGGGCGATGCGGTGTGCCGGCCAGCCCTGGACTGGCTTGCCTTCATAGACGACCTCTCCGGATCTCGGAGGCGTCAGCCCCATGATGCTTTTCAGGGTGGTGCTCTTTCCCGCCCCGTTCCGGCCGAGGATGCAAACCGTCTCACCGGCTTCGAGCTGAAGGGTCACACCCTGGAGCGCCTGACTCTCGCCGTAGAACGTTTGAATGTTGCGAACATCAAGAATCATGGGTTGGCCTCCTCGACCGCTTCGTCGTCTTCTTCGCCCAGGTAGGCAACACGCACCTCCGGGTGGTTCTTGACTTCCTCGGGTGTGCCGGCAAAAAGCTTCTCGCCACGGTGCATGACCAGAATCCGATCCGCCAGATTGAAGACCACATCCATATCGTGCTCGGTGATCATGAAGGTGTAGTCACCGCTACCGGCAAGTTGTTTGATCAGTTGGGTGGTGCGCCGGGTTTCATCCGGAGTCATCCCGGCAGTTGGCTCGTCCAGCAGTACCAGCTTGGGTTGCGTTGCCAGCACCATGGCGATCTCCAGCAATCGCTTGTCGCCGTAGCTGATCACTTCTGCACGCTGTGCTTTCAGGCTGTCGATACCCAGACGCTTCAGAAACTCAACCGCCTCGTGCTGGATTTCGGTATTGCGGGACGCGATATTGAATAGCTTGCGGCTGTGGCCATGGTAGGCCGATAGCACCACTTCCACGTTCTCCTGCACCGTCATCTCCGGGAAGATATTATTGATCTGGAACGATCGCGATACGCCCAGCCGGCTGATCTTGTGGGGAGGCAGGCCGGTGATATCCTTGCCGTCCAGCATGATCGTGCCTTCCGTTGGCTGCATCCGGCCGGACACCATGTTGTAGAAGGTGGTCTTGCCGGCACCGTTGGGGCCGATAATCGCGATGGTTTCCTTGGGCATGACGTCCAGGTTGATATCAGAGACCGCCGTGACGCCGCCAAAACGCTTGGTCAGGTTAGCAATGGTAAGGACCGGGTTAGTCATTTTTTCACCTCCATCCACCAGTCAATGGCAGTGCCCAACAGTCCCTTGCGGAAGAAGATCACCATCAGCGCCAGGATGATACCCAGAACCAGCATCCAGGATTCCGTGTAAGTGGTGATCCAGGTTTCCAGCAATACGAACGCCGCAGAGCCGATGAACGGTCCCAGGAAAAACCCGGTACCCCCCAGGATGGCCATCAATATCGGTTCGGCGGACATGGACCAGTGCAGAAGCTCGGGGCTCGCCACACGCAGGAATGGAGCGATCAGACCACCGGCCAGGCCCGCAAAGGTTCCGGCGATGACGAAAGCCACAAGCCGATACGTCCGCACGTTCAGCCCGGCGAAGGATACCCGCTCGGGATTCTGACGGATTGCCTTGAGGATCATGCCAAACGAACTGCGGCAGATCAGGTAAAGCACTATCGCGGCGATGGCCACAATACCCAGCACCACATGGTAATAGACCGAGGGATTCGCCAGAGTGAGGTCAAGCCCCAGCCCGAAGGAGCCCAGGGTAAACCCGGCGAGGCCGTCACTGCCGTTGGTCACCGAGCGCCACTGGTAGGCGATGGCAAAGACCATCATGCCAAAAGCCAGGGTCAGCATGGCAAAGTACACCTCATTGAGGCGGACGCTCAGGAAGCCGATCATCAAAGCCAGTAGTGCGGACGCCCCCATGGAAACCATCAGACAGACCAGGAACGGCCACTCCAGGTGAATCAGCACCAGGGCCGTGGCGTAAGCGCCAATACCGAAGAACGCCGCATGCCCGAAGCTCAGCATGCCGGTATAACCGAAAATCAGGTTGAAGCTGGCCGCGAACAGACCCAGGATCAGGATTTCGGTAAAAATAAACACATAGAAATAGGAAGCAATCCAGGGCACCGCAATCAGCCCGGCAATCACCACAGCCAGAATGGCCATCAGAACCTTGGTTTTCATGCATTTGCCCCTTTGCCCATAATGCCGTGTGGTTTGAACAACAGAACCAGCGCCATGCCGACGAACGGCAACAGCAGGTTCACTTCCGGCAGGTAGCGGCCACCGAAGCCATGAATCAGGCCCAGGATGATGGCTCCAAGCAAGGCGCCCGGAAAGCTGCCCAGCCCTCCGATCACCACCACAATGAACGACTCGATAATGATCTTGTCCCCCATGCCTGGATCCAGCGCACGCATGGGTGCCGCCATGACGCCACCGACGGCGGCCAGCCAGGCGCCAAAGGCAAACACGCCGGTCACCACCAGCCGGGTGTTGATGCACAGCGCTTCGGCCATATCGCGATCCAGTGCCGCGGCTCGCATGATGCGGCCGACACGAGTGCGGTTGAACAGGTACCAGAGACCAGCTAGCAATAGTAGGCCGATGACGATCACGAACAGGCTGTAGGTGGCAACCGAACTGCCTAACAGCCGCACCGAACCTGACAGCAGATCCGGCGGCTGGACCACATGGATGCCACTCCCCCAGATCATCCTCACACTCTCGTTAATGATCAGCAGGATAGCGAATGTCAGAAGCAGGCTGTCTGCTACGTCACGGGAATAGATAAAGCGCAACAGCAACCGGTCGATGATGACGGCCAGGATAGCGACGCCAATGGGCGCCAGGATCAGGGCTGCCCAGAAAGGCATGCCCGCGATATTGATCAGTGTGAAGGCCAGATAGGCCCCCAGCATGTAAAGTGCCCCGTGGGCAAAGTTGATGATGTTCAGCACACCGAACACGATATTGAGGCCCACTGCGATAATGAACAGCAGCAACCCTATATCGAGACTATTCAGCAACGCCGCTCCGATGCCAGACATGTATTACCTCATTACGTTAGGGCCGGATTCGTGGCGCCCCTGAGGGCGCCACGGCAAGCAAAAGAACAATCGTCAGATCAAAGCTTGCAACCGGTCTCTTCTACGGTGCGGGCTACTTTTTCGCCGTCAAAAATCTGCAGGTTGTTCAGCGTGCGAATGCCATGCTCTGGATGCATGGAGCCGGAAACACCCCAGTTCGGGCTGACCATGGCCTGGTTATCGCCTTTGCGGAACGTCACCGTACCGTTCGGCGCGTCCATGCTCATGCCACTGAGCGCCTTGGCCACAGCAGGTCCCTCGGTGCTGCCGGCCGCTTCCATCGCCTGCTTGTAGGCGTAGATGGCGGCATACGCACCCTCAGCGTTATAGCTCGGAGGGTTGCCGTAGGCATCAAGGTAGGCTTTCACGAAGCGGTCGTTAATGTCGTTGTCGTAGGCCTCGTACCAGTAACGTGTAGACAGGTGCACTCCCTCAGGCATTTCCTCGCCCAGTGCGGTCAATACTTCAGTCGCTGCGCCCACGGTAAACATGACCTCCAGGTCCTCTTCGAAGAACCCGCGGGTGTTTGCCTGGCGGACAAAGTTGACCAGGTCACCGCCCCAGACAGAGATAAGAACGCCCTCGGCGTCAGAGTCCATGACCCTGTCAATGAACGGGGTGAAATCCTCGGCGCCGAAGCGCGGGAAGTTCGTCTCCGACATCAGGTTGACGTCCGGATTGATCTCTTTGAGGTAGTTTCCGAAGAATTCCCAGGACTGATGGCCGAAGGCATAGTCCGGACCGATGGTGGTCCAGTTGGTGGCATCGGTTTCTGCAGCCACCAGCGCGGCGGCCTTCATATTCTGGGCCACGTTGACACTGATACGGTAGGTGAACGAATTACACAACTTGCCGGTGACATCCGGCGTGGCAGCGTGGGTAATGATCAGGGGTTTCTGTAACTCCGGCATGGTTGGAACCATACCCTGGGCCACACCAGAGCTGTCCAGGCCCACGAGGGCGTCCACACCCTCCGAGTAGACCAGTTTGCGAGCGGCCTGGATGGCTACTGAAGCCTTCCCCTGGGTGTCCTCATAGACCATTTCGACCTGACGACCCAGAATGCCGCCGGAGCTGTTGATTTCATCCACTGCCAGGTTGATGCCCTTCTGGGCAAACTCACCATAGGTGGCAGCACTGCCAGAGAGGATGTAGAGGCCCCCGAGCCGGATGGGCTCCTCAGCATAACTGATACCTGCGGTACCAAGCGTAGCGGTTGCGGTCATCGCAACCAGAAGTTTCTTGATGCTTGATGTTTTCATGGTAATGCTCCTGTGTTCTTGTCTTTTTTGTCACTGGAACTTTCAGGCCTGTTAAATCAAGCCACGATTTCATTGTCATATGTTCGTCGTTCGCGTTATCGCAACCTCCTGCTGACCATGGCCAGCGCAGTCATCAGGACAACGTGTCCCTTAAAATGTTTTTGCGGATCTTGCCAGTGGCGGTCTTGGGCAATTCACCCAACACGACCTTCCGTGGCGCCTTGAAGTGCGCCATTTGCTCCCGACAAAAGGCGATGATCTCCTCGGGCGTGAGTTCCTCACCATCATCGATCGGATTAATAAAGGCGCAGGGAACCTCGCCCCATTTTTCGTCGGCCATGGCCACCACTGCCGCCTCAGACACTTTCGGGTGCCGGTATAGCACCTCCTCCACTTCCAGACTGGAGATGTTTTCGCCGCCGGAGATAATCACATCCTTGGCCCGGTCGCGGATTTCGACATAATGATCCGGATGCATGACGGCCAGATCACCGGTGTGGAACCAGCCGTCGCTGAAGGCCTTTTCGGTGGCTTCCTCATTTTTCAGGTAGCCCTTCATCACCGTGTTGCCACGAATACAGATCTCGCCCATGGCTTTTCCGTCTGCAGGCACCGCCTCCCCGCTGACCATATCCAACACCGCAACTTCATCCAGGCCGTGCGTGGAAACGCCCTGGCGGGACATTTTTAACGCCCGTTCTTCCAGCGGCAATTGCTGCCATTCCGGCTGAGGCACACAGAGCGTTGATGGTCCAAACGTTTCGGTCAGGCCATACAGGTGGGTGATCTGGAAGCCAATTTCCTCTGCCTTGCGAATCACGCTACTCGGCGGCGCTGCGCCGCCCAGAGCAAACTGGGCTGGCCGGGAAAGTGTCAGGCTCGCGCGCCCCAGGTCCTGTATCAGCAGGTTCATCACCACCGGCGCTCCGCACATGTGGGTGACACCGTAGTCTTCGATTCGGCGGTAGATCTCCTGACTGTCCACCTCCCGAAGACACACATGAGTGCCGCCAACGGCGGTGATTGCCCAGGTATAAGCCCAGCCATTGCAGTGGAACATTGGCAGGGTCCACAGGTAGACGGTCTCGGCCGTCATGTCGAAAGCCATGGCGTTGGTCATGGCCGCCAGGTAGGCACCGCGATGGTGGTAAACCACGCCTTTGGGATTGCCTGTCGTTCCAGAGGTGTAGTTCAGGGAAATGGCATCCCACTCGTCTGTGGCATGCTGCCAGCCGGCTTCCGCATCGCCTTCCTGCAGCAAGGTTTCGTAATCAAGCTCCGCCAGCCCCTGGCTCGTCCCTGCCTTACTATCGATGGCCACCAACAAGGGATTAACCTCAAGCTCGGCTACGGCGGCCCGGACCTGCTCTTCCCACTGGGTGTCGTAGAACAGAACCCGTGCCTCACCATGGGCCAGGATAAAAGACAGGGCTCCAGCATCGAGGCGGATGTTGATGGCGTTCAGTACCGCACCCGACATAGGCACGGAGTAATGGGCCTCAAGCATTTCATGGGAGTTGGGACACAGGATGGCTACCGTGTCGCCTGTCTCGATACCGCGTCGACTCAGGGCACTGGCCATCTGGCGGCAGCGAGCGTAAAGCTCCCGATAGGAAAGATTGACGTCATCATCAATCACCGCCAGCTTGTCCGGGTACACCCGAGCGGACCGCTGCAGCAGCGTGAGCGGGGTAAGTGGCGAATGGTTTGCGGTGGTCTTGTTCAGGTTCTTGTACTTGTTCATGTCACACCCATGTCACACCCAAATCACACCATCCGGGATTGTTCGGGTTATTTCAGGTAGCCCGGATTGTTTACTTTTAGTCGAGTCTCCGTCATTGCGCGAAGGACCACCCGCAACTCACAGTCGCCGCCGTCGACAACGCGTTCACGAAGCGCCCTGGCCAGCGTCCGATCACCCTGCCCCGGGTCCTCCGGAAGCGCATGCCCGGCCAGAAAACGGGAGAGCATGACGTCGGTTGATTCAGGCTCTCCCGCCTCTCGCTGTTCCTGTTCGCGGATGGCCATGCCCATGGCATTAGCGATCATCAATACCTCGTATTTCCGCTCTCCACCAAGCTCGGGAGCCAGAGAATCGAGCAACACCTGACGAGCCTCGGCTAGCAGGTCACGGGTCTCAGGTCTATTGATCATTGCCACCCTCCAGTTCCTGAATCTGGTTCAGCAGGTCATATTCCATCTGAGCCACCATGCGGCCGGTCAACGCCAGCTCGAGCGAGCGCTGCTCACCCGACATGTGACGACGCGCCTGTTGCAAGGCAATGGCGGCCCAGCGCACCAGCGCCATGACTTCCCAGTAGTTGACCCTTGCTGGACTAATGCTGACTCCGGTTACCTCCCGGTAGCCGTCCAGAAGATCCTGTTTATCTCCAATTCCGCCCACTTCCCGTTCGTCAGCACCGAAACGCCAACTGCGACTGCAGAGCCACCCCAGATCCTCGCAAGGGTCGCTCCAGGCGGCGAATTCCCAATCCAGAATGGCCGTCAGTCTGTCGCCGCTTATCATGTAATTGCCGGTTCGGAAATCGCAGTGACATAGAACGGTGAGATCTGGTTCCGGCGCGTTATCCTCAAGCCAGTTCAGTGCCCATTCCAGCACCGGGTGTGGCTCACCAATCTCTTCCAGATAGCGGCGGTAAAGGGCGACCCGGCTAAGGGCCGGATTGTCCGGGTTGGGCATGGCCAGAAAGTCCAGCGAATCGTCCGGCGGCCTGACGCTGTGAAGTCTCGCAAGCTCTGCGCCAAACGTTCGAACAAGAGCGCGGCGCTGCTCGTCAGTAAACTCCGACTTGACCAGCTTGCGTGGCGACGCACTCCCGGCAGCCCGAGCCATGACATAGAACACCTGCCCGGTGGCCGCAGTATCCTCGCACAGCCAGAGAGGTTCAGGCGCCGTCACCCCGGCACCGAAAGCGGCCTGCAACACTCGAAATTCCTGCGGTCTGGTCAAGCTCTCGGCCACTCCGGACGGTGCGTCCTGTCGCACCACAAATTCGTGGCGCCCGGGACGATTACCGTCCTCCAAATCCAGCGTAAGCCCGAAGTTATCCTGGATCGCCCCTCCGGAAAGTCTGTCGAAAGAGACGACCGTTGCATCGGAGGCTCCAGTCTGCCGCGCTATAAAAGTGGCAAAGGTATCCTCAAGTGCAGACATCAGGCTTCGACTCCCCAGTGCCAGAAGTCTGTACGCTCAGCCAGGAGTGTTCTCGAGAACACCATTTTGTGCACTTCCGATGCGCCATCTACCAGCCTTGCCTGGCGGGCATAGCGATAGATCCACTCCAGCGGGGTATCCTTGGAGTACCCCCTGGCGCCGCAGAGCTGGATTGCCGTGTCTACCGCCTTGTGCAAGGTATCGGCCACCGACACTTTGGCCATGGAAACCTCTTTTCGGGCAAAGTCACCCTGGTCCAGTTTCCAGGCAGCGTGCATCGTCAGCAATCGGCCGATCTGAATCTCCATTGCCGCCTCACCAAGCAGCCACTGCACACCTTCGCGTTGCGCCAGGGGCTGACCAAAGGATTCCCGGTTATCCACATAGTCAGTGGCAATCTCCAGGGAGCGTCTCGCCAGGCCCAGCCAACGCATGCAGTGGGTAAGACGGGCCGTGCCCAGTCGAATCTGGGTCACCTTGAGACCGTCACCCACCTCCATCAGTCGATTTTCGTCCGGGATTTCCAGGCCATCAAAGCGCAGCTCGCAGTGGCCGCCGTGTTCTTCCGGCCCCATGATTGGAATACGCCGGATGATCTCCCAGCCCGGATCGTCTTTGTGAAACAGGAAAGCACTCAGACCTTTGCGAGTATCTTCGGAGGTGCGCGCAATCAGAATGAAATGGGCGGCTTCTGCTGCTCCGGTGATGAAGTGCTTGTGGCCATGAATCACCCAACGATCGCCCTTGCGCGTCGCGGTAGTCTGCATCATGCCGGGGTCCGAGCCACAACCGGGAGGTGGCTCGGTCATGACGAAAGACGAACGCACCCTGCCCTCAACGATGGGTTTGAGCCAACGCTCCTGCTGGGCCTCTGTACCGACTTTCGCCAGCACGGTCATGTTGCCATCGTCCGGTGCCGCGGAGTTGAACACCACCGGCCCGAAAATCGACCGGTTCATTTCCTCGTAACAGGCAGCCATACCCGAGATGTCGAGCCCCTGACCGCCCAGGCGCTCGGGAATCTGCAAGCACCACAGGCCTTGCTGCTTTGCCTTTGCACGCATCTGCTCAAGATAGTCCGCCGCAATGTTTTCGTGCTCATCGTAGGCTTCCGGGTTCTGCTCCAGCGGCAACAACTCCTGTTCGACAAAATCCCGGATGCGTTTTCGGTACGACTCGTTCCTGGGGTCCAAATTAAAATCCACAGCCCACTCCTTACAACGAGGATTGAAGATGGCCGCCATCCACCACAAGGGTGCTGCCGGTCATATAGTCGGAAAGTCCGGAAGCCAGCAGCAACAACGGACCACTCAAGTCATCAGCCTGCCCCAATCGACGCTGAGGAATACGGCGGATCATTTTCTGGCCGGGTTCACTGGCAAAGAAATCGCGGTTCAGATCAGTTTCGATGTAACCCGGGGCCAGAGCGTTAACGCGAATTCCGTAACGGGCCCATTCCAGCGCAAGGGCACGGGTCAGCTGCTCGACACCAGCTTTGGCGGCGGCATAAGGCGCCACATTGCCGGCCGCGCGATGACCAAGGATGGAAGAAATCATGATGATGCTCCCGCCCCGATTGATTGCCGAGAGACGACGGGCGGCTTCGTTGCCAACCAGCCAGCATCCCTTGAGGTTTGTGTCGATCACCCGGTCCCAATCCTGACCGTTAAGGTCCAGAGCCTTCTTGCTCGTTGCCACACCGGCATTGGAAACGACGACGTCCGGAATGGCGACCTCATCAGCCATGGTATTGAAGGCGTCAGCGACACTGGATTCGTTGGTGACATCCATAGTGACTACGTGGATACGATCAGCATGTTCCGGAAATTCGGCCTTGAGGGACTCAAGTGCCTCTCGGCGACGGCCACTGACAATGACGCTGGCGCCTGCTTCAACGAGACAACGGGTAAAGCTCTGACCCAAGCCGCCAGCAGCACCCGTTACCAGAGCAGTCTTGCCGTCCAGCCGCAGAGACCCATTTGCGTTGTCTGAATTCGTTTGATTGGAATTATTCATATCTCGACCTCCGCCAACAAAAATAGAACGAGCGCTCGTTTTATTCAACCCTTAAATTGAATTGTTAATAAACTGGAGGCGGAAGTGCGTCGCAAAGACAAGGCTCTGACTGAGACCATCTTGCTTCTGGCGTGAAAAAAACTGGATCAACAACGCCGGTAGATTCAGGCGACAATGTACTATAGGCGTCACTGCCACCCTCCCTTTTGGGAGGTCTGGCATCAAACCAAAGGACATCCATTATGACGAAACTCGCCCTGGTAACCGGTGCCAGCGCCGGAATTGGCCGCGAGGCCTGCTCTCTCTTTGCCCGGGAAGGTTATAGGGTTATCGCCCTGTCCCGACAGCCAGGTGGCGTTGAATTTTCAGATCTGGAAATGACGCTGGATCTTGAGTCCTTTGAGAAAATCGAGGGGCTTGCGGGCGCGCTGGAAACCGAAATTGCAGCAGCCGAGCGGGTTATTCTGGTCAACAACTCCGGTTACGGGCAATTCGGGGCGCTTCGCGATCTGTCCGAATCCATGTGGCAAAGGCAGTTCAGCACTCACGTATTCGGCCCCATCAAGCTGGCCGCCGTCTGCCTGAGGCTCTGCGAGCAACATGGAGTACCCTTACGGGTCATCGCGGTGAGCTCCGTTCTCTCCATCGCGCCCCAGAAAATGAAAGGCGCCTACTGTGCCGCCAAATCCGCGATGAACGCGGCTCACGACAGCTTCTGGTTTGATGAGCAGGACAGCAAAAGCCTGGAAAGTGTCTCGCTTGTGCTTCCCGGGCCCGTGGCGACCCGGTTCAGAGAACATGCCCTGGGCGCTTTGCAGCCCTTGCTCGGCCAGACAAACGCCGTACATCGGGAAAAGTACAAGGCAATGGAAGCAGCGCTCGCGCCAGGCGCCAGAGTTAAGCCGTTTACAGCGAGTGCGTTGGATGTTGCCGAAAAGATTTACCAGGCTGCGGAAGTGGGGCGTCCCAAGCCGAGGTATCTGGTTACGCCGCAGACTTACATTGCTGCGTTTGTCACGCGGTTTATGCCGCACTCTGTCCAGCGCATCATATTCAGGTAGTTTAGACATCGCACTAGATTCATCGCACCCGATCCTATGTCGGCCGCGATTTCGCTAGGCTAGAGACTTCACCAATCTAGAGTTTTATCCGGAAACACGCAATATTACATCTGCAATCTTCTTCGCAGCTTCAGCAATTTGTTCTTCATCCGAAAACCGCCCCACGCTCATACGAACTGAAGAGGAAGCGCGATCCTCTGACAAACCTATCGACCGTAAAACGTACGACGACTGAATAATGCCACTGTTACAAGCAGACCCAGTTGAAGCACAAATCGATGGCTGAAGCGTATTGATCACGAATTCGGCATCAATGCCCGGGAACTCAAGATTCAGGTTGCCCGGATGGCGATGGATGGAATCGCCATTTATCGAAAATCCTACATTCTCTTTACGAAGATTCTCCAACAGACCAGATGATAATTCTTTAAGCCTATGCCTATTTTGAGCACCCTCCTTCCTAATGATCGAAGCGGCAACGCCGAAACCAACACATAAAGGAGTTGGGAGAGTCCCAGAGCGCAAGCCATTCTGCTGACCGCCGCCATGAACAAGAGGCGGAAAGTTATTCTGCAAGGAGGAGTCTATGAAAAGGGCCCCGACTCCCTTCGGGCCATAGATCTTGTGGGCAGACAGGCTTAGCAAGTCTATCCCAAGCTCGACTACGTCCAAATCTATTGCTTCAGGGGCCTGAGCCGCGTCGCAGTGAAAAATAGCGCCCACACGCTGCGCCTGATCGGCTAACCATGCGATGTCTTGGACTGTACCTATCTCGTTATTCACAGCCATAACGCTGATTAACAAAACATCGTCTGTCAGCATGGCACTGAAGGCCGCCCGATCTATCTGACCAGACTCAAGTACAGGCACTTCCTTGACTCTGTTCCCATATTGACGCGCGAAGAAATACGCTGCCTCTTTTACACACTTGTGCTCAATTGCACTAATCAGAATAGTGTTTCTATCGGTTTGATTTGCAGCGAGCACGCCGAAAATCGCCTGGTTGTTCGCTTCGGTGGCTCCGGAGGTGAAGACGATTTCCTCAGGAAGCGCTCCAACTAGAGACGCTACTTCATAGCGGGCAGATTCAACCGAATCTGCTGATCTCCACCCAAGTATGTGGTTCGACGAGTGCGGATTTCCAAAGGAATCAGTAAAATACGGCAGCATCGCCTCAAGCACACGCGCGTCTGTAGGCGTAGATGCCTGATAATCAAGGTAAATTGATTCAGAAACTCGCATTGCACCCTCACTTACCGATTATTCAACTGGAAGCTCTCTCCAGTCCAATATCTCATTGACCTTACGCCCCCTAATCATTATTGTCGATACTGGAGCGACGATCCAGGGGAAAAAATGTTTAACAGTCCACTCTTTATAAATAACTACCAACCGCAGTTTTCTGGCCACGAAACCTTCCCGATGCGCTACGGATGGTTAAAGAAGGCATACGATGCAGTTAAAGAATCCCAAGCAAGCAGTAACGACCACTCCGTTTTTAATGATGAGGGTGCGATCGCACGGTTCGGCGTGGGCAAAAACATGGTCGCCTCCATTCGTCATTGGGCAACTCAATGCGACGTAATCAAGCCCGGGAATAAAGGCAATCAAGCAGAAGTAAGCGAAATCGGGAAAAAAATATTTGATGACAATGGGTTAGACCCATTTATGGAGTACGCCTCTACCCCTTGGTTACTCCATTGGAAACTCGCGTCCAATAAAAAGTTAACGACATGGTTTTGGGTTTTTAGTCATTTCCCGACCGATAGCTTTGAGCGAGATAACATCGTTCAGGCATTAGAGAAGTTGGGCAATGAGCAAGCATGGTCCAGGATGTCGAAATCGACTATCAAGCGTGATGTTGAGTGCTTCGTCCGCACTTATGCGGCTAAGCCAGCAACAGGTAAGCAAACGCATGAAGATACGATGGAGTCCCCGCTCACTGAGCTAAGCCTTCTTAAAGCAATTGGTAAAAAAGATGGGTTTCGCGTTGTCCGCGGCCCTAAAGCGACATTAGGTGACGGAGTGTTCGCGTACGCTGTGATTAGCTTTTGGAACAGTTTTTCCACAGCAAATACGATTTCTCTCGAAGCTCTGGCACATCAGCCTGGATCACCTGGCAAGGTCTTTCAACTAAGCGAAGATGACCTCACTGACCGATTAACACGCATAGAAATATCGACAAACGGCAAGTTGAAATGGTCTGAAACAGCCGGCCTAAAACAGCTGGTTCGATCTGAAAAAATGACAGACGAAGATGCGCTCCAATTAATCGACATCGACTACCAAGGCGAATACGAAGGAAAGGTTGCCTAATGCCGCTATCAGACAGTGTTTACGTTGAGAGGCGTTTTCAGCGCTCCATTCGGATCGACACCGACCTACAAAACCCAGATGCTTTAACCGGTTTCATTTGCCCTGAATCGTCTGCTGCCGTTCTCTCAACTATGGCCAACCATATCACCGAGAGTGGCCAGACGGCTTTCACCTGGACGGGCCCTTATGGCAGTGGGAAATCAAGCCTCGTCATTGCCCTGAGCGCTCTCACAGCAAAAAGTAAGTCTCAACGCGATCAAGCTAAGCGTGCGGTCGGCGAGGCAACCGCCGAGAATGTCTGGAGCGCCCTACCTCCTGGAAAACAAGGTTGGACCACGATCCCGGTGGTTGGACAACGAGCCTCCGCTCGAAAGGTCATTGGCGACGCGCTGATACAAAACGGGTTAGCCTACCTAGAGCCCGACGAAGGCTGGAATGATACGAATGTCGTTCAAACACTGCTGAATGCAGCGAACAACATCGCAGGAAACGCCGGGCTCATTTTATTTATTGATGAAATGGGCAAATTCCTTGAAGCCGCTGCACGGGATGGCTCTGATCTGTATCTGTTCCAACAGTTAGCGGAAATCGCCTCTCGCTCAAACGGCAAACTTGTTGTTATCGGCATCCTTCACCAGGCATTTGAGGAATACGCCAACCGGCTTTCTCGTGATGCTCGTGATGAGTGGTCAAAGATTCAAGGGCGCTTCGTGGACCTCGCCGTCAATACGGCTGGAGAAGAGCAAATTGACCTGCTTGCACGGGCGATTCACTCGGACCATGACTCTAGCATTGTCAGTCACCAGTCCTCGGTCACTGCGGACACAATACGCTCCCATAAACCGGGAGTAAGTGAAAACCTAGCGCCTCTACTCGAAAACACCTGGCCGTTGCATCCAGTAGTTGCCGCCCTACTCGGCCCTATCTCCCGCCGGCGGTTTGGGCAGAACCAACGGAGTCTGTTCGGCTTTCTTAATTCCGCAGAACCGAACGGTTTCCAGGACTTTCTCAGAATGTCGGATGGCGAGGAGACATACAGCCCCAGTCGTCTGTGGGATTACCTGAGAGTGAATCTAGAGCCCTCCATCATTGCATCACCTGATGGTCATCGCTGGGCAATGGCGGCTGAAGCACTTGACCGCTGTGAAGCGAACGGAGGCAGCCCCGTTCATATTCAGCTCCTCAAAACGATTGCAGTGCTCGATCTTTTCCGTGAACGCTCCGGACTTTATCCCGGCCAGGAGCTCCTATATACGACAGTTCAAGCCACCAAAGAGGTGGTTGATGCCGCTCTGGAGGACCTCAGACGCTGGTCCTTTGTCATTTACCGAAAGCATATGTCTTCTTATGCGGTCTATGCCGGTAGCGACTTTGATATCGAGTCAGCCATTGAGCAGGCTTTGCAGGAAGTTCGCGACGTAAATTTTGAAACGCTGCAACGCATGGCTGGAATGCAACCCATTCTTGCCAAACGTCATTATTTTGAGACTGGTGCACTGCGTTGGTTTGATGTTCAGCTGGGCTCCCTAACAGCGGCAACTTCAAATGCCGCACAATTTATCCCCCACCAAGGGACCATAGGCCTTTACTTATTAGCGCTGCCCACTGAGGGAGAGGACAGCCAAACGGCTCGTGCACGCTGTAAAGAGGCCTCAAGGAAAGCAGTAAAAGAAGGTCTTAATGTCATCGTAGGGTTTCCCTTGCAGGCCTGGACCATCATCGAGCTTGCTAAGGAATTAAAAGCCTTAGAGAAAGTACGTGAGGAGCACACGGAAATACAAGGTGACCTGGTTGCCCACCGAGAAGTGAACAGCCGCCTCATTGCCTTACAGAACCAACTTGAAGCAGAGCTTCAACAAGCGATGTTGAATGCAGTTTGGTTTGAGAATGGGCAAGAACTTAAACGCATGACCATCAGAGCACTTAACAACAAAGTGTCTGATGTTGCAGAACACCTTTACCCGGATTCTCCGCGGATCAAAAACGAACTTCTCAATAGGACAAAACCCTCTAGCAGTGCCATTGCTGCACAAAACGCGCTCCTTAAAGCTATGGCAAACAACCTTGGCGAAAGCCGGTTAGGTATTACTGGGTATCCCGCTGAAGGAGGCTTGTTCGAATCGCTGCTAGAACACACCAAACTCTATGGCCCCACAACGCAAGGCTTGGACTTTATCAAGCCAAGCTGGGAAGAAGATGCCGGTCGACTTCAACCAGCATGGAGAAAAGCAGCTGAACACTTGGAATCCAACTCAGATCGCTCTGTTGGTATCGACGAGCTGTACGAGATCTGGGAAGACAAACCGATCGGTCTTAAACGAGGTTTAATGCCTGTTTTAGCCGTTGCGTTTATCCTATCCCAACGCAGTAACCTCGCGTTTTACCGTGAAGGGATCTTTCAACCCTTATTTACTGATCTCGATGTTGATTACCTAGCCAAAGATCCCGCGTCAATCCAAGTTAGGTGGATGGACCTCTGTCACCTATCGAAAAGCCTTCTTTCCGGTTTGGCTGAAGTTGTACGTGAGTTAGATACGGAAAATCCGTTAAAAGAATTAGCGCCAATCGACGTTGCTCGTGGATTGGTCGCAATCTTCGATCGCCTACCAAATTGGACCAAACGCACCCAAAGGCTCTCCGCCACGGCCATGAAGGTTCGAACAATCTTTAAGCATGCTAGTGATCCCAACCAGTTGCTGTTCTCAGACCTCCCCGGGGTGTACGAGAAAAACGCCGATATTCAAAAGGAAGAGGTAGCAAATGCGGTCATAACGACCATACGAGAGGCAATGAAAGAGCTTGTTGACGCCTATCCAAAAATGCTTGAACGCATGTCTAGCATGCTTTTGACAGAGCTCCAAGTCCCTAGCGATTCACCACAGGCCCTCACTGAACTCAGAGACCGCGCCGAAAACATCAAGCAAATGTCTGGAGATTTCAGACTGGACGCTTTTACAAACCGCATTGCGGTACTTGATGGTACCAACGCATCAATAGAAGGTGTCGGCAGCCTAGCTGCAAATAAACCACCCAGAGACTGGGTCGACGCGGACCTAGACTCAGCATTTATTGAGACTGCAGCGTTAGCACAGAAATTTGTTAGAACCGAATCGTATGCCCGAGTGCAAGGTAGAAAAGACAAACGTCACGCGATGGCAATAATTATCTCCAAGGACGGGCAACCTAAACCCATGGAAGCGGATTTCCAGATTACAGAGAGCGATCGACCAAAAGTTGATGAGCTGGTTTCAAGACTAAAAGAATCAATGCAATCAGATAGTTCCAACAAGAAAGCCGTAATCCTGGCCGCTCTTGCTGAGCTGAGCAGCGAGTATATGAGCCTAGCGACCGACACCGAACAGTTAAGCTTTTTGGAGGAAACCGATGTCACATCATGAGAAACACGTGCTCGGCTTGTCAGGAGGAAAGGACAGCGCCGCACTGGCAATCTATATGCGCCAGAATTATCCGGAACTAGATATCGACTACTTCTTTACTGATACCGGAAAAGAGCTACCGGAAGTCTATGAGTTTCTTGGCAAACTTGAAGGCTTCCTCGGGAAACCCATTTTAAGACTAAATCCAAATCGTGATTTCGATTACTGGCTGAAACAATACAACAACTTTTTGCCTTCAGCTCAGACCCGCTGGTGCACGCGCCAACTTAAGTTGAAGCCGTTCGAGGATTGGATCAAGCCATTCCTTGAGGAAGGTATGACTGTACACAGTTATGTCGCGATCCGGGCTGATGAGCCCTATCGCGAGGGGTATAATGCTAAACAGGACAACCTAAAGATTCACCTGCCCTTCAAAGACGACGGAATAGATAAGCCTGGCGTTGCTGAAATCTTGGAGAGCTCTGGCTTAGGATGGCCAAAGTATTACGAGTGGAGATCGAGGAGTGGGTGCACCTTCTGCTTCTACCAACAAAAGATTGAATGGGTTCGGCTAAAAGAACGCCACCCTGAAGCTTTTGAAGAAGCTAAGGCTTACGAGAAAGACGCCTTAGAGAATGGCTCTCCTTTTACTTGGAGCCAAGGAGAGTCACTTGACGAGTTAACGGAACCTGAGCGCGTTCGTCAAATCAAAGAGGACTACGAAAGACGTCTCCTAAAAATAAAAGCACGAAAAAAACAAAACCCTTTAAGACCAGACTCAGAGCTGATTGACATTGACGATGTGTATGGTCAGCCTAAATTCTGTGTCGCTTGCCACAAATGAAGCACTTTGGCACAAGTGACATCTCAACGAACAATCCGGGCCATTCCGGCGAAGAGACTCGCTTTGAAATGCTAATCAATTCGAAGATTGTAGGCGCTCGCCACCCCTCGACATTACGTACTCTGTGACCCTGACCCAGAATTCTTAACCGTTTAAAACTGGAAAATCCGGCATGATAGAGCCTTGAGCAGGAGATCATGCCATGAAGCGATCCCGTTACACTGAAGAGCAGATAGCCTTCGCTCTGAAGCAAGCCGAATTGGGTACACCGGTCCCGGAAGTGTGCCGTAAGATGGGTATTTCTGACGCCACGTTTTACGCCTGGCGCAAGAAATATGGAGGGCTAGGACCTTCCGAACTGAGACGGTTGAAGCAGCTGGAGGAGGAGAACCAGCGCCTGAAGCGGGTGGTCGCCGACCTGAGCCTGGACAAGGCCATGCTTCAGGATGTGCTTTCAAAAAAGGCCTGAGACCGCCTCGCAAGCGTCAGCTGGTCGATGATCTCCAGAAGCGGTTCGGAGTCAGCCAGCAGCAGGCTTGTGCGGTCCTGGGGCTCTCAAGAGCCTCCTACCACTACAAATCGGTGGCGCGGGATGCCTCGGCACTGTCGATGCGGATTCGGGAGATCACCCAAGTGCGAGTCCACTATGGCTACCGCCGTGTGCATGTGTTGTTGCAGCGGGAGGGGTGGCAGGACAACCACAAACGCGTCTATCGGTTGTACCGCGAGCAAGGGCTGTCACTGCGCCTGAAGCGCCCCAGGCGGAACAAGGCTGCGAAGAACCGGCAGCCTATGTCTCAGGGGGAATTTCCCAATCACATCTGGGGCATGGACTTTGTCTCGGATGCCCTGTTTGACGGCCGTCGGCTGCGGTTGCTGACCATCATCGACCTGTTCACCAGGGAGTGCCTTGGCATCATCGTCGGACAAAGCCTGAAAGGCGAAGACGTCAAAGAAGCACTGACACGGATCGCTCGTTTTCGAGGCAACCCGACAATACTCAAAGCGGACAACGGCTCCGAATTTGCTGGCAAGGTCATGGATCGGTGGGCCTATGAGAGACAGATAGAAATTGATTTCTCTCGGCCGGGTAAGCCCACGGACAATGCGACTGTAGAGTCATTCAACGGCAGACTCCGCCAGGAATGCCTGAACGAGAACTGGTTTCTGTCACTGACAGATGCCGAGCAGAAAATCGAGGCCTGGAGAACGTTCTATAATCAAGTCAGGCCCCACTCCGCACTGGGGTGGTCGACACCCTCGGACTACGCCCGAAAACACGTGGTTTCAGGTCGTCTGAAACCGCAATTAGAGCCGGATCTTTCCGACAATGAGCGGTACTAAAACGGGGTCAGGGTCATTAACCGACATTACTAAGCAGTGAGTGGTTTAGTAATTGGGGGCAGGTCATCTGGTGACTACTGGAACTGTGACTGGCCCAAAGAAAGATTATCTGTAGCTGGCAGAGAGACTATAACTCAACCCCTCCTATTCAGCTTTGAGCTACCCGAGCACTAGAATCTCCCGGGCTAGCTCACCTACTAGCATAAAGGGTCAATTAACCGTAAGCGTCCGGTAATCCCATCTTGAGCCTGGCTCTGCTCGCGTCAGGATAGTGTCCACTTATTTTCTAGTGGACACTTAACATGAACGAATTAAGCGCAACCAAACCCTATCAGCGCCGTCGCCGGTTTTCTCGGGAGTTCAAAGCCCAGATCGTAGCCCAATGCCTGGAGCCCGGCGCATCTGTCTCCCGGATTTCCTTGGATAACGGCCTTAACGCCAATATGGCCCGGCGCTGGATCCAAGAGGCGCAGCAGGCGAATAAAGCACCTTCAAAAAGGACAGAGTTCGTGCCGGTCAACTTGCCGACAGTACCTCCGGCGCTTGACAATGAATCAGTCCCTGATAAGCGTAGCACCATCCGCATCGAGGTTCCCCGCGCCGGTGGCGCGGTTGTGGTGGAATGGCCTGCGGAGCAAGCTCATCAGTGTGCTGCTCTGTTGCGGGACCTGCTGGGATGATCCGCATTGAGGAGATCTGGCTGGCCACCGAACCGCTGGATATGCGAGCCGGGCCAGACAAAGCTCTGGCTCGGGTGATTCAGGTGTTTGGTTCGGCCAGGCCCCATTGTGCCTATCTGTTCGCCAACAAACGGGGCAACCGGATGAAGGTGCTTATCCACGATGGCCTCGGCATCTGGCTGTGTGCCCGTAGGCTGAACCGGGGCAAGTTCCACTGGGGCGAATCTTGGCGCGGTGACCAACTGCGCCTGACAGAGGAACAGTTATCCGCCCTGGTTCAGGGCCTGCCCTGGCAGCGCCTTGGTGCGGAAGGCATCATCTCCATCCTGTAACCACAAGTGCCGTGATGCCGCT
>OJBY01000295.1_pt1 | contig 30145 bp, 26 predicted proteins | sample 1591731 | NCBI WGS metagenome assembly OJBY01 (sample SAMN05416837, study PRJEB24817) | seawater metagenome | isolation source: Sea water | place: Canada:Atlantic | collected 2013-07
ACGGCGACCCGGACCAGCCGATCATTACCGGAAGAACCTACCACGCCACCAACACGCCGCCGTACGCGCTGCCGGAGCACAAGACCCGCACCACCCTCAAGACCCAGACCCACAAAGGCGAGGGCAGCAACGAACTGCGATTCGAGGACGAAGCGGACAAGGAACAGATCTATGTCCACGCCCAGAAAGACCTGGATCTGCTGACCGAGAATAACCGCACCGAAGTGGTTAAAAACGAGAGCCACCGAACGGTGGACAACAGCGAGTTCAGCAATATCAAGGGCAGCGACCACTGCACCGTGGATGGCGAGAAGCGACAGACAGTCGGCGGCGACTGCAGTCAGAACATCGGTGGCACTTTCCACCAGAAATCCGCCCAGGGCACGCTAAGTGAAGCGGGCACCGAAGTGCACCACAAGGCGGGCGCCAAAGTGGTGCTGGACGCGGGTGCAGAACTCACCATCTCCGCCGGTGGCAGCCTGCTGAAACTGGACCCGAGCGGCGTGACCCTGGCAGGGCCCGGTATCAAGATCAACTCTGGTGGGTCACCGGGCAGTGGTTCCGGGCAGGGTGTGGTGATGGCGGAAATGCCTCAGGTTCTTGAGGGTGACCAGCCCCACGAGCCCGAGCAGGAGGCACTGGTGGAGGTTGAACAGCGGGAAAACGCCCCGGCCATCAACGTAGAGTCCCAGATCGCGGCACTCAGGAAGGGGGATGCAACCTGCCCGGTTTGTGAGGAGCACAACTCATGAGTCGGGATTGCTGGCCCGTGTCTGAGTCGCCGTTTCCCCGTGTTCGCTGGCCTGATCGTCACCCCGTTGGGCTTGTCCTGGACGGTGTCGCTATCCCAGGGCTCGGTGAGCGGATATACCAGTGGTCCGGTGGGCAGCCCTTTAATGCGGAGTGCCTGTACGCTGCAACCCGCTGGGAGGCCGTTTCGGAGCTCTCCCCCTGGCTGGTATGGCTCAGTGGCCCGGAAGACCCGGTGCTGCAAGGGTTCCTGGAGCGGGGAGCCGTGCAAGAGCAGGGGTATCTGCTGGTTTCCGCCACAGACCGTGCTACCTGCACCCGCTGGATGCGGTCCCACCTGCAGGTGGAAATGGTGCCGGGCTGTGATGAACTGGTGCGCATTGCCCATCCGGCGCTGGCCAGGACGGTGATCGGGGGCAACCTGCCCCGCTTTCCCTCCAGGGCCGTGGATCGGCTGATGGTTCCGGACCGCATCAGCGAACATTGGCACCTTGTCGAGCCTCCGGCTGTTCAGGCGGGCAGCACAGGTGACCAGCCCGCAAAAATGATAGTCTCGCCGGACCTGACAAGCGCATTCGAGGCCTTCAATCGGCGCAAAGACGCACTGCAGATATGGGACAACCTTGATGAGTCGGTGCGCAACCAGTTAGGTGGCTCTGATTTGAGGGATGCCTACCCGGCACTCGGAAGAATACTGGAAGAAGCACTTGGCAGCGGGTGCAATAACTTGCGTGAGGTGATGCAATTTCTGTTCGCAACATTGCCACCACAAGCCGACAGAAACGCCGTGATGGAAGCGGAACCCCCATTGGATCAAGGATGAACCATGACACGGATACAACGCCCCACTGACGACCGGACAAGCAATGATCTTTTGTGCTGGGAACAGCCAGGCACCCCCATTGACGAACCCGCTTCATGCCCACTACTGCAAACCGTGCACCTGCTGCCCATTCGGTATGGCCGGGTGGAAGTTGCACCCGCTGATACAGATCCCGGGTACCCTTACTCACTGACTTCCCGTCCCCTTGGCTATCGCCTCCTGAGGCATGGCTACCTTTATGTGCTGGACGCGGATACCGGGGAACTCCACGAGTACCTGCATGAAAACGGTGAACTGACGGGCCACAACGGCGGCAAGCTGGAATACCCGGTCTCCCACACCCTGTACGTCGCCTTCTCAGAACTGGCATGGACGGCCCGCAAGAAAGCACAGGTACTGGGCGACCCACAAGAGCGTGATGCGCTGCTGCAGAAAGTCGGCCTGTCCAGTGCTTCGCCCCTGAGTGGTGGTGAATACCTGCTTACCCTGGACCAGGCCAAACAATGGGTGGCTGAATTTGCCGAGGACTATACGCCGGATGCTCCCGAAGACGGTCATCCCCAGGAAGGCGAGCCCTACCAGTGGGAGAACCAGCCCTATTACCACAAGACCCGATTTGGCAAGTTGATCAAGCAGCAGTCTATCGACGATGTTTCCAATTGCCTCTGCCTTGTCCTGAGGGACGACGTGGGTGTGATGCTGGACCTGGCCCAGCACCAGGATGATGTGGTGGGCTGGATCGAAAGCTGGACAAATGAGGGAGACGACGAGCGAGACTATTTTCTTGGCACACTGATTGAGTCCATGACCCTGCTGGACGAACAGGGCCTGGATGCCATGGTGGACAATTCGGACCACCCTGCCATTGTCTCCATGCGGCAGGACCTGGAAGCCATGCCGGAAAGCGACCGTTCAAACACCCAGTCGGCATTACTGGCAGCATTGAGACAACTCGAGGATGAAACGAGACCCGGCCCCAATGATGCGTCGCTTCCTCCTGACGTTAAATCAAGGGTTGAAGAGATCCGGAGTACAGCTAACCGGACCAACGCCTACGGCATCCTTCCTAAAATGCAGAGAGCGGTGGACGAGTGGTACCTGCGACAAGCCATGGAAGGGGCCAGGCCGGATTTTGTGGACTCCCACATTGAAGGCATTGTCGCCCTGGAGAACGCGCATCGCGATAACCTGAAGGCGATTCTGGTGGGGCGTGGTTTCGGCCACCGCGGAGTCAACGACCTGATCGACCGTGAGGCCATGGACCAGTACATGGCTGGCCAGCGTGCGAAGCTGGCCCGCTGGCAGTCACTGCTGACGGATATAACCGGTGATCGTATTCAACTGCTGACAGACAACCGCTATCACCAGGCCGCGTGGTATTTTGATTCAGAAGACGAAGCGCAGATTGAAGCGGCCCTGGACCTGGAATACGCTTGCCGGACAGACATCTGCCGTTCCGACGAAGCGAGTGATCGCGTGCTGGAGTGGCTGGAACAGAACCCCCAATACAGTCTCCCCCTGTTCCAGACCCTGCCAAAGAATGACCGCTCCGAAGACGGTGAGCTGGCCAAGACCTATGTGGCGGTTGGCTCCGCTGGCTACGCCGTGGTTACCAAGGCGGCGGAGTGGATCCAGCGGGTAAAAGAGGCAGAGCAGGGCAAGCTTCCGGATTATTCCCACTACTCGCAGCAAATCCAACAAAAAGCAGAGGGGGTGGGGGACACCCTCGCCCCGGTTATTGCACGGGCCAAGGGGCGTGCTGTTGGTGAGCTCTACAAGGCCATCGACAGTCAGGCCCTGCCGGAACTGGATGATCTGTTCCGGGACCTGCCGTATTTTTTCAAGCGGCGCATGCTGGACGCCATAGACCAGGGCAAGGCGGAATTCCGCTTTGCCTCGGCAAGCGAGTTGGCGACCTTCCGGGACAACCTCAGGCAGATGCTGCAGCTGGATCAACGGATGAAACAGCTTCAGAACCAGCACGATGTTGCCAAATCCACCCATGGACATCTTTCCGAAAAAGCCCAGGGATTGGTGACTGAATTCAAGGCCACCCGCGAAGAGCACCGTAAAATCGGTAAACGCGTGGCCGCCGCCCTCAGCCCGGTTGAGGAAACCGACACCGGCCTGAAACTGGAACCGGCCACCACAGGCCGTGCCGGCATAACGTTGGTTCCGCCGCCATTGGCCCAGCAGGAAGTTGGACGACTGGTTGGGCATTTCCGGCAGGGTTTGGCCTCGGCTCCCCGGATGAACCTTATGGGGGATGGGCTTGGGGTTTTGGTATTTGGGGTTCAGTTGGCTATTTTTGGAAATGCGTTGGGCGAGCTTTTTTCAAGGGATAACAATCAGGAGGTTTTGCAAGATACCCTGAAGCGCGTGGGTGAAAGTTTTGGGGCTACCTCAGCGTCAGGTTTTCTGGCTGCTCAGGGCATCATGGACACTGCTTATGGTGCCAGGGCACAGGCCCTGTCCAGTGCTTGGCAGCATAGCGCTCTTGATAGTGTTTATATACGGATGGGTAAGTTGCATGTGGGGCTGGGTATTTTTGCATATGGAGCGGGAGCTTTCAGCTCAGCCCTTAGCGCGTTCAAACATCGGGAAAACTGGCTGAGAGCGGTTCAGACCGGCAATGCCGAAGCTCAGACTGGTGCAGTGCTGGGTATGATTGGTAGTGGTGGTCTGGCGGGTACTAATACCTACGGACTGTACCGGACTGGTCAATCGTTTTTTCAGGCGCTTGCCGCACGAGGGGCTGAAAGCAAGGCCATGGCGTGGGCTACTGCAGGCCGGACCTTGTCCGGTCTGTTTGCTCGCCTGAACGTGGCGGGACTGGTGTTCACGGTTTTTGAACTGGGGGGTACCTGGCTGTATAACCGTTACAACCTGAGTGAGCGGGATAAATGGCTGCAAACCACGCCCTGGTCACGGGAGGCCGAGCAGGTCCACAATGGCTCGCTTGACGACTATGTAGAGGCCTTTGCCCGGATTGGCAACAGTGTCACCCTTGACGAAGTGCCCGGCGAGGATAAAGAACCTTCCAGGTTACGGTTAAACTGCCACGGTTTGGCGGCGGACAGCCTGATGGAGCCTCTGGAAGGCAAAGCACCCCACCGGCTATCAATCGCCGCGTGGCGCATCCAGCCGGGGCGAAGGGGGATGTTCTCCCTCCAGCCGGAAACCTGGGTACCCTGTACCGGTGCCATCCTGGGAAGCTTGGAGAAGTCGGTCGATACCGGTCACCTGCAATTGGCTTTCAGGCCACCGGCCCATGAGAAGACCCAGCATGGCACCCGGGACCTGGGCTTGATGGTCAAGCTCGAAACATTGCAGGAAGATGGAGCCTATACCGGTGCCGTTTATATGCTGAAGGTCACTCCGGATAGTCAGTATCCCCTGACACCCGTGCAGGAGGCTCCGAAAGCAGAGATTACCTGGTGGCGACTCCGCCAGCCACTCATAGTGACGGATGGACTTTAATGGACCCCAAGAATGCCCAGTCAGAACAGCCACCCCGTGCGGGTCGTTCCGAGCCTTTCCCGAGTGGCCGGCTGACGTTTTTATCCCCCAAACCCCTGCCAACGGGCCTGCCACCGGTGGACCATGGGCATGCGGTAGGGGAAGTGAATGGCGGCTATCTGGATTTTGGAACGGGGGCAACCTCAGTGTTCGGTTGGCAAATGACCCTAGGTGGTCCTTTTGGCCTGTTCTTGCTTTTCGCTTTTATTTTCCCCTTCATTGTCTTTCTTGGAGGGTTTTCTTTTGGCAATGGCTGGGAGGATGCCCTATGGGGGTGGCGAGTAACCTTTGATTTTGCCTTCTGGATTGCTGTTTGGGGAGGGCTCTTTGGTTTCTTCATACTCTCCCTTCCTCGCTGGCAGGCTTATGCCAAATTAAAAAACGTAATCCCCACTCGCTTCAACCGCCAACGCCGAGAAGTGTGTTTCGTGCCGGAGGGGCAGAAAGGGCCGATCTTTGTCCCCTGGGAAGAACTGGTCGCCTGGGTCACGGAAGCCCAGGGCGTTACCGAATATGGCGTGCAACGCCAGTATGGCTTTGGCATTGGCTTCTATCACCCGGACACGGGCGAGAAATACACCCTGGAGTTTGAAACCTACGGCCAGCCCCAGGCCATCAGCAACTGGGAAGCTGTCCGGGCGTACATGGAGTACGAAGTCCATACCCTGAAAGAGATCCAGGATCCATTGGAACTTCAGGGTCCGGATGATCCGCCCTGGGAGGGTGTCCATGTTTTCCGCAATGCCCGCAAACGCCTTCATGAGGAATACCGGGAAGGCAAGCGGGGGATGTTCTACCTTACCGGCTGGTACCTGTACCACCTGATGACCTTCTGGACCCTCCCGAACCGGCTGGTGGAGTGGGAGGTCAGGAAGATCAAACGCATGAGCCGAAAGACGCTGCCTAGGGCCATGGCGGAATGGTCTGAGCCACTGCTGGAAGATCAGTGGGTCAGGCCCAGCGAGGAACTGAGGCGCCAGAGTAAGCGGGTGGAAGAACTGCAGAAGGCGGACCCACAACGGCCGGTTATGGAGATCTTTGACCAGGTTAGTGAGGAGTTTTCAGGTGAGGCCTCAATGACCGCATAAACAAGCGGTGGTAGTACAGAATAATTTGAGCCAGATCTACCCGTTTGTCTCTACTCTATGGCCAAAGTCTTCGGGGAGAGCATTATGAACGAAGTAACGAAAGCAATTTGCCTTTCGTGCAATGGCTTTAGCTAATTTGCAGTCGTTCGTCGTTGATCACGGAAGAAGTTTTAAGCTGAGGAAACAAGGATGTGGGATTTCATCGGGTACACAGGTGTTGTTGTTTTTATTTTAGGTGGGCTTGTGCTCTTGGTGGCGGCATTCAGAACCAGTTTTCTTTGGGGGCTGGGTTGCCTGATCTTTGCGCCCCTTTCGTTGGTGTACCTTTTCGTGCATTGGAGATCCGCAAAATTTCCTTTCATTGTGCAGGTTTTTGGGGTTTTTCTGTTTCTGTTGGCGGTCTACGTCCCACACTGGTCGCGCTCCTGATGCCGCGTTATATGAGTCAAACCAAAGTAGCTTTATGCCGGCCACTGATCGGGAGGCTGCGTGACCGCCTATCTAATTCCCACACTGCGAATCTTCATCCTCCACCATCAAATACCTAGCCGGTAAATCTGGCAGTGAGGTCGCAATCAAGTCCTCCAGCCTGCCAGACGCCCGAAGCTCGCTGAGCCCTTCGTTGAATTTCTCCAGGTACCGCTCACTCTCAGGCACCCGCTTGGACAGAATCAGGTACAAGTAATCCGACTGCAGCGGCGTGGTGTGAAAGGTGATCTTTTCGCTGAGCCCAAGCTCTTTCAGCATGCCCATGCCCACGGCGGGCTCCATGGGGAACAGGTCTATACGGCCGGCTGCAAGTTTGCGAAAGTTGGATTCGTCGGAGGTGGTGGTGTCCGCGCTGATGGTGCCGGCGGCGACGGCTTCCTCGAATTCCTCGCCGTAGTTGTAATCCTGGGTCAGGCCGATCCGGTAGCTTTCCAGATCTTTCACTGTGTCCCAGTCGAAATCCATATCTTTGCGATGAAACAGGGCGTAGTTATGGGCGACGATGGGGTCGCTGAAGTGAAAGAACTTGAGTAATTTCCCGCGACAGGTCCAGGCGACTGAGCCATCCCGCAAACCTTTTTGAGCCAGCAGGCGGGCGCGGGACCAAGGGAAAAAGCCATAGGTTACGGAAATGTCCTCTTTGGCGAAGGCTAGGGTAACGATCTGGGAAATGACCCCGAAGTGAGGTGGGGTATTCTCCATGTAGGGAGGCCAGTGGCCATTGGTGAGCCGGACGGTGGAATCCGACTCTTCAGCGTGAAGCTGGGGAGCGAGGATGTGGACCGTGGCTACGCATAGAAGCGTGGCAACGAGTCGATGTAATCCTCGAGCGAAGCGGAGCGATCCTTGCAAACACATCATTCCATCCACTACCGGTTGTGCTCGCCAGACAAAACGTCCGGCTGAGGTCACATCCCGAAGTCAGAGAATCAAAAACCTGATAGTACTCAAAAGGTAGCAGTCACTCCCAAGTTTACAACTTACTCACGAGCCGTTGTCTTCAGCGGCCGTCTCCCCTGAGTGCTTTTACGTTCTCTTCCAGCATTTCCGCATTGGCCTCCTGCGCGGTAACTGGTTCACCGGCAATGAGTTCAATCCGGGACCAGAAGCGCTTGGGCAAATGTTTCAACGCAGGCCCGCCGCAGTGGCTGAAGAAGCTGCCCCACAGGCCTCGCAGTGCCATGGGAACCACCGGTACCGGGCGTCGCTCCAGGATAATATCCACGCCGCCGCGGAAGGTGGCTACTTCACCGTCGGAGGTCAGGCGGCCCTCGGGAAAGATGCAGATGACATGGCCGGCGTCCAGTTCTTCGTCAATGCGATCGAAGGCGGCGTCGTAGATCTCTGGCACCCGATTGCGGGAGCCAATGGGAATGGTTTTGGCAAGCCTGAAAATCGCGCCAAGTACCGGCGTTTTAAAGATCTGGTAGTCCATCACGAATCGAACCGGCCGCCTGATCGCGCCGGCAATCACGAGGGCATCCATGTAGGTGACGTGATTGCAGACCAGCAGTGCCGGTCCTTCTTCGGGAATGCGATTCAGGCCTTCGTGGTGTACCCGGTAAATAGTGTGGGAAAGCACCCAGACAATAAACCGAAGGGCGAATTCGGGCACCTGCTGGTACACAAAGCCCGCCACAATCAGGTTCATGATGGCCAGTACCAGGAAGAATTCGGGGATGCTGAGGCCGATCACGCCCAGCATCATCACGCCCATAATCGCGCTGACCACCATGAACAGGGCGTTGAACACGTTCAGTGCCGCAATAACACGGGCACGTCGTTCCTCCGGGGTTTCCCGTTGCACAAACGCGTAAAGGGGCACGATAAACAGGCCACCAAAAAAGCCGATCCCCAGCAGGTCGATGGCCACTTGCCGGTGCTGGCTGTCGCTGATCATCATCCACCAGTCGGTTGGCACCGGGTTGGCGGGCATGTTGAAGTAGAGGTCGAGCCCGAACAGGCTGATGCCCAGTGAGCCAATGGGCACCATGCCCAGTTCTATCCGATGGCCGGAAAGCCGTTCGCAGGCGACAGAGCCTAACGCAATGCCGATGGTGAAGATGGCCAGCAGAAGGGTGACCACGGTTTCATCACCCATAAGGTCGGTCTGGGCAAAGCTGGGGAACTGGGTGAGGTAGGCGGCGCCGAGGAACCAGAACCAGGAAATGGCCATGATGCACAGCAACACCGAGTGGTTGTCTGCGGCCAGGCGCATCAGATGCCAGGTTTCCCGCAGTGGGTTCAGGCGTATGGTCATGTCGGGATTGGTGGTGCCGGTCACCGGGACTTGCCGCGCTGCCAGGTAGCCGATGACGGCCAGGGCTAGGACCCCGATTGCTGCGAGTTTCTCCGGTTGGTCGCTGCCCATAAGCAGGCCTGCGGCGAGTGTGCCCACAAGAATAGCCACGAAGGTACCCATTTCCACCAGCGCGTTTCCGCCCACCAGCTCATCGTCCCGAAGCACCTGGGGCAGGATGGCGTACTTCACCGGGCCAAAGAAGGTGGATTGCACGCCCATCAGGAACAGCAACAGCAGAAGCGATTCGTACCAGCCGACCCAGAGCCCGGCGGCGGCCAGCGCCATAATGGCGATTTCCGCAAGTTTTACCCAGCGAATCACACGGGACTTTTCATACTTGTCCGCCAGTTGGCCAGCGATGCCGGAAAACAGGAAAAAAGGCAGGATAAACAGCAACGCCGAGATGTTGACCACCACATCAATGGGCAGGCCCAGCAGGCCACCAGCCGTGTAAGTAATCAGCAACAGCAGAATGTTGCGGAACAGGTTGTCGTTAAAGGCGCCTGAGAACTGGGTCAGGAAGAACGGGAGGAAGCGTCGCTCTGAAAGCAGCCGGAACTGGCTGTGGTCGTCCATGATAGTGGTCCATCCTCTCATTGTTGATGGGCATTATTCTGCCACAAACCGGTTGCTGGAGTAGGGTTCTGGTTGCATGAGCTTCACGCTTCGTACGGGGGTTTCAAAGATTTTCAGTATTTTACGTTTGTGGTGAGCAGGCTTGTGCTTTTCGGGGTAACCTGAAGATACCCGTTTTGGAAGTTACTGTTTATGAATCAGGCCAGATCCATGTCTGCCAGGGAATCAATCAGGGAGCGTCGTCCGCAATTCTGGCAGGTGGCCAAGCGTTGTTGTCAGATTGCAGCCACGGTTGATGTGGCATTTTTCTTTCTGTTCCACATGCTCGGCTCGCCTATCCTGGCGTGGGTGAATGTTGTAAGTGTCACCATGTATGTCGTGGCATACAGGGCGTTGGGCAGGAAGCAGAATGGCCTGGCCATTGGCCTGATCTGGGCGGAAGTGATTATCCACGCCGGGCTGGGCATTGTGCTTATCGGCTGGGACAGCGGCTTTCACTATTACTTGCTGATGTTTATACCGGCGCTGTTCGTTAGCATGGCGTTGCGGTCAGCGGTGATCTGCCTGCTGGCGTTGTGGAGCTATTACATCGCCCTGTACCTGATGATGTGGTTCATCGAACCGCTGCAGCCCGTTGCCCCTGGAGCCCTGCTTGCCGTTTATCTGTTTAACCTGAGTGTGGTGTTTGCCATGTTCAGCTACCTGTCGTTCTTCTACCTCACCATGGTGACCACGGCAAACCGGAAACTGCGGCGGATGGCGACAACCGATTCGTTGACGGGCCTCTTCAACCGGCGACACATGACCTACCTTGCTGAAAAGGAGCTGGCGCGTTTCCGGAGGACGGGGCGACCCGTTGCGTTCCTGGTACTTGATATCGACCACTTCAAGGCCATCAATGACCGGCATGGACACGAGATTGGTGATCGGGTGTTGATTGAAGTCGCCAACATAATCGAGGCTCAACTACGCATTCAGGACTTGATCTCCCGCTGGGGCGGTGAGGAATTTCTCGCGGTGCTTCCAGACACCGACCTGAATAGCGCTCAAGCCAGTGCGGAGCGCGTGCGAAAAGCGCTTCTGGCCCATGACTGGCTGGCGACAACCGATGAGCCCATTGATCTGAGCATCAGTGCTGGCGTCAGTGAGTTTCGCCGGGGCGACAATCTGAATTCGGCCATCAGTCGTGCGGATCGCGCACTCTATCGCAGCAAGGAGGGTGGCAGGAATCGCGTGGAGCTGGAAGCAGGTTAGCCCATCAAGGCATCAACCGCGACGGGGGAGCCCCGGCCATTCACTGGGGACCACAAACACGCGTGACGTTTCCCGCCAATCCCCGTCCTCAGATCGCTCAAGGGTCGCAAACAGGCGGGGAATGCCGGCAGAGCGGACCTCCTCCAGCGCGTCCTCCGTTTGGTTTTGGTCAGGCGCCTCTTTCTGACGCCAGAGGCCAAGCCAGTGTGGCTTGATCAGCGGGACCCAGTGTTTCGTGTCAGTGGTTTTCTCGTTTCCCGTCGTTTCTTTTGCGTCCAGGTTGTCTATATAGAGCCAATGGCCGCGCAGATGTCCTGGCGGTATGTTGTCGGGTGAGGGCAAGGCGTTTGTCAGAGGGTAGAAAAGATACCCGGGCATGAATATCCGGGGCCGCGCGGGCGTATCAATACCCAGGGATGTCAGCAGGTTGCGGGCCTCTGGTTTTTCTGTCAGCTGGCTTTGGTGGTCTGTCAGCCGCCTGGTTTTGATGTCCAGCCGGTCCCGGGCATTGGGCCCGTACCAGAGTGGTTTGTCCTGGCCGGTTTCCAGATGGCCCAGGTAAAACTTCACGGCAATTTCGTGGTGTTCGACGGCGTTATCCGCAGGATTTCGGACCACAAAATCCAGCTCACCCAGGGTGATGCCATTATTTCTGACCGGTTGGTTCTTGAGTAGTATTTCCCAACCAAGCAGGTCTCTCATCAGGCACTCGTAAAGACGTTCGAAATAGTGTCCCAAGCGTCGTGCCGGCTCTTCCGTCAGTACCTCCGGGCCAAGCTGAGGCGCACGGTCCCATGCCTTCAGGCGCTCCTCTGTGTCATCCGGCAGAATATTTTCCGGATTAAAACCCATTGGGGAGCTGATAAGCTGGGGGGCACGACACATCCAAGCCAGGTGTCGCACGGCAGGCACGTGGTACTGGTGAGGGGCGAGGCGTTCGGGACCTTGGTTCATGAGGGCAGGATAACCCAAACGGTTGCTGGTATCAGTCCTCATTGGTTGTTATCGAATAGATCCTTCAGGAGGCGCAATATGCAGTATCTTCACACAATGATCCGGGTCAGCAATCTGGAACAGACCCTGCACTTTTTCTGCGAGTTACTCGGCATGGTGGAAATCAACCGAAAAAGCAGCGAAAAGGGGCGCTTCACACTGGTTTTTCTTGCGGCTGCGGAGGATGAGGCACGGGCCAGGGAGGACCGGGCTCCGATGATAGAGCTCACCTATAACTGGGACCCGGAAGAATACAGCGGTGGTCGCAATTTCGGACATCTGGCGTATCGGGTGGACGATCTCTATGCATTGTGTAGCCACCTGCGGGCCAACGGCGTCACCATCAATCGTCCACCGCGCGACGGCCATATGGCGTTTATCAGGTCGCCGGACGGCATTTCCATTGAGCTGCTCCAGAAAGGGGAGTCACTGCCACCGAAGGAACCCTGGGCCAGCATGGAAAACATTGGCACCTGGTAAGAGGGCGTGAAGGTTTGCAAGATTGGAACCGGTTTAATCGCCATCGGCAGGACAGGTTGGCGGTTTTTGAGGTAAAATTCGTGAAAATTCAAGACAAGGACGACCCATGCTTGCAGTGATTCTTTCTGGTGGTTCCGGCACCCGTCTCTGGCCGTTGTCCCGTGAAGCCTATCCCAAGCAGTTTCTACCGGTGGTGTCTGACGATTCCCTGCTGGCGGAAACCATCGATCGTGGCCTGGCACTGGATGACAAAGCCCGGGTATTGGCCATCACCAATGAAGAGCACCGGTTTGTGGTAGCGGCCCATTTGCAGGCCCAGGCACCCGAGCGTACCGCCGGGATCATTCTCGAGCCGGTCGGTCGCAATACTGCTCCGGCCATTGCACTCGCGGCCCTCGCGGCTGCGGAAGAAAACCCGGAAGAGTTGCTGCTGGTGATGCCTTCGGATCACGTATTGAAGAACCAGGATGTGTTCCGCCAGGCGGTCAGTCAGGGCGCTGAAGCCGCCCGTTCCGGCAAGTTGGTTACCTTTGGTATTGTGCCCAGCTCGCCTCACACTGGCTACGGCTACATCAAGGCTGGTGCGGCCCACGAAGGGTACAACGATGTGGCGGCCTTTGTGGAAAAACCAAACGAAGACACCGCCCGCCAGTATCTGAAAGAGGGTGATTATTTCTGGAACAGCGGCATGTTTCTGTTTCGTGCTGATCGTTACCTGAAAGAACTGGAAAGCCAACAGCCCGAGATGATGAAAGCCTGCCTGGCTGCCTGGAAGGAACGCAACGCCGACATGGATTTCACCCGTGTGGGTGCCGAGAACTTCAGGGCTTGCCCGGACGATTCCATCGACTATGCAGTGATGGAAAAGACCCACGATGCGGTGGTGGTGCCCCTGGATGCCGGTTGGTCGGATGTGGGCTCCTGGTCCGCGCTTTGGGATATCCAGCCCCACGATGAGAACAACAACGTGTGCCGGGGAGATGTGATCACCGAAGACGTTTCTGGCTCCTACATTCACTCAGAGGGCCGTCTGATTGCAGCGCTGGGCATAACGGATCATGTCATCGTTGAAACGGATGACGTGGTATTGGTGGCCGATCGTGATCGGGTTCAGGATGTGAAAAAGTTGGTTGCCCAGGTCAAGGCCCAGGGCCGCCACGAGCATCGGTTCCATAAGAAAGTTCATCGCCCCTGGGGCACCTATGAAGGTATTGCCATGGGGGAACGTTTCCAGGTCAAGCGCATCACGGTGAAACCCGGGGCGTCGCTGTCACTGCAGAAACATCATCATCGTGCCGAGCACTGGGTGGTGGTCAAGGGAACCGCAACGGTCAATCGCGGTGACGATGTGTTGTTGCTGACCGAAGACCAGTCCACCTACATTCCGTTGGGTGTGACCCATCGGCTGACCAACCCTGGCGTTATTCCCCTGGAACTGATTGAAGTGCAGACGGGTAGCTACCTGGGTGAAGACGACATTGTGCGTTTTGAGGACACCTACAACCGGGTCTGACCGGTATTGATGAAATGGCATCAGGACGATGCCGCTGACCACAAGGAGAAGTGAATGGAAGACTGGCAAGGATGCCTGAGCCCCCTCTGTCAAACCGCACTGCAACGGGCTCGCGACAGCGTAGCCCAACGTGGCGGTTACGCGATCACCGTTGAGGATTTCCTGTTGGCGCTGCTGGATGATGAACCCGCCATTTGCGGCTTCCTTCGTGGCCGTGGTGTCGATATCGACGAACTGACCCGCACCATCCAATGTGAGCAACCCATCGTGACCGAAGTGGGCGGAGAGGGCCAGTTGTCCTCACAGCTCATGTACTGGTTCTCTGTCGCCCGTGAACTGAGTGACGCCCCCTGGCTGGACTGGCCCATCCTGTTGTCGGTGCTGACTTGTAACGCCGAACGTCTGCAGGAGAAAGCCTACGTGGCGGTGTTGGAATTGGTCGACCGCTGGCCCGCTGCGGACGACCAACAGCAAGTCGCCGAAACCTCCGACAAAGGCGATGCGCCCGTTGTGATTACCGACCTGGAATGGCTGGAGCTGGCGGAAGATGTATCGATTACCCTGGTCTCGGTTCCAAGAGCACTGGTGTGGGTGAAAGGGGAGAGAGGCACCGGTAAAACCAGCTGGTTACAGGCTCTATTGCCGTTCCTGTATTGTGGCTTTATAAGGCTGGACCTGCGCGATGAGGCGGAAGTGATGGCCAGCGACAGTCCGGCCATTCCCGCCCAGGGTGTCGGCCGCCAGGATTCCCCGGCACTGGTGCTGGATAATGTCTCTCCAGTGGATTTGGCCACGATGATGGCGTCCGAGCATAGTGTGGCTCGGAGTCTGGTTACCGGGTATCCGGGCCCTGTGCTTATGCTGGGGCCTGATTCACCGGAGGCAGGCGGTGCCATTGAGCAACTCGAACGGTGGCTGGGCCGGGATTTCGATATCTTTGACATGCCCGGCACGAGTACCGGCCAGAAGGTTGCTATCCTGACGGCTCATCAGCCAGCGATTGAAAAGCGCTGGAACATAGAATTGTCCCAAACGCTTGTCCGCCATGCCGCCTCAAGCCGGAGTCGGCTGGTCGGGGCGCCTGGCGGTATGATCCAGTGGGTGGAGCGTGCAGCCGCCCGGTTGAACCTGCTCGCCGAACGCGGCCCCATTGAGGGGATGGCGCTCGCTGGTAAGACCGATACGCTGCGACGACAGTCACTGGTGGCAATGGCCAGGCAACAACCGACGGAAGCACTGGAGCGATCCCTTGAAAGCCTGGCCGTCGAGCGTGCAGCGGCGGAGGTGGCCTGGCATGAACGAAAGGCAGAGGGCACGCTCAGGACACTGAAAATAGACGACCTCCGACATGAACTTGAACGCTGGGTTGCAGCTCGCCCCGGGCCGGTTCACTATGTGGTCCATTGTGATCAACCGGCAGGAGAAACAGAAGGTGCGGGATCTCGAAATCTACATCCGTGACCTGGAGTCGTCAGCGGTATCGGGTTGGCTTGCCAGTCACCTGGACGACATTGAGCTCAGGGATGACGCGCTGAGTGACAGGGCGGTGAAAGGGTCAGCTCATTATCGGGCGCATAGAGTCCGCATTAATCTGTACCCCGGTGCAGGTGGCAAGCGATACACCTCTGTGATCCTTGAGGGTGAAGATCTGCCCTGGGTGTCCGACCTCGATTGCGCCCGGAGTGCCTGGCGTGCCATGGATACCGAGATTCGCTGCAGCCCCGGTGACTGGAAAGAAGGCGAGCCCGTGGAGGATGAAAAATGGTGGCGGCTGGACCAGCGTGGAGAGCAACTGGCGGTCTGGAACTGAGTTTCTTCCCGGCAACGAAAAAGGGGGCAGCCGGTCGGCTGCCCCCTTTTTTGTGATGAACGTTCTCGTGGATCAGTCGCTCAGGATGGACACGTTGTCCGCCTGAAGGCCCTTGTCCGCTTCGACAACGCTGAACCGGACCAGTTGGCCCTGGCGCAGTACCCGGCGGCCACGGCCACGAATGGCGCGGAAGTGTACAAAGACTTCATCGCCGCTATCGCGGACAATAAACCCGAAGCCTTTCTTGACGTTGAACCACTTGACGGTGCCTTCCTCATTGCCTTCAGGGGTGCTGTCGTCGTAGTCATCGTCGTCCTCGTAATCCGGTTGGGATTGCTGCTTGCGCGGGGCAGGCTGGCGAGGTGCCGTGCTGGCGCGAGGCGCTTGCTGCTTCACGGCTGAGGGTTTCTTGGCCGCCAGAGCGACGGTTACGAAGCCTGCCAGGCCGAAAAGGACAACCGCAATAATATAGGCTGCGATGCCCTGGGCGCTGCCCAATACAAACGTGGTACTGGTTGCTTCCTCGCTAGTGCCGGCCTGAGACAGAATCTGGAAGAGTTCCGGGGTGAAAGTCACCAACAGAAAGCCGAGGATAAAAGGTGACGGAATCGCGACCAGGAGAGCAAGGACGATCGCTTTTGCTGGGTTTTGCATGGACTGAAGTTTCTCCATTCATCTAACGCTAACGATAAAGAGCCGGATATCGGGTAAAATCGGGTCTCCGGCGGTGAAAACCGCTGGGGGCCTGCAAGACATAAACGGGTCTTTCAGGTTCCCCGGCGGGCAAAAGCGGGATGATACCAGATAACGGGGAGCGCTGACCAAGCGGCGTGTCCGCCGACACCAAATTGATCACACAATACCTTGATGGGAATCCTTCCCGGAGAACCAAAAACTTTATGAGCGACAAAGATCTGCAGGCCCGGCTGGACGAACTGGAAACGCGTCTGGCATTCCAGGACGACATCATTCATACCCTGAGCGAGCAGGTGGCACGTCAGGAGCTGGATATCCGGGAACTCTGGGAGGCGAAGAAGCAGCTGAACACTCAGCTCAAGGAAGTATCGTCATCGAACATCAGAAAGGAGGAGGACGAAACGCCTCCTCCTCACTACTGATCAGGCCAGCAGTTCCACAAGAACCTGTTCGTAAATTTCCGACAGGGTGTCCAGGTCTGCGGCTTTTACACACTCATCGACTTTGTGGATGGTGGCATTGATCGGGCCAAGTTCCAGAACCTGGGCGCCGGTCGGGGCGATAAAGCGTCCATCCGACGTACCACCAGAGGTAGACAGCTCGGTTTCCCGGCCGGTGACGGAACGGATGGCACTTTTTGCCGCCGAAACCAGTGATCCGCTATCGGTCAGGAATGGCCGGCCGCTCAGATGCCATTGCAGGTCATACTTCAACTCATGACGGTCGAGAATGGCAACCACTCGTTCTTCCAGGCTTTCCGCTGTGTTTTCCGTGCAGTAGCGAAAATTGAAGTGAACCAGGCACTCTCCGGGAATGATGTTGCTCCCGGTACCAGCTTCGATCTTGGTGATCTGGAAAGTGGTTGGCGGGAAGAAATCATTGCCATTGTCCCAGAATTCCTTCGCGAGGGCGTCCAGTGCCGGGGCAGCGGTATGCACCGGGTTTTCCGCCAGGTGCGGGTAGGCCACGTGCCCCTGAGTGCCCTGTACTGTGAGATAGCCATGGAGTGAGCCCCGACGGCCGTTCTTGATGACATCGCCCACCTCACGGGTGCTGGACGGTTCACCAATCAGGCACCAGTCGATTTTCTCATTCCGGGCTTCCAGGGTTTCCACCACTTTCACGGTGCCGTCCTGGGCCGGACCTTCCTCGTCACTGGTGATCAACAAGGCAATGGAGCCCCGATGATCGGGATGATCCGTCACAAACCGCTCGCAGGCTGTGACGAAGGCCGCCAGACTGCCTTTCATGTCGGCGGCGCCCCGGCCATGAAGAAAACCATCATCTATCACCGCCTCGAACGGCGGATGACGCCAGTTTTTCTCCGGACCGGTAGGCACCACATCCGTATGGCCTGCAAACGTCAGCAGTGGGCCTTCCGAACCCTTGCGGGCCCACAGGTTGTCGGTTTCGCCAAAGCGCAGGGCCTCGCCCTTAAAGCCCAGGGCGGAGAGCCGTGACATCATCAGTTCCTGGCAGCCGGCGTCGTCCGGGGTAACGGACGGCCGGCGGATCAGGTCAACGGCGAGCCTGAGGGTTGGGGAAAGCTCGGCGGAATTAGTTGTTTGCATGCAGTTCTTCGTTCAGCTCGATGGCGGACTTGTTGGTCTTGCATTCAACCGCGCCAGTCTGGCTGTTACGGCGGAACAGAAGGTCCGGCTTGTTGGCCAAATCCCGTGCCTTGATGACTTCAACCAGTTCGTTGTTGTCGTCCAGCAGGGCTACCTTGGTGCCGGCGGTAATGTACAGGCCCGCTTCGACTTTGCAGCGGTCACCCAGGGGAATGCCGAGGCCGGCATTGGCGCCAATCAGGCAGTTCTCACCAACGGAAATGATGATGTTGCCGCCGCCGGACAGGGTGCCCATGGTGGAGCAGCCACCGCCGAGATCCGAGCCCTGGCCGATCATCACGCCGGCAGAGATGCGGCCTTCAATCATGCTGGTGCCTTCGGTGCCGGCATTGAAGTTGATAAAGCCTTCATGCATCACGGTGGTGCCTTCACCCACATAGGCGCCCAGGCGAACACGGGCGGTGTCGGCGATGCGCACGCCTTTAGGTATCACGTAATCCGTCATCTGCGGGAACTTGTCGACGGACTTCACTTCCAGGGTGCGGCCTTCGAGCCGCGCCTTGAGCTGGCGCTCTGGCAGCTCGTTAAGGTCGATGGCGCCTTCGCTGGTCCAGGCCAGGTTTGGCAGCAGGCCGAAAATGCCGTCCAGTTTCAGCTCATGGGGTCTGGCCTGGCGACTGGAGATCAGGTGCAGCTTGAGGTAGACCTCTGGCGTGCTGGACGCAGTGTCGTCGGTGTCCAGTAGGGTCACCACGACCGGGCGACGGCTCTCGGCAGCTTTGCCCGCCAGGGCGGACTGTTCCATCTGGCCCAGTTGGCGTAATCCGTCCGAGAGCGCCTTGAGTTGATCGGGCGTCACCGATACCGCCTGATTGCCTCCCTGGTAATCCAGAACGTTTTGAGCCACTTCGATGAGGCCGTTATCGGGGGTGATGACCGGCTGCTGGTAAAACACTTCCAGCCACTCGCCCTGATTGTTCTGGGTGCCGATACCAATTCCGAATGCAAAACTCATTGATGTGCTCCTGGTTCTCAGTGTTTGAATCGTTCGGCCCAATCATCGGCATTAAAGCCGACGCTGACCGTGTCGCCGTGCTCAACCACGGGCCGCTTGATGATGGACGGATTGTCGAGCATCAGGTCGTGGGCGGATTGGGCGCTAATATTATCACGAACATCGTCCGAAAGTTTGCGCCACGTGGTGCCGCGACGGTTCAGTAACACCTCCCAGCCGGCGACCTGTTCCCATTGGCTGAGCCGGTCGGTGTCCAGGCCGTCCTTCTTGAAGTCGTGGAATTCGTAGTCGATGCCGGCGTCGCCCAGCCATTTCCGGGCTTTCTTGACCGTGTCGCAATTTCGGATGCCGTAGAGTTTCATGTCCTGTTTGCCTTTACAAAAGTCACAATGCGTTTTGCCGCTTCCACGCATTCTTCAATCGGCGCCACCAGGGCCATCCTTACCCGGTTTTCGCCAGGATTATGGCCATTGACAGTGCGAGAGAGGTAGCGCCCGGGGAGTACGTGCACATTCTGCTGGGCCGACAACTCCCGCGCGAACGTTTCGTCGTCCATCGGGGTTTCCGGCCAGAGGTAGAACCCGGCATCGGGAAAGTCCACGTTCATCACTTCCCGCAGGATGGGTACCACCGCCTCAAACTTGGCGCGGTAGGCCGCCCGGTTCTCTTGCACGTGGTCTTCATCGCTCCAGGCGGAGATGCTCGCCAGCTGGTTGTGGATGGGCATGGCGCAGCCATGGTAGGTGCGGTACTTGAGGTAGCCTTTGAGGATATCGGCATCGCCGGCCACGAAACCGGACCGCAGGCCCGGCAGGTTGCTTCGCTTCGACAGGCTGTGGAACACGATACAGCGGGCGAAATCGTTGCGGCCAATAGCGGCACAGGTTTGCAGCAATCCTTCCGGCGGCTGGCCTTCGTCGGGGTAGAGCTCGGAATAGCATTCGTCGGACGCGACGATGAAGTCATGCCTGTCCGCCAATTCGATGACCCGGACCAACGTCTCCCGGGGAATTACCGAACCGCTGGGGTTGCCCGGTGAGCACAGGAACAGGACCTGGCAGTCTTTCCATACGGATTCCGAAACCTTGTCAAAGTCCGGTATGAAATGGCTGTCTGCGTCGCAGGCGAGGTAATGGGGTGTTGCGCCAGCGAGGAACGCGGCGCCTTCGTAGACCTGGTAAAACGGGTTGGGGCTGACCACGGTGGCGCTCTGGCTGGATTCCACCACCGATTGCACCAGCGAGAAGATGCCTTCGCGAGTGCCATTCACCGGAACGATATGGTGCTCAGGCGTCAGTGATCCGGGTGTCAGTTCAAAGCGGCGGGTGGCCCAGCGCGCGATGGCCTGACGCAGTTCGTCGGTGCCTTTCGTTGTAGGGTAGTTGGCGAGTTTGTCCAGATTATCCGCGATTACCTGTTTGACGAATTCCGGAGACGGATGCTTGGGCTCACCGATGCCCAGGGAAATCGACGTCAGGTCCTTGGGAACGCTGATGCCGGACTTGAGTTTGGTCAATTTCTCGAACGGGTAGGGGTGTAGCCTGTCCAGGTCGGGGTTCATTGGGTGTCATCCAGCATTTGGCAAAGATCCTGCTGCAGGGCCTGGCAGACTGCGGGGTCGCTGATCTGCTCGCCGTGCTCGTCGGTTACAAAGAATACGTCTTCCACCCGTTCACCCAGCGTCGCAATCTTGGCGTTGGTTAGCCGCACGCGATGCTCCAGCAATACCTGTCCAACGCGGGCCAGCAACCCCGGGCGGTCCGGTGTGATCACTTCCATCACCGTGCGCTGGTTGATGGTGTCGTTGGAGAAGGTCACTTCCGTGGGGAAGGCAAAGTGCTTCAGCTGTCTGGGAGTGCGGCGGTGGATGATGTCAGGGTAATCTTCCGGGTCATCCAGTTCCTCAATCAGGCGCATGCGAACCCGATCCTTGCGGGCCGGGTCAATGCCCAGGGGTTTGCCTTTCTCGTCCAGAACAATGTAGGAACTGATAGAGAAGGGGCCTTCGCTTGAGCTGATGCGAGCATCGACGATGTTGAGGTTAAGTTGTTCCAGCACCGCCGTGGTGGCCGCGAACAGGTCAATACGGTCACTCATATAAATGATGATCTGGGAGTAGCCGTCAGTAGGGCCGCCCCGGGTGTCACGAATCAGCACCAGCGGGTCGGGGTCATCACCATGGCGGATGATTGCAGCGGTCTGCCAGGCAATGTCCACCGTGGAATCCTGCAGGAAGTAGTCTTCGTCCAGGGTTTCCCAGATTCCGTCGATCTGTTCGTCCGTCATATTCTGGGCGTGGAGAATCTCCCGTGCCTCGGACTGAGTGGCGCGCACCCATTCCTGACGGTCTACCGGTGTTTCCGAGCCGCGTCTGAGTGCCCGTTTGGTCTCGATGTAGAGCTGGCGCAACAGCGAGGCGCGCCAAGTGTTCCACAACTTGGGATTGGTGGCGCTAATATCGCACACCGTCAGCACGTAGAGGTAGTCCAGGTGTACCTGGCTGGGCACGGCGCGTGCGAAGCCATGGATGATGTCCGGATCGGAGATGTCCTTGCGCTGGGCGGTCATCGACATCAGCAGGTGATTTTCCACCAGCCAGGAGGCCAGTTGAGTGTCCCGTTCACTGAGGTGATGGCGTTCGCAGAAGTCCTCGACGTCAATTGCGCCCAGCTCCGAATGGTCGCCGCCCCGGCCTTTGGCCACGTCATGATAAAGGCCGGCAATATACAGTGTTTCAAGCTTCGGTAACCGGTGAATCAAACGCGACGCCAGCGGGTATTCATTGCGGGCGTCGGCGCTGTCCAGCCGCACCATGTTGCGGATCACCCGCATGGTGTGGGCATCCACGGTGTAGATGTGGAACAGGTCGTGCTGCATCTGGCCGATGATCTGGCCAAATTCGGGGAGGTAGCGGCCCAGCACGTTGTATTTCTTCATTGCCGACAGGGTCTGGTCGAGGGCGTGTGGCGTCCGCAGCAGTTCCATGAACAGGGAAGTAACGGCCAGATCCGAGCGGAAAGCGTCGTCAATCAGGTGGCGGTGCGCCCGCAGTGAACGGATGGTGGTGGCGCGGATGCCTTTGATTTCCGGATGCTGCGCCATCAGAACGAAAATTTCCATGATGGCATAGGGCGCGTAGGCGAAGACCTGGTTGTTGACGGCTTCAATGTAGTAGTTGCGAATCTGGAAGCGCTTGTTCAGGGGCAGGATGTCGTCGTCACTTCCGGCGCCGAGTATGGCCTCGTCGTAGTACTGAAGAATAACGTCGGTCAGCTCCGCCAGGGCCAGCACGGTGCGGTAGTAGGACTGCATCATCAACTCAACGCCCAGCCGCTTGCCCTCATCCTTGTAACCCAGCATCTGAGCGAGTGCCCGTTGATGGTCAAACAGGAGGCGATTCTCGTTGCGGTCGGCAATCAGTTGCAGGCCAAAGCGAAGTCGCCACAGGAAGGTTTCGCCCTGCAGCAATATCTGGTGCTCTTCTTCGGTCAGGATACTGAAGCGTGTCAGATCCGCGATATTCTGCAGACCGAAGTGTCGCTTGGTAATCCAGCCGATGGTCTGTATATCCCGCAGTGCGCCTGGAGAGCCTTTTACATTGGGCTCAAGGTTGTATTCCGTGTCCCCGTATTTCGCGTGGCGCTGCTTCTGCTCTTCCCGTTTTGCTATGAAGTAATCGCGGTCAGAGCTGATGGCGTCTGAATAAACCTGATGACTGAGTTCGTCGCGTAAGTCATCCGGGCCGGCAATGGTACGGGTTTCCAGCAGGTTGGTAAGGATCGTGACATCTTCCCTGGCGGCGTCCATGCTTTCCTGGATGCTGCGGACGCTGTGGCCGATATCCAGCTTCAGGTCCCACAGGAGGGTTATGAAGGCGCCAAGGTCTTCTTGCCAGTTCTCTTCTATACCACTCCGGGTGAGAATCAACAGGTCGATATCGGAATGGGGGTGGAGTTCTCCTCGGCCATAGCCGCCGACTGCAACGAGAGAGACATCGGCAGAGGCGGCAAAGGCGTAGCGGTTCCAGATCAGGGCAAGAATGGTATCCAGGGTTCCGGACCGGGAATGGACCAGTGCGCGAACATCAGCTCCCTGCCGGAACGCTTCTGCATCTGCGTTGTAGCGTTCCTTCAACAGCTCCCGGGCCGCTACAACCGGTGAGATGTCGTTGCTTATCCTGGATTCCAGTTCGCTGAGGTCCACCTAGAATGACTCTTCCGTGCGCTTGGTCAGTACTTCGTGGCCGTCCGACGTTACCAGGATGGTGTGCTCCCATTGTGCGGAAAGCTTGTGATCCTTGGTAACCACGGTCCAGCCATCCGGCAGCAGCTTGGTGTGATACTTTCCCTGATTGATCATCGGTTCGATGGTAAAGGTCATGCCTTCCTGCAGTTCCATGCCGGTGCCTGGCTTGCCGTAGTGCATCACCTGAGGATCTTCGTGAAACACCTTTCCAATGCCGTGACCGCAATAGTCGCGGACTACAGAATAGCGATGCTTCTCAGCATGCTGCTGGATCACGTGACCAATGTCGCCCAGTCGGGCACCAGGCTTCACCAGTTCAATACCTTTATAAAGACACTCCTGGGTGATCTGGATCAGGCGTTCGCTGCCGGGCTTGGGTTTACCGACGATGAACATCTTGCTGGTATCACCATGCCACCCGTCCTTGATCACCGTGACGTCGATATTGACGATGTCACCGTCCTTTAATACCTTTTTCTCGTTCGGGATGCCGTGGCAGACCACATGATTCACTGAGGTGCATACCGATTTCGGGAAACCCTTGTAGTTCAGCGGCGCCGGGATGGTCTTTTGCTCATCCACCATATAAGCGTGACAAATATTGTCGAGCTTCTCGGTTGTTACGCCCGGTTTGACGTGTTCGCCGATCATCTCAAGAACTTCGGCCGCCAGGCGGCCAGCGACACGCATCTTCTCGATTTCTTCCGGAGTCTTGATCGATACCTGCATTGGGGTTCCCGTTGATTTGGATCAAACACGCATTTTAAGGGGGAGTGTTGCCCGGTACAAGGAAGAGGCGGTTTTGCCGTGCTTTCCGGGGCACAAATTAATGGAATCCAGCGGGCAATTTATGGTATAAACGCGCCCGCTGGAAACAAATCCGGCAAATTCGCACACACGTCGGCACGTTGTCCCAGGGTGCCTGCTCTTGTTGTCTCTATATAAAGGCAACGGAGCCAGGTTGGGGCAATCGGACGTGTGGAGGACTAACCCGAAGCTAAAAAGGTAAATATCATGGCTCAGGTAAATATGCGTGACCTGCTGAAAGCAGGCGCCCACTTCGGTCACCAGACCCGTTACTGGAACCCGAAAATGTCGAAGTTCATCTTCGGCGCTCGTAACAAGATTCATATCATCAACCTTGAGCAGACTGTTCCTGCCATGAACGATGCGTTGAACTTCGTTCATAACCTCGCGGGCAACAAGAACAAGATCCTGTTCGTTGGCACCAAGCGTGCGGCGGCCAAGATCATCAAGGAAGAGGCACTGCGCTCCAGTCAGCCATACGTGAACCATCGCTGGTTGGGCGGCATGCTGACCAACTACAAGACCATTCGCCAGTCAATCCGTCGCTATCGCGACCTGGAAGCACAGAGCCAGGACGGTACGTTCGACAAGCTGACCAAGAAAGAAGCTCTGGATCGCACCCGCGAAATGGACCGTCTTGAGCGTTCCATCGGCGGTATCAAGGACATGGGCGGCCTGCCGGACGCTATGTTCGTGATCGACGTTGACCACGAGCGTATCGCGATCAAAGAAGCCAACAAGCTGGGCATTCCTGTTATCGGTGTTGTTGACACCAACAGCGACCCTGACGGCGTTGATTACGTGATTCCTGGCAACGACGATGCCATCCGCGCGATCCAGATTTACGTGCAGGCCGTTGCTGAAACCTGCATGGAAGCGGCCCAGTCTGCCGGTGCCGGCGCTGACGAGTTTGTAGAGGTCAGCGAAGACGCGGAAGGTGCTGCTCCCGCTGCGGAGTAATAGTTCCTTCGCGAACAGGTTGTAGGGTGTGCCCGTGGTTTACCGCCGGGCACACCGGTCCAGAATTCGGAACAGTTAAGAGGAATGAACATGGCTGCAATTACTGCTGCAATGGTCAAAGAGCTTCGTGAGCGCACCGGCCTTGGCATGATGGAATGCAAGAAGGCGTTGGTGGAAGCTGGCGGAAGTGTTGATGCCGCAATCGAAGAACTGCGCAAGTCATCCGGCCTGAAGGCTGCCAAGAAAGCGGGCCGTACCGCCGCTGAAGGTGTTTCCCTGATCAAGGTGTCTGACGACAACACCGTCGCTTACATCCTGGAAGTGAACTCCGAGACTGATTTTGTTGCTCGTGATGACAACTTCATGAACTTCGCCAACGACGTTCTGAATGTTGCCTTTGAGAATAGCCGAACAGACGTTGCCGAACTGATGGAAGGCGATCTGGAAGCCAAGCGTGAAGCGCTGGTTCAGAAGATCGGCGAGAACATCACCGTTCGTCGTATTGTACGGGTGGAAGGCCCGGTTGTGGGCGCCTACGTTCACAGCACCAACAAAATTGCGTCTGTTGTGGCCCTCACTGCAGGCAGCGCTGAAGTTGCACGGGACGTTGCCATGCACGTTGCCGCTGTTAACCCACGGGTTGGCAAGCCGGAAGACATGCCGGCCGAGGAACTTGAGAAAGAAAAGGACGTCATCAAGGCCCAGCCGGATATGGAAGGCAAGCCTGCTGAAATCGTCGAAAAGATGATGGGCGGCCGGATCAAGAAATTCCTGGCGGAGAACAGCCTGGTCGAGCAACCGTTCGTCAAGAATCCTGACCAAAGCGTGGGTCAGCTGATTAAGGACAACGGCGGTGAGCTGGTTAGCTTTGTTCGCCTGGAAGTCGGTGAAGGTATCGAGAAGGAAGAAGTGGATTTTGCGGCAGAGGTCGCTGCGGCGGCAGGTACCGGCAAGTCCTGATCCTTCTGACAGGTGCCAGGGCGATGTCCGGGGCACCTTCCAAGTCTGCCACGTTAGCCGGAGTTTTCCGGTTCTCGTGGCGGGCTTGTATCTGAGATACCCCTTTTTATTGAGGAGTATGTCAGATACAAGCCTGAGAAGCTTGTCCTGCCAGGCACCAAGCCAGACACATAGAAGGGGATCCTCATGCCGAAGTCGTCCAATACCCAGCCCAGATACAAACGCGTCCTGCTCAAGCTCAGTGGTGAAGCCTTGATGGGCGAGCACGATTTTGGCATCGATCCAAAAGTGCTTGATCGGATGGCATTGGATATTGGTTCGCTCATTGGCATTGGTGTTCAGGTAGGCCTGGTCGTTGGCGGCGGCAATCTGTTCCGTGGTGCGGCGCTGAACGCCGCCGGCATGGACAGGGTGACCGGCGACCATATGGGCATGCTGGCCACGGTCATGAATGGACTGGCCATGCGTGACGCCCTGGAGCGATCCAATATCCGTACCCGGGTTATGTCTGCCATCCCTATGAGTGGTATTGTTGAGCATTATGATCGCCGGCGGGCGGTGCGCGACCTGAAAGACGGCGATGTGGTGATTTTCTGTGCAGGCACCGGTAACCCGTTCTTTACGACCGACTCAGCCGCTTGCCTGCGGGGAATCGAAATTGAAGCGGATGCCGTGCTGAAGGCTACCAAGGTTGATGGTGTTTATTCCGCTGATCCATACAAGGATCCGACCGCGGAAAAATACGATCGTCTCACCTATGACGAGGTGCTGGACAAAAAGCTGGGCGTGATGGATCTGACCGCTATATGCCTTGCGCGGGATCATGGTATGCCTCTCCGGGTCTTCGACATGAACCGCTCTGGCGCGCTGACCCGTATCGTGACCGGGGAGTCAGAAGGCACACTGATTGAGTAATCTGATTGAGACATTTTGTACAACGAATCCGAGGACGCTGCAGTGATTGACGATATTAAAGCTGATGCTGAAAAGAAGATGAAGAAAAGTCTTGAATCCCTGAATTGGGCTTTTAATAAAATCCGTACCGGGCGAGCGCATCCGTCCATTCTGGACAGCGTAACCGTGGATTACTACGGCCAGGAGACACCGCTCAAGCAGGTGGCGAGCGTGAATGTCGAGGACAATCGTACGTTGGCCGTTTCTCCGTGGGAGAAGCCTCTGCTACCGAAGATCGAAAAAGCGATCATGATGTCGGACCTGGGCCTGAACCCGTCGAATAACGGTGAGGTTATTCGAATTCCCATGCCGATGTTGACTGAGGAAACCCGTAAGGAAATGGTCAAGCAGGCCAGAGCTGATGCGGAGCATGGCAAGGTTTCCGTCCGTAATGCGCGTCGCGACGCCAACAGCACGCTGAAAGAGCTGCTGAAGGAAAAGGATATCAACGAAGACGAAGAGCGTTACGGTGAGGAAGAGATTCAGAAGTTGACCGACCGTTATATCGCTGAGATCGAGAAACAGCTCAAGGCCAAGGAAGAGGACTTGATGGCTGTCTGATCAGCCAGTCCAATTCAGTACAATGATCAGTTGGTGCCATTGCTTTTGTCCGGTATCGACTGAACAGGGGATTGCATGACGGAAAGTGTATCCGCAGAGATTCCGGTTTCGGCTAGTAGCCGGCCCCGGCATGTGGCCATTATCATGGATGGTAACAATCGCTGGGCAAAGGCACGGCGACTGAAAGGCGTCGCGGGCCACAAGGCCGGTGTAAAGGCGGTGAGGTCGGTGGTTGAAACCTGTGCCCGGCAAGGGGTGGAGGTGCTTACCCTGTTCGCGTTCTCCAGCGAAAACTGGCGCCGCCCGGAAGACGAAGTGTCGGCCCTGATGCGCCTGTTTCTGTTTGCCCTGGAGCGGGAAGTCAAAAAACTGCATCGCAACGACATTTGCCTGCGCATGGTCGGCGATCGCTCTGCGTTCAGCGCCGACTTGCAGGAACATATGGAGCGCGCAGAGGCGCTTACCCGCGACAACACCCGGATGACGCTGGTCATCGCCGCCAATTATGGTGGGCACTGGGACATCACCCAGGCCAGCCGTAAAGTGGCTGAGAAGGTTCGTTCCGGGGAGCTGGCGCCCTCCGATATCACCGATGACCTTATCCAGCAGCACCTCTCCATTGGCGACCTGCCTATGCCGGATCTGATGATTCGTACGGCTGGCGAGCAACGCATCAGCAATTTTATGCTTTGGCACCTGGCTTATACCGAACTGTATTTTTCTCCCGTTTACTGGCCCGATTTTCAAGAGCAGGAAATGAGTCAGGCACTACAGGCATATGCGGGCCGGAAACGCCGTTTTGGTCAGACCGATGACCAGATTGCCAGCGTTTCGTCAGAACAATAACGACAAGATAGCGAACGATATCGTGCTAAAAACCCGTATTATTACCGCGCTTATCCTGGCACCCATCGCCATTGGCGGAATTTTCTTCCTGCCGCCCCTGGGGTTTGCCCTGTTTACCGGGGGTATTATCACCATTGGTGCCTGGGAGTGGGCCAATATGTCCGGCCTGGCTGCGCCAGCAGCTCGTGTTGTGTACGCCCTTGTGGTTGCGGTGGTGTTATATGGACTGCTGAACGTTCCGGCTGTTGCGGTACTATGGCTGGCATTGTTCTGGTGGGTGTTGAGTTTCCTGCTGGTAAGAAATTACCCCAGCGGTTCTGAGCGCTGGGGCGGTGTACCTGCCCGCGCCCTGATGGGCTTGTTGGTGCTGGTTCCCGCGTGGGTAGGACTGAACCATCTTCGTACCGGCGGTTTTCAGTTCGGTGACAGTGCCAACAACCTGCTGCTTATTCTCTATGTGTTCTGCGTGGTCTGGGTGGCCGATATCGGCGCCTATTTTGCCGGCCGCGCGTTTGGCAAGGCGAAGCTCGCGCCCCGGGTCAGTCCGGGGAAATCCTGGGCGGGTGTCTGGGGTGGCCTGGTGGCAGTCGCGATCTTCGCGATTATCATCAGTGCGCTGGCCTCAGCCAGCACCATGCAGTTGCTGCTGCTGGTTGTTGCGAGCCTGATCACTGGTGCCGTTTCCGTGCTTGGCGATTTGCTGGAAAGCATGCTGAAACGTTTCAGGGGTATTAAAGATAGCAGTCAACTATTGCCGGGCCATGGCGGTATCATGGACAGAATTGACAGCCTGACGGCTGCGATTCCGGTATTTGCCCTGATCATTACCCTGATGGGGTGGTTGACGACGGGACAGTGGTGACTATTGTGAAACGTCGTGTTTCGATACTTGGGGCGACTGGCTCCATTGGCCTGAGTACGCTTGATGTCATTCGCCGCCATCCGGACCGGTTTTCGGTTTCAGCGTTAACGGCCAGTACCAGTGTCGACAGCATGGTGGAGCTGTGCCATGAGTTTCGCCCGAGGTATGCGGTCATGGCGGATGAAAGTGCGGCCGCTGCGTTGTCCCGTGCGTTGGGTGATTTGCCTTCCGTCAGGGTGCTCGGTGGCTCGGAGGCGCTATGCCAGGTCGCGGGCGATGGTGATTCCGATACGGTTATGGCGGCGATCGTTGGAGCCGTAGGATTGCCACCCACGCTTGCTGCCGTGCGCGCGGGAAAACGTGTTTTGCTTGCCAACAAGGAAGCGCTGGTTATGTCGGGCAAGCTGTTTATGGATGCGGTTCTGGCATCGGGGGCTGACGTTCTGCCAATCGACAGCGAACACAATGCCATCTTCCAGTGTATGCCCCCGGACAAGGTCCGGGATACCCGCGGCGCGGGGATTACGCGAATTCTGCTCACTGCCTCCGGCGGGCCGTTTCGTACCCGCTCGGCCGAATCCCTGCGCAATGTGTTGCCTGCCGAGGCCTGCAACCATCCGAACTGGTCGATGGGACAGAAGATTTCGGTGGATTCGGCAACCCTGATGAACAAGGGGTTGGAACTGATAGAAGCATGCTGGCTGTTCAACACCACGCCTGAAATGATTGAGGTGCATATCCATCCGGAGAGCATCATTCATTCGATGGTAGAGTATGCTGACGGGTCCGTTCTGGCGCAGCTTGGTAGTCCCGACATGCGCACACCTATAGCCAACGGTCTGGCCTGGCCCGAGAGGATTGAGGCCGGCGTTGCCCCGCTGGACCTGTTTCGTATCGGGCAATTTCACTTTGAGCGCCCGGACCTGGAACGCTTTCCGTGCCTGAGGTTGGCGGCGGGGGCGTTCCATAAGGGCGGAACGGCACCAGCGGTAATGAATGCTGCGAACGAAGAGGCCGTGTCGGCCTTTCTTTCCGGTAACCTGTGTTTTGCGGATATCCCCCTTATCATAG
>OJBY01000296.1_pt1 | contig 30110 bp, 29 predicted proteins | sample 1591731 | NCBI WGS metagenome assembly OJBY01 (sample SAMN05416837, study PRJEB24817) | seawater metagenome | isolation source: Sea water | place: Canada:Atlantic | collected 2013-07
TCTACACTATCCTCTTCGTCGGCAGCGTCAGATGTGTATAAGAGACAGGCGATATGTCGTCGCGACTGGCATCAAGACGAGCGACGCCAGGCAACAGGCGCAATCGATTTTGGAGACGGTCACACTAGCGGACCTTGCTAGGCCAAATTTCTGGCTAAAGCTCTCAATATTAGTTCGCATCAAACCCAATGCCGATATTCTGCCAGTCCGCGCGCGATATGCCGATGCAGCACAAGCTACCATTGGCCTTAATTACTTCACCAACAAAAGTCCGCAATGGTTCACGCTTGCCGATTGCATTGCATCCAAATTGCTTACTGGGAAGGTGCCTGAGATTGTCGAGGCCATTGCGTTTGAGCCGTTGCGGAAACAGCGAGGATTGCGGGAATTTGAGATCAATGGCGAAGCTGACTTTGCAATCGACCCTGCCAACGATGATTTCTACAAGCGGCTAATCGAACTCAGGCAAGCCACCAAGATTAAGCGCCAAAGTGCGAAGGGCGCAATTAGGGAAGCTTTAGGTACGCAGCAGAATGCGACTAAGATCATGGCCAGTGCGACGACGTACGGCATCTTTGTCGAGATGAATGTCGAGGATGTAGTCACTGGCGCAATGGCCGAGCTTTTTGCAGGCCATGACGACAGCTTCACCGTGAAGCCTTCGAAGACCGAAAGGCCGGGAAGTTTCTTTCATCCATTGCTCGCCACGCTCATCACAGGTGCTGCGCGATTGATGCTGGCGATAACCGAGAACCTGGCAATTGACCGAGGGCTTGATTGGTCATTTTGCGACACGGACAGTTTCGCCCTGGCTAAGCCTGAATTGATGGATGGGACTGAGTTTACCGTCCATGTGCAAAGCGTGATCGATTGGTTTGGCCAACTCAATCCGTACGACTTTGAAGGCTCGATTTTGAAAAGCGAGGATGTGAATTTCTCGTTGTCAGGCAAGGGGAAGTTGGAGCCTCTCTATTGCGTTGCCATTTCAGCCAAACGCTATGCGCTGTATAATCTGGACACAGCTGTAAGGCCTATAATCCGCAAAGCGTCGGCGCATGGCTTAGGACATTTGCGAGCGCCATATGACAAAACCAATCCAGTCCCTTCAATCCCAAAGCCCCAAATCGAATTGGCATATGCGGGTTTAGCGCTTTGGCAGCATGATCACTGGTTCAAAATCATTGAAGCCAGTTTCACAGACAAACCGCGCATGGTCGATCTGAGCTATCACCCGGCACTCCAATTGCCAGCTATCAGCAGATACACCGCCACTTCGCCTGATTTGTTGCGTTGGTTCAAGAAATACAATGAAGGCAAACCCTACAATGAACAGGTAAAACCGTTCGGCTTTCTGACCGGGCTTATGACTGACAGTATTGATTGCGATGCTCACATAGTGAGCAGGCCGTCAAAGCGCGTATGTACGAACAGCAATCTAAAGCCAATTTCACCCTTTGAAACCGATCCGGCCAAAGCTGCGGCAAAAGCGTTTGATCGCAATACCGGAACACCGGTGCCGATTGAGAAGCTTAAAACCTACGCGCAGGCCATATCGCAGTACCATCTGCAGCCAGAGAATAAGTTTCTGAATGGCGATTACCGGGACACCGGGAAGACGCGGCGGCGGCACGTACAGGCCACCTCTACGGCCCACATCGGCAAAGAAGCCAATGAGCTGGATAAGCAAAGCAGCATTGGATTTAATCCAAGTGCTCAGCCATCATATGGCTATGGCCCGCATGACATTGCCAAGCTGCAATCGGAATTGGCCAGACTATGCGAGGTTTTCAGCACTAATCAGATTGCTAAACATGGCCGGATGAGATCGAAGCGGATCAGGGATTTTATTGGCGCAGATAGCAACTTGCATCGTATCGCCATCGGCGCGGAGATCATGGAAGCGCTTGTGAGACATTTCGGTCAGCGTGAGAAAGCAGAGCAGGCTGAACTTGATGCACTGGACCAGCTCGTTTCCGAAGGCGGATTGCGGATGATGGCGAGGGAACTAATGGTAGATCCTTCGAACTTGCGTAGAAGCATCAGGAGACGGGAGCGAATTCTACGTTTTTAGGACGGCTTTCAAAATCGCACACGATTCAATCGAGCGAAGTTGGGGAGGAATGCCCCTTTCAGCTTCGCTATCATGTCTTTAGGAAGTTCCCGCTATTGACCCAGAAGCTACGTTAGGGTCTGCTATGCGGGCTCAACTGTAGCATGATGAATCCGGTTTTTAATAATGACCTTCTTAAAAAAAGGCCGGTCTTTAATAACGGACTAGCGAATTATAAGTTTGCGGGTAGCGATGAAATTTTCATACATTAAAAGGCATTGATAATTTGAATTATGTTTGATTCTACTTTGCATGCGAAGACACTCGCTAGGCAGATTCGCGCATCCGACTTTCATAGCCATCTTTGGTCTTTCTCGACGGCTGACCGAGAACCCATTGTTGATGCCGCCGTTCAACTCGTTAGCAGCGGTTTCACGCAAGTGGCCTTACGACGTGAATTTCTAGGTGGTAAGCCCATCTATCAGCAGACATCGCTTGCTGAAACGTTGATTGTTCGACAAATCTCCGAGGGCATTCGGCGGGTGACTAATGTCAAACAATCCGATCGTCAGTCGATCATTAAATCCCTCATCGCCCTTTCGCGTGAAGGAATACCATTTCACATTCTAAAATTCGACGTAAAATCTTTTTACGAAACTATAAACACGAATGCGATAATATCGACCTTGCGAGAGGACGCTGTGTTTTCTCGACAGTCAGTTAACGTGCTTGGCTCATTCTTCGACGCATTGCAGAATCAAGGCATTGATGGGTTGCCACGTGGGTTGGGGGTAAGCGCCACGTTGTCTGAATTTGCTATGCGCAATTATGATCGCCAGATGTCAAGCTTGTCGGGTGTTAGATTTTACAACCGCTTTGTAGACGACATTATTGTCGTCGCATTGGACGGAGCGGATCTAGATACGATCCGCTTGAAGGCACGGTCCTGTCTTCCCGATGGCCTTGACCTAAACCGTTCGAAATCACTTGAGTTCAATTTTGAGGCTCACGAGCGTGGCGCAACGCACGCGACCGAGCACGAGCTGTCGTTCCTAGGATACAGGCTGAATATCGGTGTCGCAGTAAGAGCCGAGAACGCAATTGAACGGAAGGTGGTTGTCGATATCGCCGACAGGAAAGTGGCCCGCCTAAAGAGACGTATCGCGAAAGCCATATTACAATTCAACACTGATGGAAACTTCGCGGATCTTCACGGACGGGTGAAGTTGCTCACAAGTAACTACGGTTTTGCTGACCCATCTTCGGGTCAACAGCGGTACTCTGGATTAAGATACAACTACAGCTTGATCGATTCTATACTGGCAACATCACTGGACGAGTTAGACAGATTTCTAGTCAACGCAATAACGTCTCGACATCCGCAAAATAGACTGCGCCCAACTTTAACGACCGCCCAGCGGCGCAGTCTGCTCGGCTTTGGATTTCGAAGCGGGTTTGTCTCAAATCGCTTTTTCTCGTTTACGTACTCTGAGGTTCGCCAACTTACGAAATGCTGGTCACATGCGTAAGAAACTCGTCGCAAAAGGTAATGTTCGGCGCGGTGATTTTATTCGCGTAGTTTTAACTGAAACACTCCCAGAGGAAGTACCACTGATATTCTCCAACGACGGATTCTATAAAAATCAAGCTACAATCACCAACATGACTAGCCAAGCGCTAGAATTCTTTGAGGTGCTTCTAAGCTCAGAAAGGCGTTACACTAAACCATACCGATTCAGTGTTCTGCGAGATAATTATACCGCGCGCCGTCTGAGTCTCGTCCATCCGTCAGCCCAGTTAGCGGTTGCGAAATTCTATAAGGATTATGATAGTTTAATATGTCATTTTTCTTCAAAATCCCCGGCATCTCTGCGTGCGCCCGTCAAAGTCGGGGCATCGTTTTTCGTCCGTGGGACTCAGAGTGAGGCTAACCGCTTCAAAGCCGCAGGTATTGATACCGTCACGCTAGAGACAACCACTTCCAACCCGGCCTCATATTTTGCATATAATATGATCAACAGAGCGCACGAATTTTTCAATTCAAACGATTACATTCACCTTGAGAAAAAATTTGAGCTCTTTCGCACACTAGACGTTAGCAAGTGTTTCAATAGTATCTACACTCATTCTCTCTTTTGGGCAGTCGCCGACGTGGAGACCGCGAAGGATAATGCCCAAGCTGTCGGGTTTGCCAATGATTTTGATCGTTTGATGCAGTCAATGAATTACAACGAGACTAATGGAATTTGCATTGGTCCAGAAGTGTCAAGAGTGTTCGCCGAGATAATATTTTCCGAAATTGACAAGCGTATTATAGATTGCCTTTCTAATGACGGATTAATGTTCAGGTCCGATTATGAGTTCCGTAGATATGTTGATGATTTCTATATATTTGCGAAAAATCACGTTATTTTGGATAAAGTTTCCTCAATCGTGCAGACTACGCTTGGAGATTTTAATCTACATCTGAACTCGGGGAAAGTAGTAACAATTGCCCGACCATTTGCGACACCTAAGTCGGTTATAATCAATGAGGTAAACGATGCCCTAAACGTATTCCTGGCAAAAGTATTATCCTATAGAGTTCAGGGTAGTGAACGGCACGCAGTTCCACTACGTATTTGGCGCTCTGATGCACTCATTCGGTCTTTCATCAGCCAAGTTAAAGCGACGTGCACGATGCACAATACCGGTTACGAGACTGTATCTGACTATATTGTCTCTGCACTCAGCAAGCGGGTTGTGGAGCTTGCAGATGGTTATTCATCGGAAGGGGCCGAGCGCACCGAGGCCGCCCGAGAATGCATGATCGACGTCAATTTGGTGCTAATCGAACTCTGCTATTTCTTTTATACCGTGAACCCTACAGTCCGAGCTTCACTACACGTTGCAAGATCTGTGATCACCGCAACGCGGATTTTCAAAAACCATTTTCAGGATCGTTTGCCACATTTGTCGGAAAGCGTAATGCGCTGGACGCTAGACGTAGCCAAATCGGTTGCTCGTGGCGGTCGGCATCGCGAATTAACTGCGGTACCCTTGGAGGTTTTAAACATACTAATCCCCATGAGTGAGGTCGTAGCAAACGAGCCCCTTGTAGAGGACCTTATTGAAGAATCTTGCTGCGACGTAAGTAATTTCGAATACTTCGAAATTGTCACTTTCCTTTTTTTGACTGGCGGGCGACCAAGACATCGCGATCTTATAGGCCGGTTATTCACTCATGCTCGCAAGATCGTCGACTCCGGTCCTGGTCTCTTTATCGATTCTCAATCGATCCATCTTTGTTTTGACCTATTGACCTGTCCCTTTTTGCCTCTGCCGAAGCGAGCCTCGTGGTTTAACCGGCTCAGAGGTAGGGTCGGCCTGCAGAACCTTTCTGTCGCTGATTCACAAGCTGCCGTTCGATCAATGGAAAGCTTCCCTTGGTTTATTAAATGGGATGGCGTCGACTTGCTCAAATTATTGCGGAAAAAAGAGTTGAGTGCCATTTATTAAATGATTAGATGGCTCTGGGCATTGTTTGCGCACTTGACGGCCCTGCCGTTTATTCTCCCGCTCGAAGGCTACCCCTTAGCACGTGGTAGCTGGGCAGCGACGATGAGCCATTGTGCACACACCAAATGTGCGCCGACGATGCCCACCCTCCCCACGAAAGTTACCCATCCTAGATTGGTTCCGTGCGCTGTTTGCTATCCGTCATACTGATAGCTTGCGAGATAACCGGGTGTGGTCAATCCATCGCTCCCGCAGACCTATCACCTTATCCCCCCGCAAAAGCGGGGCTTTTTTGTATCTGCGATTACCTGCCGGGAAGGTCCGGCTCCAGCAGCTTGTGCAGGTGGACGATCACGTATTTCATCTCAGCATCGTCAACCGTACGCTGGGCCCAGCCGCGCCACGCGTCTTCGGCGCTCTCGAAATCGGCAAAGAAGCCAACGACGTGAATATCCTTCAAGTCCTGGAATTCCACTCCACGCGGATCGGATACGCGGCCACCCATTACAAGATGGAGAAGCTGGTGTTCATGCTCTTCGGACATGCGATGGCCTTTCAGTAGCTGTTGCAAACAAAATCCCCTCGCGCTCTAAGCCAAATGGTTCACAGCGCAAGGGGACATGGGTTTGTTTGATTGCAGGAGTTATCGGCGTTTGCCGAACGCCCGTGCAATCCGTTTGCCGGTTTCCCGACTGGCAATACGAGCTGCATCACCAGCGCGGTCTGCCTGATAGGTTGCATCACGGCGAACAGAACGGGCGCGATCTCCGATGGCATCGCCCACATCTTCGGCGCGACGGGCACCGGCGCGGCCAACATCCTTGGCATCATCAAGCAGTTCACTGGCGAAAGCGGACGCGATTTCTGCGCCAATCGCGGCGAGGCCAACGGCCTTGGCACCACCGGTTGCCGCTGCGCGGCGCGGGCCTTTGAACATACCCGCAATTAGAACGCCCAGGGCAACACCGCCGGCAGCGGAGGCGAGGGGGTGTTCTTTCACGAAACTGGTAAAAGCATCTCCAGCATCGGATGCCTTGTCGGCAACGCGCTGGGTGGTGGATTGCTCGGCCTTCGCATCTTCGCGCTCTTGTGCAGCCGCGATGCGAGCCTTGATTTCTGCGCGTTTCGGATCGTTCATCGGTAGTCTCCGGGAGATATGTGTTTCAGTCTAGATAGGAACGGGCGTTCCGCGCGAGTTGTTCCGCTTTATCAGCAGCCTGTTCGAGCGGCCCCTTATCGTGGAAAAGATCGTAAACCGCCTCAGCCAGCTGTTCGCGAAAGATCCAGCCAACGACGGCAGCGACACCGACGACAAGGCCTGTGCCAACTTGCGCACGGTGCGTATCGGCATAGCTTCCGGCGGTATCGGCCAATTCGGCGGCACCGTCCTTAGCCCTATCGGCAAAACGACCGCCCAGACCCTTTCTCGAGACATCGCCCTTTACGAAGGCCATGTCATTTTTAACTAAACGCTTCGCTGCATCCCGCAACATGCGATCTTCATGCAGTTGACTTCGTAAATCAGCCATGGTCGCCAGGTTCCTCGTTGCTCTTCATCGCACCCGTTATATCGCTCCACGCCTGGCCGGCCTTGCGAGCCAGAAGGTAAGCCAGAAGCAGCAAGGCAAATACGACCACGGCAGTGGCGCCCCAAGCTGTTATCAACGGCGTGAGTGCGATGATTAGCCCTACAGTAAGCCCAATGGTGGCGAGCACCGCGAAGTAAGCGGCCACCGCTCCGAATGTGGCGGCTTTCTTGAGCCTGTCCGCCACAAACCCTGCACGGGTTTTCTGGTACGACATCTCTGCATCGAGATAGGTCCGCGCATCGTCGATAAGCGCCTCGAGATCATCGGCAAGCGAGCGCGTTTCCGCAGGCGGTTCAGCGTGGTGCGCCGATCCGTCCTGCGGGAATCTTGCGGCATGGGCGGCGTCGCTGGCCTGAAGCGGTTCGACGCCTTCGTCGTGTTTGACCTGCACCGTGACTTAACGGAACAAGCGGGCGAAGAAGAAGCCGACGATAGCTGCAAGGCCAACCGCGGTAGCGGGGCTCTTGCGGATGGCTTCACGCGATTCGTCTGCTAGTTCATCGAGGCTTTTCTCGTCGAGCTTGCGCGCGTTCTCCTGCAACGACTGCGAAGCCGAGCGGGCATAATCGCCGTATTTCGGACCGAGCTTCTCGTCCAGCGTCGGCGCATTCTCGTCAATCACCCGCGACAAGCCGGTAAGGGCCTCGCTGGCCTTGTGCTTGCCTTCGGCAGCAAGGTCGCCAGCCTTGGACCTGGCGTCGGTTGACCACTCGCCACCGCGAACCTTGGCTTCTTCACGGTAACCGCTGGCGCGCAGCTTCGCTTCGTCACCAAGCGCAGCAGCACCGGCCTTCGCCTCGTCGAGAGCGGCATTGAAACGCGATTTCGCTTCCGCCGTGTTAGGCGATGCGTTGGTGGTAGTGGTTGTGGTTGCCCCCACGGTCTCGGTCGCATTGGGCGTTGCGGCGACGGTGGATGTGTTGGTTTCAGGCTTCTTGACTGCCATTGTTCTTTTCCCTTCCTGGGTTCACCTTGGTGTCCCTCAATTTCATAGGGGGGCTGCAATACCCCGGTTCAATCGCTTAACGCATGTTGCAGTGCAAAGTTCCGGGCGATAGGAGGCGCTAGGACCCGCCCAGCAGGAGCATCAAACCATGACCGCGATTATCGATATTCACGCCCGCGAAATCCTCGATTCCAGGGGCAATCCGACAGTCGAAGTCGATATTCTTCTGGAGGATGGCAGTTTCGGGCGCGCGGCGGTCCCCTCGGGAGCTTCGACGGGCGCGCACGAGGCGGTGGAACTGCGTGATGGCGACAAGGATCGCTATTTCGGCAAGGGCGTGACCAAGGCTGTCGATGCTGTCAACGGATCGATCTCGGAGCTTTTGCTGCTGGGGCCGGATGCGGAAAACCAGCGCGATATCGATATGGCGCTGATCGATCTCGACGGCACCGATAACAAGAGCAAGCTCGGTGCAAACGCGATCCTCGGTGTCAGCATGGCGGTGGCAAAGGCGGCTGCCAATTCTCGCGGTCTTCCGCTGTGGGCCTATGTCGGTGGCGTCTCGGCGCATGTACTGCCGGTGCCGATGATGAATATCGTGAACGGCGGCGAACATGCCGACAACCCCATCGACGTGCAGGAATTTATGGTGATGCCTGTCGGTGCGGATTCCATCGCCGAGGCCGTGCGTTGGGGCAGCGAGATTTTTCATACGTTAAAGAAAGGCCTGTCGGAAAAGGGGCTGGCCACTTCCGTGGGCGATGAAGGCGGTTTTGCACCCAATCTTGCCAGCACCCGCGATGCGCTGGATTTCATCATGACCAGCATCGAAAAAGCGGGCTTCACACCGGGCGACGATGTGGTGCTGGCTCTGGATTGCGCCTCCACCGAATTCTACCGCAATGGCAAATACGAGATCTCCGGCGAGAAGCTCTCGCTGACCGGGGACGAGATGGCAGCATACCTTGCCAGCCTTTGCGACGATTATCCGATCCTCTCCATCGAGGACGGCATGGGTGAAGACGATTTCGACGGCTGGAAAGCGCTGACCGACATGATCGGCGACCGTGTGCAACTGGTGGGAGACGACCTGTTCGTTACCAATCCAGACCGCTTGAAGATGGGTATCGAAAAAGGGCTGGCCAACTCACTGTTGGTAAAGGTCAACCAGATCGGCACGTTGACCGAGACGCTGACCGCCGTCGACATGGCAACCCGCGCAGGTTTCACCTCGGTAATGAGCCATCGTTCAGGTGAGACAGAAGATGCGACTATCGCGGATCTCGCAGTGGCCACCAATTGCGGTCAGATCAAAACCGGCTCGTTGGCGCGGTCCGATCGTCTGGCAAAATACAACCAGCTCATCCGCATCGAGGAAGAATTAGGCGACAGCGCAAAATATGCCGGTCGGGGCTGCTTTGGCAAGCTGGCGCGCTAACGACGTAGCCGCTGTAGTCGGTTCCGAGGCAAGCAGGCAGGAAGTGCCACCGGGGCCATTTCCCGCCTGCTTTTGATAATACAGCCTCTGCCAAAAATCCTACGCTGAGACGATTGGGGGCTCAGCTGAACTTTGCGCTCAGCTCCAGCATACGGATTGCAGCCTGCGCCGCCTCTCCGCCCTTGTTCTTTTGCGCGGGGTCAGCACGGACCAGTGCCTGCTCCTCGTTCTCGGTTGTCAAAATACCGTTGCCGATGGGTATACCGTCCATGGTGAGCGCCATGATCGCGCGTGCGCTCTCCCCTGCCACGATCTCGAAGTGGTAGGTCTCTCCCCGGATTACCACGCCGATGGCGATAAAGCCGTCGTACTTGTCGCTCTCCGCCGCCAGCGCGATTGCTCCGGGCACTTCCAGCGCACCTGGCACAGTGATTACGTCGGCCTCGTGCCCTGCCGATTTAAGGGCTTCTTTCGCACCTTCGATCAGCATGTCGTTCAGGTGACCGTAAAAACGGGCTTCGACGATTAGAAACTTGGCCATGGGTTACTCCGGAATCGGACGGGTTTCGACCACCGTGATGCCGTAACCTTCGAGGCCAACGACATTGTGGTGCGAATTGGAAAGCAGGATCATGTCGGTCACGCCTAGATCGGCGAGTATTTGCGCGCCGATGCCGTACTCACGAAGTTCGCTACTGCCATGCTGAACGCCTGCGATTTCGGCTTCCAGAGAAGTCGGTTTGTTGGGCATGATCAGGACAATCAGGCCTTCGCCTTCCTCCCCGATCGCCGCCATCGAACGTTGCAAAGCGCGTTTCTTTTCACCGCTGCGACCCAGCACATCGTCGAAAATGGAAATGGCGTGCATCCGGGTCAGGATGGGTTTGTCAGGTACGACGTGGCCCTTCTGCAATACGAGATTGATCGAGCCATCCACCGTGTTTCGGTAGCTTGCCACCCGCCAGTCACCGCCGTAATCGGACTGGAACGTGCTCTCGTTGGTCCTCTTAACAAGGTGATCGTTGCGCATGCGGTATTCGATCAGATCACGGATTGTGCCGATCTTCATGCCATGTTTGCGAGCAAAGCCGACAAGGTTTTCAAGCCTAGCCATGGTGCCGTCTTCATTCATGATCTCGCAGATCACGCCACTAGGATTGAGACCGGCAAGACGGGAAATGTCTACGGCAGCTTCGGTATGGCCGGCGCGTACCAGCACGCCGCCATCGCGCGCTATCAGCGGGAAGACGTGGCCGGGCGTGACGATATCTTCCGGGCCTTTCGAAGAATCGATGGCGACAGAGACGGTGCGCGCCCGATCAGCTGCGCTGATGCCCGTCGTAACGCCCTCGCGCGCCTCAATGGCCACCGTGAAAGCGGTCTGCTGGCTCTCGCGATTGCGATTGCTCATCATCTCCAGAGCGAGTTCATTACCGCGCCGGGAAGTGAGCGAGAGGCAGATCAGGCCGCGTCCGTGGGTGGCCATGAAATTGATGGCGTTGGGCGTTGCCATCTGGCCCGGGATAATAAGATCGCCTTCGTTTTCGCGATCCTCGTCATCGACCAGGATATACATTCGCCCGTTGCGCGCTTCCTCGATAATCTCCTCTATGCCGACCAGAACGGGCGTCTCGTCATTGTCGGTAAGGAAATTGTCGAGCTTCGTGAGGGTGTCGGATGTAGGGTTCCAACCGTCTTCGTTGCAATCGCGCAAGGTGTTGGCATGAAGACCGGCAGCGCGGGCGAGGCCGGCGCGGGTCATCTTTCCGTCGGCAATGATTTCGCGGACGCGGGCTATTATCAAATCACTCATGACCGGGCGCATATCACATCGCAATGTGATGGCAAGTCTGTAGCATCACATTCCTTGTGCAAATTCGTACTTGCGCCCGGACCGGTGAAAACGCAAAGAGCCGGTATGAGCGATCCAGGACAGAGCCACGAAGAGCTGGTGGAAGCTTTCCGCGAATCGATGCGCCACGTTGCAGCCACGGTATACGCCGTCACCACAAGCGACGGTGGACAACGCTATGGTATCCTTGCAACCGCTGTCAGTTCCCTTAGTTTCGAGCCTCCATCCCTGCTGGTTTGTATCAACCGCACAGCATCGCTGCATGACCCTCTTGAACGGGCGGAACGCTTTTGCGTGAACGTGCTGGGTCTGGGCAACCGCGATGTCGCAGAGCATTTCATGCGGCCCGATGAAGACCGTTTTTCAGTGGGCGATTGGCTTGAAGCCGAGGGCACGCCGGTCCTGCGTACTGCGCAATCCAGCCTGGTATGTCGCGCGGTGCATCGTCACGAGTTCGGCACGCACACGATTTTCATCGGGGAGTTGTTGGCAGCCAAGCATCGCCAGGATGCCACGCCGTTGACCTATTTTGATCGGAACTACATCGATATCAGCGAGGCTCCGAAGGGCTTTACCCGTAAGGATTAGTCGCTTGCAAAAGTCTGGTCTCTGCGACCGAGAAGGTGTCCTGGCCAGGTCGGGCCGCGCCTCGATACAAGATAGCGGGCGATCTCCTGCTCGATCATATCGGCACGGGCAGTCTGCGTCGGGTAGATGAAGCTGGGCAAAGCTCCTCCTCCAGCGATGAGGCCTTCGGCGGAACGCCAGAACTGCGGCGCGATTATCGGATCGTAACCCCCGTTGGCCAGTAGGTGTGCCGATAGCCTGTCGGCTTCGATCTCCGCTTGCCGGTTCACTCGCTGGTTGCGACCCAGGTGGCGTAGGATGCTGACGTTATCGATACCCGCCTCTACCTTGCGGCGGCGGTGTTCCAGCACGCTATGCGCTAGTTCGTGCGCCACGATCACGGCAAGCTGTTCATCGGAAAGGCTTGCGCCAAAATCGAAGCGCACCTGAATTACGCGGCCGTCGGAGCGAGCGTTAAAGTCGTCGCCAACCAGGATCTCCACTAACGCGCGGCATCCCGTTGGCGCTTCAAATCGCAATTCATGGATATTGCCATCGCGCGATATCGAGAGTTCGAGCGGATCGTCCGGTCCGATATCGGAAAGGGTGAAGAAGGCGACTTCGCGCAAATGGCTGTCGCCATCCAGTCTCATGCTGGTGATAGGGATTCCGTTGATCGACACGATGCCGTCGTTCGCTTGCAGCCCTGCTAGTTCCGCCGCCGAACCGGGCACGATCGCGGTTATCGACAGTGGGCCGTTCGTGAAGAAAGGTTCCGCTCCCTCGCCATACTGGTCGAGACTGTGCAAAATCATTCCCGTCACAGGCATGGTGTTGCGGCAAAGTCGGACATTGCCAATCAGCAATGCATCCGCAATGCGCGCAAGGCGCAGGTCCTGCGCAGCGATATCGGCGTTCTGCGCACGGGCGCTCGGGGCGAGGGCGATCAGGATCGAGAGGAACAGAGAGGCAAGCAAGCAACGCATGGGCGAGGATTAGCAGCTTTCATGCATTGGCGCGGCCTTCAATCCTGTCGATAGAAAAAACCTAGACACGGATACCCTCGTGCCGATCATACACCATAGAAACACCATCGCGAGCCTCTCCAGCCATATGACGCGTAGCTACCTGATGTATTCCAGCCAAAGCAGTTTTCGGGTTGGTTGTGGGCTGATTTCTTCAAAACCATCTGACCGATGGCATCAGGAAGGGACTATCTCGCCAAAGGTAAAAGGAATGGTGGACGCACTAGGGCTCGAACCTAGGACCCGCTGATTAAGAGTCAGCTGCTCTACCAACTGAGCTATGCGTCCATGCTAGCGATGTGTCGCTGGCTACCTGTGATTCGCAGGTGCGAATCGCCGGGAGGCGCTCATATAGCGGTTGTTTCCGGCATGAAAAGGGGCTGCGTTACAATCCCGCCAAACTTGTTCGTCATGACGTCCGCCGGTTCCAGCGCTCCACCATCATAAGTGCGCCGACGCAAACCATGTTGGTCATCATCGAGGAACCGCCGTGGCTCATGAACGGCAGGGGGATTCCCACGACCGGTGCCAGCCCCATCACCATCATAAGATTCACGGCGACGTAGAAAAAGATCGTGGCCGTCATGCCGCCAGCCAGAAGCCGCGCAAAACGGGTCTGGGCCTCACGTGCGATAAGCAGCCCCCAGCGCAGCACGATGCCGAAGACCAGCAGGACGAAGAGTCCGCCGATCAGGCCCCATTCCTCTGCCATGGTGGCGAACACGAAGTCTGTATGAGGTTCAGGCAGATAGTCCAACTGGCTTTGCGAACCTTCGCCAAACCCCTTGCCCGCCAGTCCGCCCGAGCCAATGGCGATCTTCGATTGAATGATGTGATAACCGCTTCCCTGCGGATCGCTGGCAGGATCGAGAAAGGTCAGTACGCGCTGTTGCTGGTACGGCTGAAGGCCGAAGAAATAGGCAATCGGCGCCAGGATCAGCGCGGCGATGCCGCCGCCGATGAACCATTTCTGCGGGATGCCTGCAAGGAACATCACCACCACGCCGCCAAAGGCGATTGCGAGTGAAGTACCAAGATCGGGTTGCAGGAGAACGAGTCCGACAGGCAGGATTATCAAACCGATAGGCACCAGCAATGCCCGCCAGCTGCTTATCATACCAACAGGCAGTGTGTGATAGAACGCGGCAATAATCAGGACGATGCCGGGCTTCATCAGCTCCGACGGCTGAAGCCGCATGAAGCCAAGCTCTAGCCATCTTTGGCTACCACCGCCAAGCTGCCCGACCAGCTCCACGGCAATGAGCAGCACCAGGGTGATAACATAGGCCGGAACTGCAACGAGCTTCGCCCAGTCCTCAGGAAAGTAGGACATGACGAGCGCGACGAAGAGAAACACGCCAAAACGAATAAGGTGCGAATCCGCATAGGGGTTCATCGAGCCGCCCGCAGCCGAATGCAGCACAGCGGCCCCGAATGCGACAAGCAAGGTAAGAGGGATCACAACCCGCCAGGGGAATTCAGCGATTGGAGCGGGGAGGGTGATCTCTCCCCTCATGTCGTCGCTCCGTCAGCGCTTGGATTGGCTTCGTCTCGCGGTGTGAACACGCGCTCGGTTTCCTGGTCGGGCCCGGAATAGGCAGCGCGAGCCTCCGCATCCACTTGCTCGGCGAGCCGGACGGGTGGCGGTGCCGGCGGCAGGTTCACGCCAGCGGCGGTCGCATATCGCTGGTATTGCGCATCGAGCCGTTGCTGGGCCGTTCCACCCCACTGCTCCTCCAGGGTGTGCAGGGCATCGAGACCTTTTTGGGGATCGAGCAAGAAGGTCATCACATCGCGCGCAACCGGATAGGCTGCACCTGATCCGCCACCATGTTCGATCACCACGGCACCGGCATAGCGCGGGTTGTCGAACGGCGCGAAAAACACGAACAGGCCGTGATCGCGGTATTTCCACGGACCGGATTTACCGTCCGATACGCTGAGACTGACAACCTGCGCCGTACCGGTCTTGCCTGCCATCAGCACGTCTTCGATAGGCAACCGTGCACGACCGGCCGTGCCTGGTCCGTTGACGACATCACTCATCGCCTGGCGGATGTAACTGATTTCGTCGCTTCTGAAATCCAGAGATGCAAACGGCGACTGCTCGCCAACCTTGAGGAGTGATGGCGTTACCTTGCGTCCCGTTGCAATCCGCGCCGACATGACTGCCAATTGCAGCGGGCTTGCGAGATAGTAGCCTTGGCCGATCGATGCGTTCACCGTGTCGTAAGGCTGCCACTCCGACCCGTATTTCTCCAACTTCCAGGCTGGATCGGGCACGGTGCCGTAGAACTGGCTGGCCACCGGAAGATCGAACTCTTGACCAAGGCCGAATTGCCGGGCGTAATCGGCAACCTTGTCGAACCCGACCTGTTGAGCAAAATGATAGAAATAGCTGTCGCAGCTCTGATAAATGGCCTTGGCCATATCCACACGGCCATGGTTGCTCCAGCAGTTGAAGAAACGATTGCCGATCCGCCGCCCGCCGCCGCAGATGATCGTCTCATCGGGCGATACGCCCTCGTGCATGAAAGCCATGGAGTGCATCGGTTTGATAGTAGAACCGGGCGGATAGAGGCCTTTTAGCGTCTTGTTGCGCAAGGGAACGCGATCATTCTCGCGCAACATCGCAAATTCGACCCGGCCAATGCCGTCGGAAAAGCTGTTTGGATCGAAGCTGGGCATGGAGGCCATGCACAAGAGTTCACCACTGGCGCAGTCCATCACGACCACGGATCCCGACTCCAGCCCTATCCGGCGTGCAGCGTAGTCTTGCAAAGGTCCATCGATGGCAAGCTGGACAGCCTCGCCCTGAACATCGTCGCGCGTTTCCAGATCACGCACGATACGACCCGAAGCCGTAACTTCCACGCGCCGGGCACCCGGTTCGCCCCGCAAGCGCTGTTCGAATTGTTTTTCGATCCCGTCCTTGCCCAGCTTGAAACCGGGCGTGAGCAAGAGCGGTTGCGGCTCCTCGTCGTATTCTTCGCGGCTGGGGGCGCCGACGTAGCCGAGCAAATGTCCGACAGAAGCACCTGTGGGATAAAAGCGCGAGAACCCGCGCTGCGGGATGACGCCCGGCAATTCGGGAATTCGAACGCTGATCGCGGCGAATTTCTCGTAATCCAGCCCATTGGCAACCGGTACCGCCGCAAAACCCGCCGAATCTTCCAGCCTGTCGCGCAGGTCGGCTTTTTCCGCCTCGGTAAATTCGAGCAGCTCGCTAACGACTTCAACGGTCTTATCGGGGTCTTTCAGCCGCTCGGGAATGATATCAACCCGGAAATCTGCGCGGTTGGAAGCGAGGGGAGAACCGTTGCGATCGAGAATCCATCCCCTTCGCGGTGGAATCAGGCTGAGATTGACGCGATTGCTCTCCGCCTCCATCTCGTATTTTTCGTTCTCGGCAACGGCGATATAGCCCATTCGCGCGGCCAGAAGCAGCCCGATACCGCCTTGTACCGACCCGATGACAAAGCTGCGCCGGTCGAAGGTTTCCTTCAGCGAATTCGATGTAAGATTACGATCCATGGCCTAACCGATCCGCCTCACGCGTGTCAGTCGCAGATTATCGAGCAGAGAAACTATCTTGGCCACAATTGGAAACGCGATCACCGAAAGCAAGACCTGGGGTATAAGAATAGGCAGCCGGTCGAGGCCGATTTCTGCTCCGGAAAACAAGGCACTAACCAGAAGATATATCGGAATGAACACGGCTGCGACCAGCCAGTCCTGCCAGAAGCTGCGCCATGGGAACCGCAGTTCGATCAATTCAAGCGAGATCATGGTGAGCGAAAATAGCAGGATGCTGCTGCCCATAGGCTGACCGGAATAAAGATCGTTGAAGAGACCGAGCGGCAACCCAGCCCACATGGGTAGGACGCCGGGTCTCGCCAGCCGCCAGGCCAGCAGAACGAGATAGCCGAGCGGCGGCAGGATCGGAGCGGGCGCGATTACCGGTAGAAGCGGCGTCAGTGATCCCAACATCGTTGTAATCCACGGTACGCCATAGGCGAGCACGGGGGAGTGAGCCCGGTTGATCTTGCTGCCATATGCGTCACGCCGCGCGCCGGGGGCCAGCCTTTCCATTATTCTTCCGCTTGGTCTGGTTCGAGAGGGTCTCCCATCGTATCCATCAGATCGCCTTGCCAGGCAGGCTTCACGATCACGACATCGGTCGCCGCCGGATTGCTGAGCAATTGGCCGATCGCACCGTCATCGGTAATTTCGCTCACCATGGCGACGGCAGTGCCCGGATGAAACATACCCCCTGCGCCTGATGTCACGAAGATATCGCCGACTTCCAAAGGATTGATACCAAGGTTGATCAGACGAATGCGCAGTGAACCGTCAGCGCGGCCTTCGGCAAAGGCGACGGTGTTATCCGTGGCGCGGCGGACAGGCACGACGCTGTCCGTGTCGGTCAACAGCAATACACGGGACGTGTTCGATCCTGCTTCCAACACGCGCCCCACCAGACCGAGCGGCGATGTTACCGGCATGCCAGAATCCACGCCATCGTTACGGCCAGCCGAAAGATAGGCAAAACGTCGTGTGCTGGTCGAGGTCGATCCGATCAGACGCGCCACGGCTACAGGAGCGACATCGCCATCCTCAAGGTCCAGAACAGCCTTCAGGCGCTGATTCTCCTGCTCCAGCGCACGGGCCTCCACCAGCCGAACGCGGGCAATCTTGATCTCTTCCTCAAGCTCTGCATTCTTGCTCCCGGCGTTATAATAGCCTGCGATGGCTTCAAAGAAATTGCGCGATCCTACGCGCCCGGCAGCGCCTACCTCCCCGACAGGCGCGGCGGCGTCGCTGGCCATGGACCGCAATCCGTTGAATGTTTCCGGACGCCAGAGAGAAATTGCCAGAAGCAGAATACCCAGAGCCGCCCCGAGCCCGGCAGCAAGATAACCGGCGAACAGCCCCAGCTGCGCCCTTTTGTTCGATCCTGCTCTAGTTGCCGATGGCGGCGCCATAACCGCCGTTACCTCCCGAGTTAATTCCGATTATGCCGTCATCAATACGCCGCGGTAGATCGGATCTTCCATCGCCTTGCCGGTGCCGATAGCGACGCAGAGGAGCGGATCCTCGGCGATGCTGACAGGAAGGCCCGTCTCTTCTTTGATGTGCTCATCCAGGCCGAGGATCAGGGCACCGCCACCTGTCAGCACGATGCCTTGGTCGACGATGTCGGCGGCTAGTTCTGGCGCAGTGTTTTCGAGCGCGATACGCACCCCTTCCACGATTGCGCCGATTGGCTCGGACAAGGCTTCTGCAATGTGCGCCTGGTTGATGGTAATCTCCTTGGGCACGCCGTTCACCAGATCGCGGCCCTTGATGATAATGCTTTCGCCCACGCCGTCTTCGGGAACGGTCGCGATGCCGTAATCCTTCTTGATCCGCTCTGCCGTGGCATCGCCGATCAGCAGGTTGTGATGACGACGTACGTAGGAAACGATTGCTTCGTCCATCTTGTCACCGCCGGTACGCACCGATGTGGTGTAGGCAAGGCCGCGAAGCGATAGCACGGCAACCTCGGTGGTGCCGCCGCCGATATCCACGACCATGGAGCCCACAGGTTCGGTCACGGGCATGTCGGCACCAATGGCAGCTGCCATTGGCTCAAGGATGAGAAAGACTTCCGAAGCGCCGGCATTGCTGGCGGCATCGCGAATGGCGCGGCGTTCGACCGAGGTCGAGCCGGAAGGGACGCAAATCACGATTTCTGGATAGCGCAGCAAGGTGCGCTTGTTATGCACTTTACGGATGAAGTGCTTGATCATCTCTTCGGCGATTTCGATATCGGCGATCACGCCGTCGCGCAGCGGGCGAATGGCTTCGATGCTGTCGGGCGTCTTGCCCATCATCATCTTGGCATCTTCGCCAACCGCCTTCACCCGCTTCACGCCGTTCAGCGTTTCAATGGCGACCACGGATGGTTCGTTCAGAACGATGCCGCGATCCTGCACATAGACCAGCGTATTGGCTGTGCCCAAATCGATGGCCATGTTCTGGGAGCCGAACTTGAAGAGATTGGAAAAAAAAGAACTCATCGAGAAATCCGTGTTTTGGGTGAGCTTCGACACGGAGAAACTCCGCGCATCCGCTTAAAGTGTCCGAAAAGTGGGGCGTCTTTAACCACTCATGACGATAAAGGCCAAAAAATTTGTCGACAAAGCCACAGTTTTGTCGCGGTTCGCCTCGAAAATGCGGCGGGTGACCGATAAGGTGCCGGAATGCCGCAAATTCGCCGACTTCCAGAAACCCTCGTCAACCGTATCGCTGCGGGCGAAGTGGTAGAGCGTCCAGCGTCGGCGCTCAAGGAACTGCTGGAAAACGCAATCGACGCCGGTGCTACGCGGATCGTGGTGACGATCGTCGAGGGTGGCCTCGATTCGGTCGAGATAACTGATGATGGCTGTGGCATGTCGCCCGAGGAAATGTCGCTGGCGCTGGAGCGGCACGCAACCTCCAAATTGCCCAACGAAGCAATCGAACAGGTCGGCACGCTTGGTTTCAGAGGTGAAGCACTTCCCTCCATCGCCAGCGTATCGCGACTGACCCTGGAAAGTCGTCCGCGCGGGGCCGAGCAGGGCTGGCGCCGAATGGTCGATCATGGTGCACTGGTGGAGGAAGGCCCTGCAGCCTTGCCACCAGGAACACGGGTGCGTGTCGAAAACCTGTTCGCCAAGATCCCGGCAAGGCGTAAGTTCCTGCGCACCCCGCGCAGCGAATACGCAGCTTGCCAGGACGTGGTGAAGCGGCTCGCCATGGCCCGTCCTGACATCGGATTCACCTTCGAGCATAGCGGCAGGCGCATTTTCTCCGTGCAGGGCGGAGAAAGCACCGAATCGCGGGTCGCCCAGATTGTCGCTCGTGAGCTGGCCGACAACGGGGTATCCATCGAACTGGAACGACCGAGCGGTGAAGGTATGATGCGTCTGACTGGCGTGGCAGGATTGCCGACCTACAATCGCGGGATTGCCGATCACCAGTATTTGTTCGTGAACGGTCGACCGGTCAAAGACCGCTTGCTGACCGGGGCCGTGCGCGGTGCCTATGCCGATATGCTGGCGCGCGATCGTCATGCCGTGCTGGCGTTGTTTCTCGACATACCCTTCGGCGATGTTGACGTGAACGTGCATCCTGCCAAGACCGAAGTGCGATTTCGGGATGCAGCGGCAGTTCGCGGCTTCATCGTGTCGGGCCTTCGGCAGGCTCTTTCGACGGGAGACAGGCGTAGCGCACAGGCACCCGATTCGGGCGCCATGGGGCGCTGGCAGGTAGAGCCTGTTCGCGAAGAGCAATCCCCTGCATTGCGATCCATATTTGATGGGCGCGACTGGACTGCGCCTTCCCGTTCGCATGTTGCAGAACCGCGCGAAGCGTGGACAGGCGAAAGGGATATCGCAGCCGTACCGCATGGCCGGGCGGAAGCCGCAGAAGCCTTGCCTGAAAATGCAGTGCAGTTTCCGCTCGGGATTGCGCGTGGCCAGGTCGCCAACACCTATATCGTTGCCGAGTCCGCCGATGGGCTTGTGCTGGTGGATCAACATGCCGCGCATGAGCGTATCGTGCTCGAACGCCTGCGTGCGTCTGGGGCCGGGGACAAGGTCGCCGCCAGCCAGGCGCTACTAATGCCCGAAGTCGTGGAAATGGACGAGCCTGCGTGCGACCGGCTGGAAGAGCAGATCGATCACTTCGCCACTCTCGGCCTCGTGATCGAACGTTTCGGTCCTGGCGCCATGCTGGTTCGCGCCTTGCCGGGAACGCTCAAGCGCGCAGACCCCGAAAAGTTACTTGTTGATCTTGCTGACGATCTAGCCAAACATGGTGCATCGCTGCTGCTTGGCGAGAAGATAGAGCATGTGCTTGCCACGATGGCTTGCCACGGTTCGGTTCGCGCAGGGCGTACGTTGAACGTTGCGGAGATGAACGCCCTCCTGCGCGAGATGGAGGCAACGCCGCGTTCAGGGCAGTGCAACCACGGACGTCCGACATGGGTAAAATTGTCCATGGAGGACGTTGAAAAATTGTTCGGGAGGCATTGATGAGACTGCTTGTCATCTTGTTGGCCGGTCTGGCGACAGCATCCTGCGGCGATGCCATTAGCGACGTAGAACGGGCCGACGAGGATCGCGCCGTGGTGGAAACGGTGCGCAATGCCAACGATACGGCCCCTCCGCTTATCGAAGTGGTACCTGAACCTATCCTCTATCCCGATATAGAAGCGAACGATCTCTTCGGGCTTGCGTGCTCTTACGCGCCTGGAACGAGCATGGGTGCGCGGGTGATCGCTCGCGAAGTCGATGCTTACGTAAAGATCGATGACAACCTCCTGCGCTTCGCGGCCGATCCCGGATCGCGAGAGCTACCTGCCGGAACACGATCCTTGTATAACGGTCGCGAATATTCAATGCGGCTCGAGATCGATGCAGAGCAAGCCGGTGAAGATGTCGGCGAAGGCGGCGGCGCCCTTTACGAGGGAACGGTGTGGCTGCGCGATCGCTGGGATCGGGTGATTTACCAGGGTACAGGCGCAGTCAACTGCGGAGCCTGAACCTCAAAGCACCGCCGGCCTGACGACCATCCAGACGCCCATGGCCACCATTGCGAGATTTTCCGTCAGCGAAACGAAACCCAGAGGAACATTTGCATTGCCACCAACGCAGGCACATTTGATCTCGCGCTTCTGCACATAGACGGCGTAGATCACACTCACGGCGCCAATCGTGCCGATGATCAGCGCAATCGGAACAGACAGCCAAGGCAAAAGCCTGCCTGCCATGAGAATCGCGGCAGTAGCCTCTAAAAAGGGGTAGAGATAGGCGTAGGGCACCCACTGCTTTGCCAGCAGGTCGTAACCGAGAAACATCGTGGAGAACTGTTCCACGTCCTGTAGTTTCAGCATTGCCAGCATGGCCATGGAAAACGCGACGAACCATTCGCCCGCGCGAATGGTGATCGGAGTTCCGAAGCTCCACCAGCTCAATGCCAGCGCCAGACCCAGACCGACCGCGAATACCGCCAGGACCGGAGTATAGCTGGTCTCGCTATCGTCCTTCGGCTGGTTACCGAAATGAGCGCGCAGCGCCTCGTAACCGCCGATACGCTTACCTTGGATGAAGACCTGCGGCGTCGTCTCGACGTCATGCTCGGCCTTGAATGCGTCGGTCTCCTCACGAGTGGTAAGGTAATGGTCCTCCACCTCGTATCCGTTGCGCTCCAGCAGCCACTTCGCCTTCAGGCCATAGGGGCAGACGTGCTTTTCCATCACCATGCGGTGGAGACGCGCGTGCTTAGGTCCGCGCGCGCCCTGACCAGTTTGAGAGCTTCTCGTTGTATTCATGCCCGGAAACTGGGTACCCCGGCATTTTTGTCAAGCTCTGGAATAATGCGGTAGCGCGCCAGTATCAGGCTGAAAATCCCGAACAACAACAGACCGATAGCCGTAAGTGTGAAGATGAAGCCTTCACCTGCCAGGCTGGCCACCGCATCGCCGAGCGTTTTCACCTGCTCCGCGCTTGCCGACAAGAAGCCTGCCTTGAACAGCGACCAGCCGATCACGGCGTAAACTACAGCGCGCGCAAGGAATCCCGCTCCGCCAAGCCAGCGCGTGGCGGATGGAGCCTGCCCGCTGATGCGATGCATGAACTCGCCGCTGATGCCTTTTTTCACTTGGAACACGGCAACGATAAAGAAGATAATACCGAGAACGCCCAGCGCGGTGCCGCCGAAATCAACGGACAGGATACCGGATGCCGCCTCTTGCGCGCTGCCACCGGATCCCCCGCTATCGCTGCTGGCAAACTTGTAGGCGGAATAGGCGAGTGCAAGGTGGCCGATGCCGCTGCCGGCATGGCCGATCCGCTTGGCCCAGCCTTTCTTGTCCGACCCGTTGTTCTCGATATCGAACAGGGGAGAGCAGAAACGAAACAAAGCATAGGCGGTAAGGCCGATCACCATGATCCACAGGATTATCGTGCCAGCCGGATAGTTCTCGATTGCCTGGAAGATACCATTGGTGCCCTGGGCGATCTGCTGCGCGCTGGTGAGCGCGATCAGGCCCAGCACCGAATACAGAATGGCGCGGCTGAAATAGCCCACGCGAACCAGCCAATTGAACTTCTCTGATTTGTCGACCATTGCCCTCAACCCTCCGTTTTATGGTTTTGCCCCCAACGGACGAGAGACGAAATGGTGCCGGATGGCCGCTAACAACTGCTAATGTGGAACACCTGGAACACTGTTCTGGACCGAAAAGCCCGATTAGCCGATTTGCGTCGCGGAACAGGGCGTTACGCCTTGTTGGAACATGCGGATGATATGGGGAAGGGCAGGTTTGCATGACCACCGCCCTGCGCTGCGAAAAGCGTGGTAGGAAAGCGCGGCTAAGGCCTAGCGCAATCGCTTTACATACAGTTGCTTGTCGTCGCGGCGTTCCATTTTGAAATTGTCGCTGGCTGCTCGCATCAGGTCGGACAGGCGCTTGAACCCGTGATTGCGCACGTCGAAGCTGGAGCGGTTACCGGCAATCTGGCCCACTTCCTGCAGCCGCGCATACCCTTCATCATCGCGGCTGGCGGCTCTCCACGCATCGCCGAGAAGGTCGATCAGGTCCTGGTCCAGCGCCGGGCCAGAACCGTTCTTCTCGTCGGCAGAATTGGTGCGTATAAGCTGATCTACATCGATATAGCGGGTGCAGGCGGTCTTGAACGCCTCGGGCGCCTTCTCGCTACCGAAGCCGTATACGATCAGGCCATCCTGCCGCAGCCGTGTGACGAGCGGGGTGAAATCGCTGTCGCTGCTCATGATGCCGAAGCCATCCACCTTGCCTGCGTTCAGCAGGTCGATAGCGTCGATGGTCATGGCGATATCCGTGGCGTTCTTGCCCTTGGTAAGATCGAATTGCTGCACCGGCTGCAGGCCGAAGCGATGCGAAATCTTGTTCCAGTTGGCCAGCGCGGGCTTGGCCCAGTTGCCATAGGCGCGGCGAATATTCACTTGCCCCAGCTCTGCCAGAACGGTGAGGACGGGATCGATGCCATGATGACTGGCATTGTCCGCGTCGATCAAAAGGGCGATGTTCTTGAGGTCTGCTTCTGACATGGCGCGCTACATGGCGGGGAGGGCGGGGGAAGGCAATAGCGGGGAATGTCTGGAGTTAGGGTGGTTAGCGGAGCATTGCAGTCCATCACAGCCGGCAGGGTGAACCTTCATACTCGGTGCGGTTGAGTTCATACTCCTTGCCATTCCAACGGATGACAGGGAAGCAGAAGCCCGGACCTCCCACCTCAATGTCGGGCCAGCCATCCGAACCCTTTGTTGCAAGAAACTCGGGAATCCCGATTCGCTCATCGAGGATGCGCCAAGTGCCATCATGCCTACGTGACACGAGAGTATAGCCAGAGCCGGTCATGCCGAAGCAATACGTGCCACCTTCGGTAACAAGAGCATCTATGAGGCCATCGCCGTTGAAATCACGCCGCTCCATGATCGCGCCAGGCTCATAACTCGCCGTGCCAGGGTCGCCGCACTTAGCCCAAACTCCTTCAGAGAACTCAAATTCTGCCGCTCTAAAGATTTCTTCGTCAGTGATTGGTTCGGATGCCTCGTTCGATCCATTCTGGGGGTTCTCTTGGGCACACGCAGATTGAGAGAGCGCCACCGTAGTAAGGAGAAGGTGAAATATGCGCATTGGCTTCCTCCTGTATCGAAATCCGGTCTTTTGAATTACCTCTGCATGAACGCCAAAGCAATTCTGAAATCGCAAACGCAGCGTCCGCAATGGGGTCGCAAGCAGCCGCGTCGCTCAGGCCGCGCGAAACTCGCCGCTTTTCTCGTCCAGCAAATGCAGTACTCCGTCCGAGATCGCGAAATAAGCACCGCGCACGCTAAGTTCGCCCGATGCCTCTTTCTCCTTCACGCAAGGGAAAGTGCGCAGGTTGCGGATGCTGACTTTCACCGCCGCCAGTTCCATCGCGCGTTCGGCTTCGCGGCCCGTGGTGCCAAGGTCTGCGGCGATGGGTTCGCGTACATCGTCCAGCATGTTGATCCAGTTGGCCACGAATCCGCCTTCGCCCAGTTTGTTGCCGTGCAGATCCTGCGTAAGGGCCGCCTGACAGCCGCCGCACATGCCGTGGCCCATTACAACGACAGAACTGACCTTGAGGAATTGCACCGCGAATTCCAGGGCGGCGGACACACCGTGCTGGCCCGGCGTCGTCTCGTACGGGGGAACAAGCGCGGCGACGTTGCGCACGACGAATATCTCTCCAGGTGATACGGCGAAAATCTGGGCGGGGTCCACGCGGCTGTCGGAACAGGCAATCACCATCACCTTGGGTGACTGGCCTTCTTTCAGTTGCTCCCAGCGATCATGCTGCACTTGCCAGTCACCATCGCGGAAACGGGCATAGCCCTCGAGCAGTTCGTCGAATGTCTTCATGCCGCCACCGCTGCCGCGCTTTCGGAGATTCTGCAAGAGCGGAGCATCGGTTCAGGATGCATTGCCGGGTTGCCCCAAGGGGGGCAGGCTCCTAAGTGGTCTTCGATATGAACGATCTCTCCACCGCACCAGAGCCCGAGGGTGAACGCCCCGTCCGTAAGCGCAAGCCAGACTGGATTCGCGTAAAGGCGCCTGTCAGCAAGGGTTATCACGAAACGCGCAAGCTGATGCGTGACCTCAATCTCAACACGGTGTGCGAAGAAGCGGCGTGTCCCAACATCGGGGAATGCTGGAGCAAGAAACACGCGACGGTGATGATTCTTGGCGATGTCTGCACGCGGGCCTGTGCCTTCTGCAACGTGAAGACGGGCATGCCGCGAATGGTCGATCCGATGGAGCCGGAAAACACGGCCATCGCTGCGGCAAAGATGGGGCTTCAGCATATCGTCATAACCAGCGTGGATCGCGATGACCTGCCCGACGGCGGGGCGGGGCAGTTCGTGAAGGTAATCAAGGCGTTGAGACGGGAGACGCCGAACACCACGATCGAGATCCTTACCCCCGATTTTCGTGGCAAGATGCGCGCGGCGGTGGAAGCGATCTGCGAAGCCGGGCCGGACGTGTACAACCACAATCTGGAAACCGTGCCGCGCCTTTACCCGACAATCCGGCCCGGCGCGCGCTATTACGCCTCGCTGCGGTTGCTGGAAGAAGTGAAAAGCCACCACCCGCTGATTTTCACCAAATCCGGCATCATGCTGGGACTGGGGGAGCAGCGGCTGGAAGTTCACCAGGTGATGGACGACATGCGCAGCGCCGATGTCGATTTCATCACTATGGGCCAGTATCTCCAGCCTACGCCGAAACATGCCAAGGTGGAAGATTTCGTGACGCCCAAGGCGTTCGACGCCTTCGGCTCCATCGCGCGGGCCAAGGGCTTCTTGCAAGTCGCTTCCACGCCGCTGACACGATCCAGCTATCACGCCGGTGACGACTTTGCAGAGATGCGCGCTGCGCGGGAGGTGAAGCTGGCTAAGCAGGCGGCGAAGGAAAGGCGCGAAGCCTGATGCCGTCGATCCGCGAAACGCACCGTTTGCCCTATACGGCAGAGCAGATGTTCGACCTTGTTGCCGATGTCGACAAGTACCCGGAGTTTCTCCCCTGGGTGGTCGCCACGCGCGTGCGCGAGGACAGCGATACCGAGATGACCGCCGATATGCTGGTGGGCTTCAAGGCCTTGCGCGAGAAGTTCACGTCAAAGGTGGTGAAAGACCGCCCCAACGCGATCAACGTGCACTATATCGACGGGCCGTTGCGCGATCTCGATAACAACTGGACCTTCCGCAATTGCGGAGAGAACTGTTGCGAGATCGACTTCGCCGTCGATTTCAGCTTTAAGAGCATCATGTTCGAAACCTTGGCGGGCCAATATATCGACAGGGCTTTTCGCAAGATGGTGGACGCGTTCGAGAAACGCGCGCACGAGCTTTACGGCAGCAACAGCTCCAGCGCGCAAAGCGTCGCCTCAGAGCGCACGCCGGATCGTCCGGTATCCGCGAACAGGCGTTCCTCTGCATCGGGCTTTTCCTGACCCTTTTCCAGGCGCGCGAAGACCACGGTGCCCACCGGCTTCCCGTCCGTACCGCCACCGGGGCCGGCAATGCCGCTGATGGCCACGGCGATATCGGCGTCACTGCGATCCAGTGCGCCGCGCGCCATGGCATAAACGCAGGCGACCGAAACCGCCCCGAATGCCTCTATGATATCGCTGGCAACCCCTAGTTCGCCCTGTTTCGCCGCGTTGGAATAGGTGACGAACGAGCGGTCCAGCACGGCTGAACTGCCAGGAATTTCGGTAAGCGCGGCCGCCACGAGGCCGCCCGTGCAGCTTTCGGCAAGCGCAATCGTACGACCTGCAGCAGTGTTCCCCTCCACCACGCGGCGGGCGAGATCGACGATATCCTTCGGGAGCAGGGAATCGGTCATGCGTGCGCGACCATAGTCGCCATGGCCTGCGCTGCAATGCCTTCACCGCGCCCGGTAAAGCCCAGCTTCTCCGTGGTTGTCGCTTTGACGCTGACATTTGCCTTCGCCACACCCAGAAGTTCTGCCAGCCGCGTCCGCATGGCATCGCGGTAGGGGCCGATCTTGGGAGCCTCGCAAATCAGCGTCAGGTCGATATTGCCAACGGTATAACCAGTATCTGCCGCCAGGGTGACCGCATGTTCCACAAACCGCGATGATGGCGCGCCTTTCCATTGCGGATCGCTTGGCGGGAAGTGCTGACCTATATCGCCTTGGGCAACGGCACCAAGAATGGCATCGACTACGGCGTGAAGGCCCACGTCCGCATCGGAATGGCCGGCAAGGCCCTTATGATGATCGACCTTCACGCCGCACAGCCACAGTTCCTCGCCAGCAGATAGACGATGCACATCGTAACCGGAACCTACCCGCACGGGCAGGGCAGGTTTTTGATCGTCCATGAAATCCTCCGCGAACGTAAGCTTTTTCAGCCGCTCGTCACCGCTGACCAGTGCGACATCGCCTCCAGCCGCTCGCAACACCTGCGCATCGTCACCTGCATCCGACGCCCCATTCCAGGAGCGATGCGCCGCAAGAATGGCGTCGAAACGAAAGGCCTGCGGGGTCTGCACCCGGCGCAGGGTTTCGCGCTTCGCGTCTGCCGCCATGAAACCACCATCGGCCACGATCATGGTATCTACCACTGGCAGGACAGGGATCGCGCCCGGACTGGCTTCGAGTGCGTCGCAAAGGCGCGCGATCACTGTTGTCGGACAATCGGGACGTGCGGCATCATGGATCAGTACGATATCCGGTGCATCGTCCGCCAGCACTTCCAGAGCGCGCGCAACACTCTCCTGCCGCGTCGCTCCGCCTGTCACAAGGGACACGCCATCAATGCCATTCAGGTATTCGTTAGCCAGGTCGTCTGCGCCTTTTGGAATGGCGATAGCGAACCGGGTCACGCCGCCACGCAGCAGCGCTTCGACCCCGTGCCGCAAAACGATGGAACCGCGATAGGGGGCGAACTGCTTGGGCATTGGCTGGCCAGCGCGTAGTCCCTTGCCGGCAGCCACGATTACGGCGGCGAGCCTGGGTGGCGCTAGGGAAGAGGTGGCACGCTTGTTCACGCCAGCGCGCTAGCCGCTTGAGGCGAGGCTCGCAATCCACTATGGGCCTGCCTATATTTTAGGCACGAGCCATCATGACCACGACCCAACTTCCTTCTCCGCCGGCTGTGACGCCCATCGACATCGGCCCCGTGCGGATCGATTGCCCGGTCGTGCTTGCGCCGATGACAGGGGTGACGGACCTGCCGTTCCGCACGCTGGTGCGCCGCTATGGCTCTGGTCTCAACGTGACCGAAATGATCGCCAGCGAGGCGGCCATCCGCGAATCGCGCCAGTCGATCCAGAAGGCCGCGTGGGCGCCGATAGAGGATCCGGTCTCGATGCAGTTGGTGGGATGCGATCCTGTCTCGATGGCGGAAGCCGCCAGGATGCAGGAAGATAATGGCGCAGCGGTAATAGATATCAACTTTGGTTGCCCGGTGCGCAAGGTGGTGGGCCAGTTGGCGGGTAGCGCCTTGATGCGCGAAATAGGGCTCGCCACAAAACTGATGGAAGCCACGGTAAAGGCCGTGTCGGTGCCGGTAACGGTCAAGATGCGCATGGGGTGGGACCATGCCAGCCTGAACGCGCCCGAACTTAGCCATATTGCCGAAGATCTGGGCGTGAAGATGATTACCGTACACGGTCGCACGCGCAACCAGATGTACAAGGGTAGCGCGGACTGGTCGTTCATCCGCAAGGTGAAGGATGCCGTTTCCATCCCTGTTATCGTGAACGGCGATATTTGCTCGATCCAGGATGCCGCCACCGCGCTGGAGCAATCGGGCGCCGACGGGCTGATGATCGGGCGGGGCGTCTATGGCAGACCGTGGCTGCTGGGCCAGGTAATGCACTGGTGGCATACCGGCGAGTTGCTGGAGAGCCCTTCGTTCGACGAGCAATACGAAACCGTTACCGAGCATTACAACGCCATGTTGGCGCATTATGGTGATGATGTTGGCGTCAAGATCGCGCGCAAGCATCTGGGTTGGTATACCAAGGGAATGCACGGCAGCGCAGATTTCCGCAACAAGGTAAACTTCATCGACGACAGTGCGCAAGTGCTGGGTGAACTGGAGCGTTTTTACGAGCCGTTCCTGAGGCGCCGGGCCGCGTGAGCAAGCCTCATTCGGCGCTTCCCGCTGCGCGCGACCAGATCAATGGTCTTGGCTTTGCCATGCTGCTGATCGCACCCGATCATGTGATCCGGGAAGCCAACCCTGCAGCTGAAAACCTGCTCGGCATCAGTATGGCCCGCATGGAAGGCAGACCTTTCCTCGATCTATTGTCCCTTGCCAATTCTGCGATCGTCGATCGACTGAATGAAGTAGATACCCAACTGACGGCGCGTAGCGTGGATGCAAAGGTGGGCGATCACGACCTGCGCGTGAATATCACCGTATCTACCTTGGCCAATCATCCGGGATGGCGCGTGGTGACGCTGTCCGATGCCAGCCAGGGGGAGCGTTTCGACAATTACGAACGCCGGGGCCAGTTACGAGGGCCAGCTGCTGTCTCTTATACACATCTCCGAGCCCACGAGACTAGGCATGA
>OJBY01000303.1_pt1 | contig 29439 bp, 35 predicted proteins | sample 1591731 | NCBI WGS metagenome assembly OJBY01 (sample SAMN05416837, study PRJEB24817) | seawater metagenome | isolation source: Sea water | place: Canada:Atlantic | collected 2013-07
GCCAACGCCCTCGGGTCTTCGTCGAACGCGATTACGCCTCCGAACTCTTCGCCCGTCCAGGCAAGGATCTGGTCGAGGCGCGTGTCTTCGGCGCGCCCTGAGCGCAGTGTCGGATAGGTGACAAACAGAATGCCTTCGGACAGCGTTACGGGTCGCCCAAGCTTCCAGCGCGAGAGGGGCTGGATATCGAGCGGCAGCCCGCCAAGCGCTTCCCAGTCGCGGCGCGCATCTTCCAGCAGCGCCTCGTTCTTGGTGATCCAGATATGCCGACGTTCACCTGCGAGCCAGCGATCCATCATGACCGCCGCAATCTGCCGCCCCTTGCCCGCTCCGGTCCCATCGCCAAGGAAGAAGCCCTGTCGGTAAGAATGGCCATCTTCGGCCAGCTCAAGCATCGTCCCTTCCTGACTCGGTAGAAACTGTTCGGGCAGATCGCGATCAAAGGCCTTGCAGGCGTAGATGAGCGTCTCGCACTGGGCTGCGGAGATGAGCTTATCCACTTTCCAGTTCGATGGGAGCAGCGGGCTGACCTCCGGAACAGGTGCCGCGACCGATCCCATCGCGACCGATTCCACCAGTGGAGTAGGATGCATCGGAGCATCGGCAAACGCTATGCGGCTTGGGCGATAAGGAAGGTAGATGCCTGCCTGCTCGGGCACAGGTGCAGCTTGCGCCAGTGCAACATAGCTGAGTTCGACCGCATCGGTCTCGGCAACTGGTTTCGTCGCAAACGGTGCCGAAGGTCGGATCGCTATCCGATGCTCCACGGGGCTCGGCAGAGTTCGCACCGGCAGGCGATGTATATCGGCCGATATTAAGGCGCGAGGCGAAAGACCCGCGAGGAGTGCATGGAGCTGGCTCAACTCGGACGTATCGCCGGTGATCGGTCGGCTTTTACCCGCCGGAACCTTATCGAACACGACCAGGCGAACGGCAATCCCTGTCCCTGTCCGGCGAAACATCTGCTGCAGGCGAACATCGAGGAGCAGCGATGCTTCGTCCTGTTCCTTGGCGAAGGTGGAGGCGTCGAAGCCTTCAGGCATAATGGCGACGATCCTCGCCCGATTAGCAGCGGCCCGGATCGCACCGCGTAGGTGACGCATAGCGGTCTCACCGTCCTTGCCGCGTTCCAGGCTGTGAGCGAACGGCGGGTTCATCAGCACGGCAGACGGAACAGGGCCGCGAAGCAAGTCGGCGATCAGTTCCCCGTCATGCGCAGTGATGGTGGCCGTGGGGAGGACGTGGGCCAGACCGTCTCGTCTTGCCGGATCGATCTCGTTGAGGAGCAGCGAAGCGTTCTGGAGGCAACCCCAGAGAGCAAGGGCACCATTGCCTGCGGACGGTTCGAGGAGCGTGTCTTCCGCGCAGACAGCTGCGGCCTTCGCCATCAGCCAGGCCAGCATTGGCGGGGTCGAGAACTGCTGGAGCTCGACCTGTGCTTCGCTGCGAACGTGCCGTGGCGGCAAGGCTGCTTCGAGCCAGTCGAACCGCGCTTCGGCTTCGTGTACATTCGTCGCCAGATCGATCCGTGAGGACTCTCGAAGCCAGAGTAGTGCGCCGATCTCGACGGCGTTGTTGTAGTCGTCGATCGTCCAGGCACCTCCCCAGTCCAGAACACCGGTCTCTTCGGCGAACAGCCCGGAAATGTCGGCACGGGTAAGATGACGCCCCGAGGCAAGAAGCGCGGCAATCCTGGTGCCGGTGGCATAGGCCAGGGGCTCTGACGGCAAGTGTTCGCCGGTGGGAAACAGGTCTGATTGAAACATGGCAATTCGTCCTCCTGATGGGGGCATCGGGACACGCCCTCTGCCGGATCAGGAATTCGAGAAGCCCTCTCTCCTCTTACTGTGCCGCTTTGCGGCGCAGCCATGCTGTAAGTTCGTCGTTCCAGTCTGTCTCGCTTGAGGATGGCTTGCGAACGTGGATCGTCCGCCCATCGCGGGCATAAGCTGCCATGCCACGCGAGGCGGCCAGCTCGCCGCCAGCATCGTGATCGACGAAGAGATGGAGTTCAGTCACGCTCTCTGGCACGCTGACGAGGCCGAAGCGCTCATTGCCCAGAGTCGCCCAGACGGGAATGCCGGTGAGAGCATAGGCCGACATCGCGCTCTCGATGCCCTCGGCGAGGCCGAGCTTGCCGGAGGCCGGAGCGAAGAGGCGGACAGCAGCTTCACCGAGCGCGCCAAGCGCGCGTTTCGGCTTTTCGAAAGCGGCCTTACCTGAAGCTTCGGTAGACAGGAACGTGCGGTGGATGGCGATGGGGCCCTCGTCGAGGCTGACCGCCGCGATCATGGCGGGCAGAAAGCGGGTCCGTCCTTTCGGGCCAAGCGGCGTTCGCGGATGAAAGCGGAGGGCCGGAGATGCGGCGAGGATGCCGCGGCTCTCAAGATATGCCTTTGCCGGACTGGCACGCAGTGGCTGTGCGTCGCGCCAGATCCTCAGCGCTGCCGCCGAGGGTTTGCTCGTTATGGTCGGCTCGGGACCGTTGATAGTCGCAGAACCTGAAAAGAGCGAGGTTGCGTCGACACCTTCACTCGCCAGAGCAGCCAGCACGCTCTGCTGATCACATCCCGCAAAACAATGGAAAAGGATCGCTTTTTGGCCGAGCGACACACCGAGTGACGGCGTACGGTCGTCATGTGCAGGGCAGCAGGCCATGCCCTTTGTGCCGGACCATTTGCCGCCCCGGTTTTCACAGATGCGGCGGGCGGCTTCTTCCAAAGAGCTTATCTTGGTGGAATATCGGTGGGACATGGCACATCGCGATCCTTTCGGCTCGCTCACAAAGGCCCTCCTCCCCTCCAGCCCTTCTGTGTTGTAAGAACAGGTCGGAGGGGATTCACGTCTGCACTGCGAGCCCGTCGATTTGAGCGTCACATGGACATCGCCGCTCACCCGCGAGGTCTACCGATTATTCGTAGTGACTTCTCACTAGCGCCATTGATCCTTATCGCTGCCCCACGACCTGGTCAGTTTAGATCATGCGACACGTTACCTAATCGAAAATTCCGGTCCGATCTTTCCTTTTGCAAATCGCGTCGTGCCTTCGGAAGGTAGTCCCGCCAAGTCCGTCGATGAGTGATATGGCTGATTTTGCCGGGCTTGCTCATTCCCGCCATCGCGGCAACCGCCATTCTGCCATGGCCGGGTTGATCATTTTCACGAGCGAATAATGTCTTCGCGCGTTCGATTTCCTCGTCTGAATAATGCATTCGATGCTCCATCGGGTTGGACCTGCGAGAGCGTTCGAACAAAATTCGGCGAACCCTCTGCAGGGTCCGCCGGTTAACCTCCAACTGGAGGACGGGACCTCGGAATTCTTCCGAAGCTGTCGGCTTGTGCCGACATGCGTGACGTTTGCGATATAGTCGCTGAGACAATTCGCGCAACTGCACAGCGACTTTTGAAGTACGATGGTCAAGCCGCGGCCTAGCGACCGCTCACCAGCGCCTCTCCACTCAGTCATGGTCATTGTAAGCCTCGTGCAGGAGGCGGTGAAGCATCTTCCTTCGGTAAATCTGCTTCAAGCGAAAGAGCACAAAAACATGACATATCATTTCTATTTGCGGAATTTCGCATGATATGTCATATATCGGGTCATGCCCCGTTCGTCTCGAGCTGCTAGCGGACTACCGCCCCAGAGCCAACGTGCGATTACACGGCTAGGCAAGGATATCGCCCTTGCTCGCCGCCGGAGAAAACTCCCTCAGCGTTTGATGGCCGAGCGGATGATCGTCTCGGTTCAAACGCTGCAACGTCTCGAAGCGGGGGATCCTACCGTGGGCCTCGCGGTTCTGGCGAGCGCCCTGCATGTCCTTGGGATGACACAGCGCCTTGCCGAGCTGGTAACCCCAGACAGTGACCGGGCTGGCATCAGCGAGGATTTGTCCCGCCTGCCCCAAAAGACCCACGCTGTCAGCGACGATGATCTGGATTTCTAGCAAGCCGTGACGACCATCCGCACCTATGTTTTCGTGCATCTTGAGGAAGGACCTGTTCCGGCAGGCCTTCTCACGATGACCGACGAACCGCGCAACCAGTTTGCTACCTTCGCCTACGGGCGGCGTTATCTTGAACGCGCTGACCGTATTCCGGTCGATCCTGTAGCTCTACCGTTGCACGAAGCTGGAACTTCTCGAACGTTCAGGACGGAAGAAGGCTTTGCCGTGTTCGGTGGCATTCGAGATGCTGCTCCTGACGGCTGGGGCCAATACCTGATGTACAAGGCGATGGGCGATCGGTTGCCGAGCGAAATCGATCTCATTTTGGCCTCGGGCGAACATCGTGTAGGCGCGCTCGCCTTCGGGCCAACACCCGCCCGGCCGGAGAGAATTACGCCATGGGGGGGTGGCCCTGCTCCGGGCGAAGAGTTCACGCTCGCAGAGCTAGCGGAAGCCGCCGAACGCGCGCAGCATGTCGACGAACTCGACGAGAACTTAAGAGCCTTGCTGGCAGCCGGATCATCTCTGGGCGGTGCCCGACCGAAGGCAGCTACAAAGATCGGCGAGCAACCCTGGATCGCGAAATTCCAGAAGCGCGGGGACAGCTTTCCCGAATGCAGAGTTGAACTGGCGACGATGCGGCTTGCCAGCGAATGTGGTCTCGATGTGCCGCCACTCGACTTCCGCTGTGTCCTTGATCGCGACATCTATCTGATCGAGCGGTTCGATCGGATTCCTCACGGCAACTGGCTGGAACGTAGGCCCTTTGCATCGGGGCTCACAATGCTCGGGGCGCATGAGAGCGAGGTCAGCAGCTTCAGCTATGCGGATCTCGCAGGAGCGATCCGGCAATTCGGAACCGAAGTACGCCAGGATCTACACGAGCTATTTCGTCGTATGCTGCTCAATATCCTCGTCACGAATGATGATGATCACCTACGTAACCATGGCTTCCTGTTCGATGGTGAGGGTTGGCGGCTATCTCCGCTTTACGATGTAGTGCCGAAACCGCAGCTGGGGCTGGAGCGACGGCTCGTCCTCGGTGTGGGGCCGGAAGGCCGCAATGCAACGATCGAGAATGCTCTCGCTGGTGCCGCAGTCTTCGACCTCGGCCCTGATGACGCGAAAGCAATCGCCGAAGACATGAGCAGAATCGTAGCGACACGGTGGGAACACCTATTCACAGAAGCAGGGATAAGCGCGGCTGATCGCAAGCGTTTCGCCACCTGCTTCCGGTTGGCAGCGCCTGCATTATGATCGCAATCGCAGAAATCCGTTCATGGGGGCGCGTGCTTGCCAAATTTGACATGGTGATTACCCGGTGATTGCTAGCCGAGAAAATAGGCATCAAAAAATGCCACTTAATTATTATATATCAATGTATTATGATAGTATGACCACTAAGGTCTGGTACTTTCGCTATCGGCGCAAGTGACAGGGGCCGCCCTCGCGAAACGGCCCCCCAAAAAATCGAATTACAGTCTAGAAGCGGATACCCAGACCGGCCACGACCTGGTCAGTGGTGGCATCGCCGAAGTCGGTATCGGCCACGTTGCTGTACCTCGAACGACGATATTCCAGCCGCGCTTCCAGTGGTCCCGGGAGTTGGACCTGAAGGCCGCCGCCAAAGCGCAGTCCATCGGCATTCTCGTCCAGTTCCGAGAGCGATCCTGCAGTCGTGAAGGCGCGTGTATCGAGCGAGGTGTACCCCACCTTGCCGTAGGCGGCGATGCCCGGCGTCAGCGCTACCCCGGCGCGCGCGCCGACGTAATACTGCCCATCGGCATCAAGACCGTCACGAGCGCCTGCGAAGCTGCCGGGAAACTCGGCCGAGCTGTCGCTGGTCGAAATCTCTCCTTCCACGCCGACAAAAGCATTGCCGAGCGCAAGATCGTAGCCCGCCGTGATACCGTAAACGGCCGAATCAGCGTCGGCCTGCACCGAACCGTCATCCGAGTCTACATTGAGGCCCTCGTAACCGCCCAGCGCACCGACATACAAGCCGCCGGATGCGGCGTTGCGATCCTGTGCGAGGGCAGGAGTTGCCGCCATTCCGGCGACGATTGCGACCACTGCGATTGTCTTTTTCATTTCGTATCCTTTCGCGTGCGAATTCGTGCACGTGCCCACCAATCCGGCAATTTCGGTTGCCCAGAAATGAACCGTAGGCAGGCTGGCCACGAGGGCGCGACAAACCGCTCCGCGCGTTCCACGGAACGAGGGCGGACTTATGGCTTAGACAGCAATTGCGCAGGACTTTCTCAGGCGGTGATCATCCCACCACCCCGGCGCTTGCGAGCACCGCCAACGTAAGCACGTCCGGCGCGATAGAGGTCATCGGGGCGATCTGCACCGGCTTTTCCGAACCGATCAGCATCGGACCGATCACCGCATCGCCGGATAGTTCGCGCAGCAGCTTTGCGGAAAGGTTGGCGCTTTGCAGGCCAGGCAGGATCAGCACGTTGGCAGGGCCGGACAGGCGGCTGAAGGGATACAGTGCCATCACTTTGGGATTGAGCGCGGCGTCAGGAGCCATCTCGCCTTCATATTCGAAGTTCACGCTCTCGTCCGCGTCGAGAATTGCCACCGCTTCGCGAATATTGCCCAGCCACTGGCCCGACGGATTGCCGAAGGTGGAATAGGAAAGGAACGCGACGCGCGGTTCGTGCCCCATCCGGGTGGCAACGGCAGCCGTTTCCTTCGCAATATGTGCGAGCTGTTCCGAACTTGGTCGTTCGTTGATAGTGGTGTCGGCAAGGAAAGTGGTGTGGTTCTTGCCCAGCACCATGTGGATGCCGAAAGGCGTTGCGCCCTCTTTTGAATCGAGCACCCTGGATACGTCGCGTGATGACTGGCTGAATGGGCGGGTCAGACCAGTGATCATCGCATCGCCCTCGTCCAGTGCCACCAGCAGGGCTGCGAAGACGTTGCGCTCCTGGTTCACCATGCGGCGCACGTCCCGTTCGGTATAGCCGCGCCGCTGAAGCCGCTTGTAGAGATATTCCACCATCGGTTCGATATGTTCGTAATTGGCCGAATTTGCGATCTCGTAGCTTTCCGGATCGTCGACCTTGAGTTCCTTCAGCTTCTCCAGCACCCGCTCGGTACGGCCTACAAGAATAGGCGTGCCATAGCCAAAATCGCGGAACTGAATGGCCGCGCGCAGGGCCACTTCCTCTTCCGCCTCGGCAAAAACCATCCGCTTGGGATTGGCCTTGGCGTCCTCGTAAACGCGGGTCAACGCGGCGGTGGTAGGGTTGAGGCGGCTGCGCAACTGGAGCGTATATTCGTCGAAATCCTCGATAGGAGCCTGCGCGACGCCCGAATCCATCGCCGCCCTGGCAACAGCGCAGGATACCCGCTCCATAAGCCGCGGATCGAACGGTGCCGGGATAATGTATTCGCGGCCGAACTGCTGGTTCATGCCATAGGCAGCCGCCACTTCTTCGGGCACGCGTTCGCGGGCGAGTTCGGCAATGGCGTGTGCGGCAGCTACCTTCATTTCCTCGTTGATCGCGGTTGCGCGCACGTCCAGCGCGCCGCGGAAGATAAAGGGGAAACCCAACACGTTATTTACCTGGTTGGGGAAATCACTGCGCCCGGTGGCGATGATCGCGTCAGGGCGCACGGCCTTGGCATCGTCCGGCATGATCTCGGGCACGGGGTTGGCCATGGCGAAGATGATCGGACTGTCGGCCATCTTCTTCACCCACTCGGGCTTCAACGCGCCTGCTGCCGAAAGGCCGAGGAATATATCCGCGCCATCCAACGCTTCTTCCAGGCTGCGCGCTTTAGTGGGCACGGCATGGGCACTCTTCCACTGGTCCACGTCCTCGCGGCCGGGATAGATCGGTCCCTTGCGGTCGCACACAATCACGTTTTCATGCGGAACGCCGACGGACTTGATGAGCGCGGTGCAGGCGAGTGCGGAGGCTCCCGCCCCGTTCACCACCATCTTCACATCCTTCAGGTCCCGGCCCGTAAGATAGGCGGCGTTGATCAGGCCGGCGGCGGCGATGATCGCGGTGCCGTGCTGGTCGTCATGCATGATCGGGATATTCATCCGGTCGCGCAGTGCCTGCTCAATGATAAAGCATTCGGGCGCCTTGATGTCTTCCAGATTGATACCACCGAAGCTGGGCTCCATCAGCGCAACCGCTTCGATGAACTTTTCCGGATCTTCGGTATCCAGTTCGATATCGATGGAATCGACATCGGCAAACCGTTTGAACAGTACCGCCTTGCCTTCCATCACGGGCTTGGAAGCCAGCGCACCCAGGTTGCCGAGACCAAGGATTGCCGTACCGTTGGAAATGACGGCCACAAGATTGGCCCTGGCGGTATATTTCGCAGCCAGCGAAGGATCGCGCGCAATCTCTTCCACCGGAACCGCTACGCCGGGCGAATAGGCGAGGCTGAGATCGCGCTGCGTCGTCATCGGCTTGGAGGCGATGATCTCTATCTTACCCGGACGGATAGTTTCGTGGTAAAACAGTGCCTCGCGCGCGGTAAAGCTGTTGTTGTGGTCGTCGGCCAAGCTAAGTCTCCTGTATCGAGCCGGTCCATAGAGCCCTATTCGCCGCCGCGATAGGGGAAAGCAGGCTTGCCGCCCTTCCCGAATCGGCCCGCGGACCTGTATTCGCGCTGACGCAATGGCTGGCTCCGCAACTCCGATGATGGCGCAATATTTCGATCTCAAGTCGGAGGCCGACGATTGCCTGCTGTTCTACCGCATGGGCGACTTTTTCGAACTGTTCTTCGACGATGCGAAGACGGCCGCCGGCGTGCTCGACATCGCGCTGACCACGCGCGGCGAACATGCGGGCGCGCCTGTACCCATGTGCGGCGTTCCCGTGCATTCGGCGGAGAACTACCTTGCCCGGCTGATCCGCGCAGGCTGCCGCGTAGCAATTGCCGAACAGGTGGAGACGCCAGACGAGGCGAAGGCCCGGGCAAAGCGAGAAGGCACGCCTTCTTCGAAAGCCCTCGTAAAGCGCGATATCGTACGTTTCGTGACTGCGGGTACCTTGACGGAAGATGCGCTGCTGGAGCCGCGCCGCGCCAACATGCTTGCCGCCGTATGCGAGGTGCGCGGTTCGTGCGGCGTTGCGGCCTGCGATATCTCGACGGGCGCGATGCAGCTAGAAGAATGCGAGCCGCAGCGACTTTCCGCCGTACTGGCGCGGATCGGCGCAAGCGAAGTCGTGACGGCCGAAGGCTGGGACGATATGCCGCAGGGTGCCGTAATCCGACCGCGCGGGGATTTCGCCAGCGATGCAGGTGAAACGCAACTGAAGAAGGTACACGGGGTGGCAACGCTCGACGGTTTTGGCCAGTTCAGCCGGGCCATGCTGGCGGCCGCTGGTGGCCTTGTAGCCTACCTCGAACACGCCGGGCGCGGCGAGTTGCCCCTGCTGTTGCCACCCACCTTGCGGGCCAGCGGGCAGTATATGGCGATGGACGAGGCGACGCGCGCCAGCCTCGAAATTCTCACCAGCCAGCAGGGCGGCCGCAGCGGCAGTCTGATTGCTGCCATCGATCGGTGCGTTACCGGCGCGGGCGCCCGGCAACTGGCCGAGGATCTCTCTGCCCCGCTCGGCGACCGCGACGCAATCGAGGCGCGGCTTGCGCTGGTCGATTACCTGCTTGGCGATCCGCTCTTGCGCTCGGACCTGCGGGCAATCCTGCGCAGTCTGCCCGATATCGGGCGTGCACTGGGGCGGCTGGTGGCGGGGCGTGGCAGTCCGCGTGACCTTGGCCAGGTTCGCGATGGACTGAACGAAGCTCGACGCCTGCATGAATTGCTCAAGGCCAGGGGAGAGCGCCCCGCCCTTCTCGATAGGCTGCTGCCCGATCTGGCTGGTCACGGCGAACTGACAGACCTGCTTTCGCGCGCCCTAGTCCCCGCACCCCCGACCGAACGGCAGTCCGGCGGGTATATCGCGCAAGGGTACGATGCCTCTCTGGATGAACTGCGCGAAGTCAGCGGCAATGCACGGCGTGCCATCGCCGCGATGGAGGCGCGGTATCGCAGCGAGACCGATACGCCTTCGCTCAAGATCAAGCATAACGGCGTGCTCGGCTATTTCATCGAAGTGCCCAGCAGGCATGCCGACAAGCTAATGTCAGCCGATAGCGGCTTCACCCATCGCCAGACCATGGCCAACGCGGTGCGTTTCAACTCCCTGACGCTCCATGAGGAAGCGAGCCGTATCGCAGAGGCTGGCGGCCGCGCACTTGCCGCAGAAGAGGCGCATTTCGAGGAACTGGTGGAGCGCGTTTCGGCCCGGCGGGAGGCCATTGCAGCGACTGCGGCAGCACTGGCGCGGCTGGATGTCGCGGCGGGCCAGGCAGAGCGTGCTTCGGATGGGGAATGGTGCCGCCCGAACATGTCGAACGATCCCGAACTCGCCATCGAATCCGGTCGGCATCCCGTGGTGGAAGCGGCACTGGCCGCGAATGGCGAGCGCTTCGTCGCCAATGATTGTTCCTTGTCCGAGACCGACAGGCTCTGGCTCGTCGGCGGACCGAACATGGGTGGTAAGTCCACCTTCCTGCGCCAGAACGCCCTGATCGTACTGATGGCGCAAGCGGGCGGCTTCGTTCCTGCGCGATCGGCGACCATCGGCCTTGTCGACCAGATGTTCAGTCGTGTCGGCGCGTCGGACAATCTGGCCCGTGGCCGCTCCACCTTCATGGTAGAAATGGTCGAAACCGCCGCAATCCTGAGCCAGGCGACCGCGCGCAGCTTCGTGATCCTCGACGAAGTGGGGCGCGGCACCAGCACCTATGACGGCCTTGCGCTGGCATGGGCCGTGGCCGAAGCCATTCACGAAACAAACCAGTCGCGCTGCCTGTTCGCAACCCACTATCACGAGATGGCGCGACTGGCGGAGACTAGCGACGCCCTGTCACTGCATCACGTTCGCGCCAAGGAATGGAAGGGCGATCTCGTCCTCCTGCACGAATTGGCCGAAGGCGCGGCGGACCGCTCCTATGGCTTAGCCGTAGCCAAGCTGGCTGGCGTGCCCGCCCCCGTGGTGAAGCGCGCACGCAGTGTTCTCGACAAGCTGGAGAAAGGCCGCGCGGAAACCGGCGGTCTTGCCGCAGGCCTTGGCGAGCTGCCACTGTTCGCTGCTGCCCTGCAAATGCAGGAGGAGGAGGAGCGCGACACCCTCCGCGATACATTGGCGAGTGTCGATGTCGACGCCCTTTCCCCCCGCGAGGCGCTGGACCTGGTTTACCGATTGAAGCGAGAAGCTAGCGAAAGTTAAGAACTGCGCGATTGCTTTTGACAGGCAGGGCAGTAGCTTATCGTCATGGCGCAAGACGACCCTGACAACGGCGAGGATCCCAGCACCGAGTGGGCGGAGAACCGCACCGATTGGGCAGAAGACCGGACGATCATGGCGTTGGAACGCACGTTTGCAGGCTGGATGCGCACTGCCTTTGCAGCGATAGCGATCGGCATCGGATTTAATGCCCTGTTTGGCGAGTTCGATCCACCGTGGTTGGCAAGGGCAATAGCCAGCGGCTTCATCGCCCTTGCCATTGTATTCGCTTTGGGCGCGCAAAGGCGCGCCACACGCGCGTTCGACCGCCTGTCATCGCATAGCGTCGATACGCCAGATCTGCCTCGTATAAAGCTGATCGCCTATGCCATCAGCGCCGGTGCAGCATTGCTGATCGTCGCCCTCTGGTTGCTCGACGACGGACCGGCCTGATTACCCGACCGGTACCGCCGATTAGTTATCAGGTGCCATCACCGCGCAGACCATCAGGCTTGTTGGCCTTGCCCAGTTTGTCCACATTGTCATCATGGTTCGGCTCGCCATCGTAGGCGTGCATGTCGATCCGGCCCGAACTTTCCATATCGCGCATCTTGTCGACCGTATCTTGCGTCGAATCATTCATCAGGTCCGACTTGGTGGGGCTTTTCGCACTCTCTGTCGGAGATTGCGTGGTGACTGTTGTTCGCCGGGCTTCTTCAGAGATTTGCTGCGCCTGCATGCGGTGATCGTCCTGTTCATCGTTATGCATTTCCGGCGCGAGATCGGCCATGCGCTTCTCCTGGGATACGGGATCGGACTTTTTACTGGTATCGGTCATGCGAATTCTCCTTTGCCACAATGAACGGATGGCAAAGGCGGCTTGTTCCTGCCTAGCGATTACCGCCGGGAACCCAGTTCACATCGTTCTTGCCATCGTCATTGGCGGTGCGCGCAGCGACGAACAGCCAGTCCGACAGACGATTGATGTAGGCCAGTGCAGCAGGATTGACCGGTTCCGCCTCACGAAGCGCCGTCATGCAGCGTTCCGCACGGCGAACAACGGTTCGCGCAAGGTGCAGCCGTGCCGCAAGTTCGCTGCCGCCGGGAAGAACGAAACTTGTGAGTGGCTCCAGCCGATCGTTCAGCACGTCGATACGCTGCTCCACATGCTCCGCCTGGGATGCAACGATCCGCAGCACCATTTCAGACGGCTCGAAATCGTAACCGCCCACTTCGCCAAGAGGCGTTGCCAGGTCTGCGCCAAGATCGAACAGGTCGTTCTGGAACCGGACGAGATCGGTCTTCAGCCCGCCGTCCGCCAGCACCGCTGCGGACCCAAGCGCCGCATTCGCCTCGTCAACATCGCCCACGGCCTGCATTCGCAAAGAATGCTTGGGAAGGCGAGACCCATCGACGAGTCCGGTCGTGCCATCGTCACCGGTACGCGTATAGATCTTGTTGAGCTTTACCACCTCAACTGTTCACCATCAGCAGCACGGCGACCACGACGATCGCCAGTGCCTGGTACTTGATACGGTTGAACATCGCCTTGTTCTGCGCTTCCTGCAGGCGTTTCGAATTCTCTCCGCCAGTTTCGAGGTCGACCTTCGTCGTTTGCAGGAATGCGACGATACCGCGCACCAACGAGACAACGACCAGGATGGCGAAAATTGCGATGAGGATGACAAGGAATGTATTCATGTTTCACCATGTGGGTAGCGTGAAAGCGTAATGCCACCCGGCATTTGGCCCATGCGCAGCCGTTCGGCAAGCGCGGCGCCATCCTCGCCCGCTTTGCGCAGTTCCGACAGCCCGAGCGCGCTTTCGCCCGACTTGCGGCTTTTCGCCAGTTTCCTGCCATCATCAGCCAGCAGCAACTGGTGATGGTGCCAGCGCGGTACCGGCAGACCCAGCAAGGCCTGCAACACGCGGTGAATATGGCTGGCGAAGAACAAATCCATGCCCCGCGTCACCAGAGAGACCCCGTCGGTGGCGTCGTCCAGCGTAGCGGCCAGGTGATAGCTGGCGGGCGCATCCTTGCGCACCAGCACCACGTCCCCGAATTCGCGCGGATCGGCAAAGAGACGGCCCGCCTCTGCATCTTCCCACGCGATGTCGCCCACGCGTTCCATCGCGGCTTTCATGTCCAGCCGCATGGCCGAGGGGCGCGACGGATCAAAGCGCGCACCCTTGCAGGTGCCGGGATAGACAAGACCCTCCGGCCCCATGCGCGGCTTCAGCGCCTGGATCTCGGCGCGGGTGCAGGTACAGCGGTAGAGCAGCCCTTCCTCCATCAGATTGCGAGCCGCGACTTCATAGCTGTCGAGCCGGGTGGATTGGGCAGGCACTTCGTCCCATTCCAGGCCCAGCCATTCCAGATCGCGGCGGAAATCGTCGGCAAGTTCGGGTCGCGAACGAGCGCCGTCGATATCCTCGATCCGCAGCAGGAAACGCCCGTTCGCCTCCCTCGCCAGATCATGCGCCACAATCGCCGAATAGGCGTGGCCAAGGTGTAGCGGACCATTGGGGCTGGGCGCGAAACGAGTGACGATCATGCGTGCTGCGACTCAGGAATTGGCATGGGCCTTGTGAATATCACTGTGGATAGCCTGTCTGTAACAGGCTTGACGCATCTCCATGCAAGTGCATTCTTGGTTTTATCAGGGAGGACACACAGGTGTTCAAAGCCGAACTGATTGAACGGGCCGCGAAATTCCGGAGCGCGGCAGAGGACCCGACCCGGACGCTGGAAAGCTGTCCGGCACTCGTGCTCAATGCCGATTACACACCGCTGTCCTACTACCCTCTCAGCCTCTGGCCATGGCAGACCGCTATCAAGGCGGTGTTCCTGGAGCGGGTTGATATCGTGGCAAGCTACGACCGCGCGGTGCATTCGCAATCGCTGGACATGCAGGTGCCCAGCGTGATCGCGCTGCGGCAATATGTGAAGACGAGTGAGTTTCCCGCTTTCACCCGCTTCAACCTGTTCCTGCGCGATCGTTTTTCCTGCCAGTACTGCGGCAGCCAGCAGCACCTGACCTACGATCACGTTGTCCCGCGCCGACAAGGCGGCAGGACCACGTGGGAAAATATCGCCACTGCATGCGCGCCGTGCAACATGAAGAAGGGAGGGCGGACGCCCAAAGAGGCAAGCATGCATTTGCAGATCAAGCCGATCCGCCCGACGAGCTGGCAATTGCAGCAACACGGCAAGGCGTTTCCGCCCAACTACCTGCACGAAACGTGGCGGGATTGGCTCTACTGGGATATCGAGCTGGAGGAGTAGCCTTCAAGACCCTTCCGCGATGTCTTCTCCGCTTCGAGCGGCGGGCCTTTAACCACTCGTCCACCATCATTGCCTAGACTTGGACAATAATGGTTTATGATGACGAGCATATCGAAGAAGCGCGCACGAGCCTCGGACCGGGACAGAAGGCCTGGTGCGGGCTCATGGCCTTAGTCATTCTTGCCAGCGCAGGGGGCCTTGGGGTCTTCCTGAAGTCAGAAATGAACCCCGAGAGCAGTCCGATATTGCGTATGGAACTGGCCGATCTGACCCCGCAACCGGGCTTCGACATCTAAAACAGCGGCGGCGCGCGGTCAGGTCACCTTGCCGCGTTGCGCATATTCCGTTTTCTGCCACTCCCCACTGTCGAGAATCTTGCGCAGTTCGCTTACCGCGTGCCAGCAATCGGCGTAACGGACATAGGCCGGCGCAAAGCCAAGGCGCAGGATATCGGGGGCGCGGAAATCGCCGATTACCTTGCGGGCGATCAGAGCCTGGCAAAGTTCGTAAGCGTGTTTGTGCCGGAAGGAGAGCTGGCTGCCGCGCGCTTCCGGATCATCCGGTGAAATGCAGGGCAATTCGGGCACCAGCGCGGTCATCGCCGCACGGGTGAATTCGGAAAGTTTCCGCGATTTTGCCACCAATGCGTCGATCCCGATGCCGGCCATCAGGTCCACGCCCACTTCCAGCGCGCTCATCGAAAGGATTGGCGGTGTGCCGCAAAGCAATTGGTCGACGCCGGGCGCAGGCTCGTAATCGTCCGAGAAGGCAAAGGGGGACTTGTGTCCCATCCAGCCGCTGAGCGGTTGTTGCAAACGATCATGGTGCCGCTGCGCGACAAAGGCGAAACCCGGCGCGCCAGGGCCGCCGTTTAGGTATTTGTAGCCGCACCCCACAGCGAAATCCGCATCTGACCCGTTTAGATCCACAGGTACTGCGCCAACCGAATGCGACAGGTCCCACAGAACCAGTGCGCCTGCTTCGTGCGCCGCCTTGGTAAGGCGTTTCATGTCGAACATTTCGCCGGACTTGTAATGCACGTGGGTCAGCAGCAGCAGCGCCACTTTATCGTCGAGAGCGTCTTCAACCGTGTCGCGGTCCGCCAGCCGCCGCTCGGCCAGCCCTTGCCCTTCCAATCCTTCGATCATGTAAAGATCGGTGGGGAAATTACCGGGTTCGGACAATACGACACGGCGCCCTTCCTGTATGGAAAGCGCCGCGCTTATCAGCTTGAACAGATTTACAGAGACGCTGTCCGCCACAACCACTTCACGTGGCTGCGCTCCTACCAGCGGGGCAATCTTTGCACCGATGCGCTGCGGCAGATCTATCCAGCTGGCGGTGTTCCAGCTGGAAATCAGCCCGTCGCCCCATTCGCCCCGCACCACCTGGTCGATGCGGCCCGGCGTCGCTTTGGGCAGCGCGCCCAGTGAATTGCCATCCAGATAGGCAACGGCGTCATCCAGCAGGAAATCGCCGCGTTGTTTCGACAACGGATCACCTGCATCGAGGCGCTCTGCTTCGACTTGCCAATCGATCAAATCTCGGTCCTCACGGCCAGTAGTTCGGGGAAGAACCCCAGTTTCAGCACGCTTTCCAGATAGGGTACGCCAGCAGTGCCGCCGGTGCCGCGCTTGAAGCCGATCACCCGCTCCACGGTCTTCAAGTGGCCAAAACGCCAGCGCTGAAAATGATATTCCAGATCGACCAGCTTTTCCGCCAGTTCGTACAGGTCCCAATATTGCTGCGGATCGCGGTAGACCTTTGCCCAGGCCTGCGTCACCGCCTCCACCGGTTCGTGCGGAGCCTTCAGGTCGCGGTCTATCAATTCTTCGGGAATATCGAACCCGCGTCGCTGCAACAGGCGCAGTACCTCACCATAAAGGCTGGGGCGCGCGAGTTCGGCATTGAGTTTCTGCGCCACTTCGGGCGTTGCCTCATGCATCGTCACCATGTCCGGATTGCGGCCACCGAGGATGAATTCCATCAGGCGATATTGCGCCGACTGGAACCCGCTTGATCCGCCCAGGTGCGGGCGGACCAGAGAATAATCATGCGGCGTCATGGTGGCGAGCACATCCCAGCTGGCGATCAGCTGCCTTTGCGCCTGCGCGACTCGCGCCAGCATCTTGAACGCGGGGCCAAGGGTATCGGCGATCACCAGCTCGCGCGCGGCTTCCAACTCGTGCAAGCATAGCTTGAGCCATAGCTCGCTTGCCTGATGGACGATGATGAACAGGAACTCGTCATGCGCGTCGGATGCCGGATGCTGTGCCGACAGGATACGATCAAGATCGAGATAGGAGGAATAGGTTACGTCGCTTTTCGCCATGGCCCTGCCTTAGCGACAAGCAGTCGCGTTTGAAACTACCCCTCGATCACTTTCGATCCGGGATGGTGCTTGTCGAGATGCTTCTTCACGATCCGCAGATTGCGGGTATTGGAACGGAACATGAAGTCGAACACGTCACCCACCACCGGCACGGCGCCCACGGCGCTGTCAAAGGCCACGTTGCCCGCCATACGCAAGAGCTTCCATTTCGGCATTCCCAGGTTGCGCGCTTCCCACACGATATAGGCGCCCATGCCCATGGCGATGATATCGCCCACAACCGGCACAAGGCCGATAATGGCATCGAGGCCCACCGGGCGATTTATACCGGGCACCACGAAACTGCGCTCCAGCACCATTTCCATCGCCTCTATCCGGCGGCGGATCGAGACAGGATCGCTGCCGATAGGCAGATCCTCGCCAAATTTCATCTGCCGTGGACGAACAGATTCTTCCGACTCGGTCGGTTCGATCACGGTCACTTTTGAATTCGGCGAATTGGCCATGAAAATCGCGCTCCTTCGCCCTTATCTGGGGATCAGCGCCAATTCCGGCAAGGGATGGAAGGCGTATGGATTGGGCGCAAAGGCATCCACGCTGCCGCGCACCAGCGACCAGCGCAACGGGGCACCGAAGGGGATATAGACATTGGCCAGCGTCAATTCCGCTTCGGCCTGTGCCAAGGTACGGGCGCGCAAGGTCGGATCGGATTCGGCCAACGCCTGTTCGACAAGCGCGTCCACATCTTCCTCGCAAAGGCCGCGCTCCAGCGAGCAATGGAACTGGTTGAGAAACCATCGCGGCGCAGGATATCGCGCTACCCGGTCCACCAGCACAAGGTCCGCATCGCGCACATCCTGCGTCCGCTCCAGTTGCAGGCCGATGGTCCGCAGTTGTTGCGCAAGCTCGCGATAGAGCACGTCCCACCCGGGCGCATCACCCAGGGCAATTGTCACCATGGCGGGACGGGACGGATCGCCCTCGTCGAATTGTTCACGCCACGCGGCAATGCGGGCAGCAGCCTCGGCCCGCAGATCCTCGATTGGCTCGTCCTCCCAGCGTTCCCGTATCAGCCCCGGATCACCCGGAAGCCCCGGGGACACGGGCCGCGTGGTCGGCACCCAGCCGCCGATGTTGAAAGGCGCCATCAGGGCCTGCCTGTCGATTGCCATGGCCAGCCCTTCACGCACGCCGGTGTTGGAAAGCACGCCATCGTCCGCGCGCACCTGCAATCCGAACAGGCCGAATGTGGTGTCCAGCCGCAGTGTTCCCGATGATAGAGGCCCGGTTTCCACCAGTGTGAGATCGCCCAGCGTTCCGCCCAGGACAGCCTCGGCGTCGCCACTGGCGAACAGGGCGATGGCTTCGCGGGCGGGCTGGATATGCAGGCGGATATCGCGCACCTCCTCACGCCAGTTCTCGTCATCGGGAAGGCCGCGTTCAAGCGGAGGTTTCAGCGATAGCAAGAGGCTGTCCTCCTCGCGTATCAGGAACATCGAACCGGTACCCCCGCCTGGTTGGCGCAGCGCCATTTCAGGCTGGGCCAGCATCTGCAGAAGATAGGGCTCCGGCTCCGATAGACGCAGTTCGATCACACGCCCCGCCATCGCCCGCACCTCTTCGATCAATTCAAGATCTATGCCCAGCGATGTGCCTTCCAATCCCTCGATCGCTTCCAGCAACGCATCGCGCGCGCTGGCCGCGCTCATCGGGCTGCCATCGGGCCAGTTGCCTTCGCGCAGACGAAAGATGAAGCTGAGCCCGTCATCAGTCACGATCCAGCGTTCTGCGAGAGCAGGGACGGTTTCACCCTGGGGATTGAGTGCGACGAGCCCCGATTGCGTGGCGGCGCGCACATGTTGGGCGGAACTGTTCAGCCGCAGACCGGTGGTAAGCACATTCTCAGGGGTGCCGATCAACGCGACATCGACGGCCCCGTCGTCACGCGATCCGCAAGCCGCAAGGGCCAGACACAGGATAGTCAGGAACAGGGGCCGACGCGGGATCATCGCTCAAGCGAATAGGCCGCGTTGGCAATTGCTTCAACCGCGCTGACGCCGGATCAGATTTTGCGCAATACCTGCGCATCGGTTTGGTTCGCACCGGTATTGCCGGAATGCTGCGACACGGTGCTGCCGGTGACCTTTGCCCGCGCGCGCTTGGGGTCGATCTCGTTGACGAAGGCAATGCCGAAGCGATTATCCTGCTTCCAGGCGACGGTCCCTTCAACCCAGCCGAGGTTGCGCAATTCCACTTCCACCAGCGCACCACGGATAACCTGTACTTCCCCCTCGGCCATCATACCGCCAGCCGACAGGTTGCGCACTTTTACGCGATGCAGTTCGTTTTGCCCGTCGACGCGCAACTGCGCCAACAGGAACAGGCTGTCGCGATCGACCTGGCGGGTGTCGACATTGCTCATGCTTGGGGCCTCATAGGTATGCTAGCGATTCTGTCTCGCCCGACAAGTATTGCCGAAACAGGGGCAACGCGGGTCTTTGTTCATAAACCACGGCGGAATGCGACGGAAAGGGCTAACGAGAAGTAAATCTCTACCGCGGGTGCGCGAACCGTCCCAATCTGGGCCAGCCTGGGCAAATCTCAATTGTCGCGGGAAACTTTTTCGCGGCGCTCGTGCGCCTGCTGTGCCTCAACCGTCATCGTGGCAATCGGGCGTGCGATCAGGCGGTTGATCCCGATGGGTTCGCCGGTCTTGTCGCACCAGCCGTAATCGCCCTCGTCGATGCGCCGCAAGGCTGCATCGATCTTGGCGATCAACTTACGCTGTCTGTCGCGTGTGCGCAGTTCGATACCCCAGTCGGTTTCGCTGGACGCACGATCGTTGAGGTCGGGCTCCCGAATTGGGCCGTCCTGCAGGCTTTGCAGCGTGCCCTCCGACGCCGAGACGATAGATTTCTTCCATTCCAGCAGCAGAACCCGAAAGTAATTCAGCTGCTTGTCCGACATGTACTCGTCATCTTCACTGGGCGAATAATCGGCAGGCAGGGCGCGTTTCGCTTTGGCGAGGATGTCGATATCGTCATGTGTGGCTATGGCCATTCAGTCACTCCGAAATTCGATCGCAGAGGCTTCCCCTGCTACATCCGGTGATCGGCCCGTTTATGTGCAGGCTCTGTCCCCCCGGCTGCTGAAGCCGTGATCCGGCGGGCCTATACGGTGCCCGCAATGTCGGCACAAGCGACAATCTGGTTTGGCACCGGTGCGAAGGGCCGGATCGCAGCAAATCCTTAAAATACGCAGGCTTGTTAACCATTTCTTGACCACGTTCGTCAAAACATCGCCCTGTCCGAACATTAGGGATCGGACTTGAACAGGGGGATTTACGATCATGGAACTTGCCAAGATCGAGACGTTCGCAAAAATACACTGCGCCGATGTATCCGGTATGGACATGCTCGTCCCGCGGTGCCTCGCAGCTGCGGCCGACGGCGATATCGACGCCTACTACGACCTTGGCGTTGCCTATTCCACGGGCAGCCACGGCGTGGATTGCGACCTGGTGGAAGCGCACAAATGGTTCAACCTCGCCGCTGCGCAAGGCCATGAACCGGCCAGCTGGTGCCGTGCGGACGTGTCGGACGAAATGACCGCCCGCGAAATTGCCGAGGCGCAACGCCGCGCTCGCGAATGGCTTCGCCAGGGGGCCAGCAAGGCTGCCTGACCATCATCGGAGCTATCGCTGCTTGAACGGCGTACGCTTCGCCAGGTGCATCTGGTCCATGCCGATGCCCATGCGCTCGCGGGAGAGAAAATCCTCCACCGCATCGCGAAAACCCGGATCGGCCAGATAGTGCATCGACACCGTCGATACCGGTTCATACCCGCGAGCCAGCTTGTGCCCGCCCTGCGCGCCTGCTTCCACACGGCGGAGTCCCAGATCGATTGCGGCATCGATGGCGCGGTAGTAGCACAGTTCGAAATGCAGGAAGCGCCGATCGGCCAGGCAGCCCCAGTAACGGCCATACAGAGCCTCGCCGCCGATGAAATTAAGCGCGCCTGCAATGGGGATACCGCCTTCAAAAGCCAGCAGCAACAACAGCTTGTCCGCCATTCGCTGGCTCATCAGATCGAACGCTTCGCGGGTGAGGTAGGGGGTGCCCCATTTGCGCGCGCCGGTATCCTGGTAGAACAGCCAGAACGCGTCCCAGTGCTCGGTCTTGATGTCGTCGCCCCTTAGCGCCCGGATTTCCAGACCGTCGTTCGCGGCGCGGCGCTCCTTACGCAGGTCCTTGCGCTTGCGACTGGTCAGATCGCCCAGAAAAGCGTCGAAATCGGCATAATCGCGATTATACCAGTGAAACTGGATGTCCTCGCGCCGCAACCAGCCAGCATCTTCGAACAAGGCCTGCTGGGCCGGCTCCACAAACGTGGCATGCGCGCTGGACCAGCCGTTCTGCTGCACCAGTTGTTCTGCCGCGCGCAACAGTGGCAGGGCGTAACGCTCGTCCTCCACCAGCAGGCGGGGGCCGGTGGCGGGGGTAAACGGCACCGCGATCTGAACCTTGGGGTAATAGTCGCCGCCTGCCCGTTCCCAGGCATCGGCCCAGGCGTGGTCGAACACGTATTCACCCTGGCTATGGCCTTTCAAGTAGCTGGGCAACGCGCCCACCAGCCTGCCCTCGCCATCTTCCAGCAGCAGGGGGGCGGCCTGCCATCCGCTGCCCGGACCGACACTGCCCGACTCCTCCAGCAAGGAGAGGAAGGCGTGGCTGGTGAAAGGATTATCAACACCTGCCAGCCGATCCCACTCGGACTGCGCAATGTCGCCAATGGCGGGTGCAATTCTTGCGGTGAGCGCAGGTTCGGCCATCAGCCTGTATCTAGGAACCTTCCTGCCAGGCTGCCACCCCGGCAGCTTCCATAATCGGCACCGCACCGCTTTGTCGTGCTGTATTCAGCTGCGCGGCAGTTCGTACGGTCCAGCTGAACAGCGCCCGGCCCTTGCTTGACTGCGTGCGCGAAAGGCCGCTGGGCAGGTCGCGAATGTCCAATGCCAGGAAATTCGGCCTTGCTGTAAAGATTGCCAGGCGCCGCTTCATCGCTGCAGATAGCGTGCGCGAATTCTGCTGCGTGACAACCAGTCCGCGCAGACAATCGGGCTCGTTCACTGCAAACCAGCGCGGTACGCGCGGATCGAAGCTCATCACGCCTACAGCGCCTTCATAGCCGTCCAGATCGCGGCGCACGGCGCGGCAGATCGCAACTATGGAGCGCCGGTCATCGCTTTTGATTTCGAGCAGCAGCGGAACCTGTCCGGCAACCAGATCCAGCGTGTCGCGAAGCGTGGGAATAGCCTCGTCGCCGCCGGTCAGCGTCATACCGGTAAGTTCGCCCACAGGGTGCGCTCCGATAAGGCCCTCGCGACCCGTCAGCCGATCCAGTTCGGCATCGTGAAACACGACGGCACGACCATCGCTGCTTTTGCGAATATCGCACTCGATACCAAGTCCGGCATCGATCGCGGCGCGAAAGCTGGCGAGGGAATTTTCAGGCACCCTTCCATCGTGCAGGCCGCGATGGGCATAGGCCGTCGCCTCCAGCGCAGCGATTTTCTCGGCCCGCGACATGGGTCAGCCTTCGCGAATGGCGATCACCGCATCCACTTCTACTGCGGCACCCAGCGGCAAACTGGGCACGCCCACGGCAGCGCGAGCGTGGCGGCCTGCTTCCCCAAACACTTCGAACATCAGGTCGGAAGCGCCGTTCACCACCTTGTGCTGATCGGTGAAAGACGACGTGGAAGCGACGAAACCACCCAGCTTGACGATCCGCTCCACCTTGTCGAGCGAGCCGATGGCATGGCGAAGTTGCGCCAGGATCATCAGGCCGCAGGCGCGCGCTGCTGCGATAGCGCGGTCCATCTCTACGCCATCTCCGAGAATGCCGGTTGCAAGCTCACTATCGATGAAGGGAAGCTGGCCTGAAACGAAGGCAAGGTCTCCCTGCACCATTACGGGAACGTAACTGGCAAGCGGCGGTGCGACTTCGGGCAATTCGATGCCAAGTTCCTGCAAACGTGCTTCGATATTCATTGCGGGTCTCCGTGCAGTGTTTCCTGGATCCATGGCAGGGCCTCGGCCCAGTTGTCTATCCGCGCATGGGCATGACCAGCCTGCCGGGCACACGGGATGTGCGGGGCAATGGCGGGTTCGCCGCAAAAGTGCAGGCGATGGACCTGCGGCGTGGTTTCGGCAGCCGACCGATGGTGCTGGGCGAGATCGTCGACAAAAACGATGCGGCTGGCCTCGTGCTCTTGCACGATCCGGTTCAGCGCATCGCCCTTCGGCCCCTGGTTGGTATAGATCTTCGTTTCGATGCCGAGTGCCTTCAACTGGCATTGGCGCGCTTCGTTACGCTCATCCATCAGGTTGGTCAGCACCACCACGTCGGCATCGCGCTGCAACTGGGCGATGGCATTTACCGAACCTTCGATAGGCTGCTGCTCGCCCATTTGCGTATCGAAGAATCCGCCGAGCAAGGCCCAGACGTCTTTCTCGGCCAACGCCGCATCGCTACCACGCCGACGCATCGACTGGACGAAGGGATCTCCTTCCAGTTCGAACTCGATGTCGTGTTCGGTATCGAGCCACGAGCGGAAATGGCGCACCATGTGCAGCAGCACCTCGTCACAATCGGTTACTACAAGAGGGCGTGTCATCGGCGAAGCTCCCTGCCCGCGGCCACCAGTTGCTCAGGCGGAATTTCCAATGCATCTGCCGCGCCCAGAAGGTCGGGTTCATGTTGGCAGAGAAAATCCAGGATCGCCCGGTGCGTTGATCGTTCGCCAATCGCGTCGCGCAGGCCATCGGGCGTCAGCCCCGTGAGGTCCAGCAGACGCTGCGCCCGCGCGTCATCCGCCAGCACCCAGCCTAGCGCCGCCAGCGCCAGAGCGGAGGCATCCTTTACCGAATCTTCACGGGCGTTGCTAATTGTCACTGGTCCGATATAACGATGGAACGGTTGCTAACCTCCACACTAGCTGGAGGCGTTCGGGGGCTAAATGACGAAGCGTATCCTCGTTGTCGAGGACAACGATCTAAATCGGAAGCTTTTCTGCGATGTGCTGCAGGCGGGCGGCTTTTCCGTCGAACCCGTTGCCGACGGCAATCTCGCCATAGAACGCGCCCGTGCCTTCACGCCCAATCTCGTTGTGATGGACATCCAGCTACAGCATGTATCCGGGCTGGATCTCATTTCGATACTCAAGCACGATGCAGACCTTGCCGACGTGCCGGTGCTGGCGGTTACGGCCTATGCTGGCAAGGGCGACGAACAGCGCATCCGCGATTCGGGTGCGGAAGGCTATTTATCCAAACCCGTCAGCATCGGACCGTTCATGGCGGCGGTGAGGGACCTGGTTGGTGGCGCAAGGGTCGAGGCAGCCGAGTAGGGCCTCTCCTTCAACAGCTGTGCATCCAAACAGGTGGTCAATACCGCCACGGCGCACCGCGCTTGACAATCGGAGTAGCGAAAGCTTTGCCGCGACGGCTCCCTGCCCTATAGGGGCGGCAACCGCTTTTTAGCCCAAGGAATTATCCCTGATGGACCGCGCCGAAGTCGACAAACGTATCCGCACGATCATCGAGCCCTTCAATAAGAAGGGTATTATCATCACCGAAGACACGACCTTTGCTGGCGACCTGGAATTCGACAGCCTGACAGTGATGGATTTCGTCGCCGCGATCGAGGATGATTTCGACATCATCATTTCGATGAACCAGCAGGCCGAAATCGAGAGATACGGCCAGCTCGTCGATGCCGTGCACGATCAGGTCAACAATTGAGGGCATCATGAGCGAAGGTATAATGCAGGCGGACCAGCCGCCCGAGCGCACGGGCAAAACCCCCGATCTTTTCAGCAAGTTCGACGATACCATCGCGCTGCGCGAAAACCTGCTTTCCAGCGGTGTGGAAGATCCATTTTCGCTGGTGATGGAGCAGGTGCTGTCGCCCACTCGTGCCATCTGCAACGGGCGCGATACGATCCTGCTTGGCACCTACAACTACATGGGCATGACCTTCGATCCCGACGTGATCGCCGCAGGCCAGAAGGCGCTATCGGATTTCGGATCGGGCACTACGGGCAGCCGGGTTCTTAATGGCACTTACCAGGGCCACCGGGAGTGCGAGGATGCACTGCGCGACTTTTATGCCATGGATCACGCCATGGTGTTTTCCACCGGATACCAGGCCAACCTGGGAATTATCTCCACCATCGCGGGCAAGGGGGACTATGTCGTCCTCGATATCGATAGCCACGCCAGCATCTGGGATGGCTGCGCGATGGGCAATGCCGAAATCGTGCCCTTCAAGCACAACGATATTACCGCGATGGAAAAGCGCCTGAAGCGCATTCCCGATGGCGCTGGCAAGCTGGTGGTGCTGGAAGGCGTCTATTCCATGCTGGGCGATGTCGCCCCGCTGGCCGAAATGGTAAAGGTCGCCAAGGAAAACGGCGCGATGGTGCTGGTGGACGAGGCTCACTCGATGGGCTTCATCGGCGAGAACGGTCGCGGGGTGGTGGAAGATGCAGGGGTGATGGACGATGTCGATTTCGTCATCGGCACATTCTCCAAGAGCGTTGGCACCGTGGGTGGTTTCTGCGTGTCCAACCATCCCAAGTTCGAAATCATGCGGCTGGTGTGCCGCCCCTATGTATTCACCGCATCGCTGCCACCAAGCGTTGTGGCAACGGCCGCCACCTCGATCCGCAAACTGATGACCGCTTCGGATAAGCGCGAGCATCTTTGGAAAAATTCGCGAAGGCTGCATGGCGGACTGACCGACCTTGGTTTCACGCTGGGGACGAACGAACCGCAAAGCGCTATCGTGGCCGTCATCATGCCCGACCTGGAAAAGGGTGCCGCCATGTGGAGCGCGCTGTTGACCGAAGGCCTTTACGTCAATCTGGCGCGCCCGCCCGCAACGCCTGCCAACATGACCCTGCTGCGCTGTTCGCTTTGCGCCGAACATTCTGACGAGGAGGTCGAAACGATCCTCGGCATGTTCGAACGCGCGGGCAAGGCCGTGGGTATCATCTAGCTTCGGAACAAGCGGGGGCGCCTGCTCGTCTTCATGGCAAAGGAGATTTCCCATGAAGACCACCAACACCGGTTCCGCAACTTACAATGGCCTCGGCAAAGAAGGTAAAGGGCATGTGTCGACAGGTTCAGGCGCGCTTGCAGCGCAGCCCTACGGCTTTCAGACCCGCTTCGAGGATGCCGCCGGCACTAACCCGGAAGAATTGATTGCTGCGGCCCACGCGAGCTGCTTCACGATGGCCCTGAGCTTCAAACTGGCCGAGGCAGGCCATACCGATGGCTCCGTCACCACCCATGCTTCGGTTACGCTGGAAAAGGATGGCGATGGTTTCACCGTAACGAAATCGGAGCTGAAGACGAAGGGCAAGGTTTCCGGTCTTGACCAGGCGAAGTTCGAGGCGATGGCCGGTGACGCGAAGGAAGGGTGCCCCATTTCCAAGCTGCTCGATTGCGAGATTACGCTGGAAACCAGTTTCGAGGGCTGAGCCCGACGCGAGAAAGGCCAAAGCCAGCGGAAGGGCGCATTCGCACCCTACCGCAGCTTTTACGAACTAGATATCTTCGAGCGAATCGATCTGGGCACAGCGGTCGGCCGGGTCGATCTCGCCACCGCCATCCCCGCCGCCAAGCTGCGTAATCGCAAGAAAACCGCCCACCACCAGCACCACGAATACCGTAGTTACCGTACCCAGGTACTTGTCGATGATGGCCTTGATCGGTGCGCCGAAGAACTGGAACAGTACGCCCACGACCATAAAGATCATCGCCCTTCCGGCAATGGCCGCGATAAGGAAAGTGACGAGGTTCATCTCGATGAAACCCGCAGTGATCGTCATCAGCTTGAACGGGATCGGGGTGCCTGCCGCCAGGAACACGGCAATAGCCCCCTGTTCGCGAATGTAACACGCCGCGACCGGAAAACTTTCGGTTAGACCGAGGGCATCAATCAGCCATTCGCCAACGGCTTCGTACAGGAAATAGCCAATCATGTAGCCGAAGAGGCCGCCCAGTACGGAGGCTGCGGTACAGATTGCCGCGAAACGGATCGCGCGCTTGGGTTCTGCAAGGCACATGAGGCCTAGCAACGGATGTGGCGGAATGGGGAAAAAGCTCGATTCGATAAACGAGAAGAAAGCCAACCACCATTGCGCATGGGGATGCGCAGCCTTGGCCATCGTCCAGTTGTATAATCCGCGAAGCATGACTGATCCCGAGTGGTTTTCCGGCGCTTAGGGCAGGAGACAGTTTCGAGCAAGTCCTACAAAGTAACCGATCTGGCACTTTTGTATTGGCGTCGTCACACTCTTTGGTTAGAGAAAGACGATTATGTACTTTACAAACCCAGGCCTTTCCCCTATACAAAATGGGTAAGGAGCAAAATTCACCATGTCGGTTCTATCTTCCCTCCATTTCCACGATGAAGCCAAGGCTTTTGAATACCTTGAGAGCATCGTTTGGGCCGATGGAGTTGTCTGCCCCAAGTGCGGTGTGACGGGCGGCAAGGTGTACGATCTGTCTGGCGTCCGCACGAAGCCCTCCAAGAAGAACCCCGAAGGTAAGGTACGCCACGGCCTCAAGAAGTGTGGCGAGTGCCGCAAGCAGTTCACCGTCAAGGTTGGCACCGTGTTTGAACACGCTCGCCTTCCCCTTACCAAGATGCTCCAGGCCGTTTACCTGATCGTATCCAGCAAGAAGGGCAGCAGCGCCCACCAGCTGCACCGCGTTCTCGAAATTCAGTACAAGAGCGCGTGGTTCCTCGCTCACCGTATCCGCGAGGCTATGCGCTCCGGTGATCTGGCACAGCCTTTTGGTGACAACGGTGGCGCTGTCGAAGTTGACGAAACCTACATCGGCTTCAAAGCTGGCGTTGCTACCCGTCGCGGCACCGCTCACAAGCGCGCTGTGGTTGCGCTGGTTGATCGTGACACTAGCAAGAGCAAGTGGTTCCATGTTGCCAACAGCACCGCTGCTGACATTCACCCTATCGTACTGGACAACATCAGCCGCGAAGCCCGCCTCATGACGGACGAAGCCAAGATGTACCGCAAGATTAGCCGCGACTTTGCCGATCACGGCACGACCATTCACGCCACCGGCAACTATGTGGACCTGAACGACCGCACGATCCACACCAACACGGTTGAAGGCGCGTTCTCGATTTTCAAGCGCGGTATGCGCGGCGTGTACCAGCAATGCGCAGAGCATCACCTGCACCGCTATCTGGCAGAGTTCGAGTTCCGCTATAACAATCGGATTGCGAACGGCGTTGACGATCGCCAGCGGGCAATGAACGCAGTGGCGGGTATCGGCGGCAAGCGCCTCACGTATCAACCAGCTAACCGCTAATGAAGCGCAGCAAACCCCCATCAAACGGCGCAACAGGCGCTGGAGAAGGGCTGATTGCAAACGCATAGGATTTTTCCTATTTGTCCGTAATTATCCTCGCGGGATAATTTTTTTCTCCAATGATTCCTTGACTTTTGCAAATTCCTAAGCTACCGGCAAGTTCGCGAGCCGGTAGCTTTAACCCCACGGTATGGACTTTGTTCACCGTTCGACCATTAAGGTATGGCTATGGAAAACACCGTCAACCGCGAATTGCGAGATACTGTCGAGCACTATGTTCGGGAGCGGTATTCTGACGCCATCATTGATAGCATTATTATCAATGAAGGGTATGATGCAGATGACGACCGAATTGTCGAGATTGTTGTGGTTTTCAAGCGAGCTGAAATCGTGACAGGTTTTAGTAGCCTCGCGCGCTCCATGTGGACGGAGCTGTCGCGCAAAAACTATGGGTTCCCCATTTTATCGTTCCGCACCAGTGACGAGAACGCAAAGCTGCTTGCAGCCGCTTGATCTTTTAGATTCTGCTGAGCTTCTCCTCCGCCGACAGGGCGAGGAGACGACAGAGGCGAATCTGCGCCGAGCGTGGAGTTCGATCTACTACGCACTTTTTCATTTTGTGAGCTACGATTGCACCGACCGCCTAATCGGTGCCTCCGGCCAATGCCGCTCACAGCGAGCCTGGCATCAGGTTTGCCGAGCTTTGGACCACAAACAGGCCAAAAACCGCTGCGGGCAGATTGCCAAAGAGAATCAGCACCTTAATTTTCCTGAGGCCGTTATGGATGCGGCCTCTCCGCTTGTTACCCTGCAAAACAAGCGCCATGCTGCTGACTATGATATGAAGACCACCCCAACTGTCTTAGATGTCCGAGAATACATCGCAGAGGTGAAGCAGGTTACAGCAAGATTCCAAAAGGTGCAGATGAAGCACAGAAAAGCTTTCGCGGCATACTTACTTATCAATCAGCGAGAGCGAACTAGGGGTTAGGGCAATGGCAGAACAAAAAACACAACTCGACAAATTTAAAGACGCTGCACGCGAACTGGAATGCGACGACGATGAAGCGCATTTTAAGGAGCGGGTTGGTAAGCTGGTCAAGACAAAGGCTGCTCAATCCTCCCCTGATTGAGCCTCGATCATCCCTACTACTTGCTGTCTCTTATACACATCTGACGCTGCCGACGAAGAGGATAGTGT
>OJBY01000306.1_pt1 | contig 29242 bp, 22 predicted proteins | sample 1591731 | NCBI WGS metagenome assembly OJBY01 (sample SAMN05416837, study PRJEB24817) | seawater metagenome | isolation source: Sea water | place: Canada:Atlantic | collected 2013-07
GCTTTGGCGGTGGCGGCTTCGGCGGTGGCGGCGGTTCTTTTGGAGGCGGTGGCGCCTCGGGAGGCTGGTAAGATGCCCATCCTCGACGAAGCGCAGCACAAGATCGTGTCTGATGCCGTGGCGCAGGCGGAACTTGGAACCAGCGGCGAAATCGTGCCCGTGATGGCCGAAACGTCCGACGATTACGCCGATATCGCCTTGATGTGGGCCACCGCGATCGCCTTTACCGTAATGAGCGTGTTTGCTTTCCTTCCCGCTCCATTCCTCGACCTGTGGGATAGTCTTGCAGGTGGCTGGGAACACGTGTGGACAACCGGCGAGACCGCCAGCATGACCATCGCCCTTGGCCTGATCGCCTTTGTCGTCACGTGGCTGCTGATGCTGGTTCCCGCCATCCGCTTTGCCCTTGTGCCCAGTCCTGTAAAGCAGCAGCGCGTTCGCGAACGGGCGATCCGTCATTTCAAGGTGGGCGCGGATGGTCGCACCCATGGCCGTACCGGCGTGCTGCTGTATCTCTCCATGCGCGAACACCGTGCCGAGATCGTGGCGGACGAACCGATCCACGAGAAGGTGGAGCCGGAAGTCTGGGGCGAAGCGATGGCCGATATGCTGGCGGAAATCCGCAAGGGCTGCATTGCGGAAGGTATTGCCGCTGGCGTGCGCGATGTCGGCAAGGTCCTGTCTCCGCATTTCCCACGCCGCGATGATGACGTGAACGAATTGCCGGATCGCTTGATCGAACTGTAAGGCTTCGATAGCGCTGGCTGTCATGAGCATTGCGGACGCAGACCTGCCCGAAGAGATTGCCTGGGAAGGCAAGTGGATCGTCGCCAAGAAGCGCGGCAAATGGGAGTATGCCAGCCGCGCCCGTTCCATCCGTGCAGCGGTAATCCTTGCGGTTGAAGACGGTGGAATCCTGTTGGTGGAGCAATACCGCGTGCCCCTCAATCAGCGCTGCCTTGAACTGCCCGCAGGTCTGATCGGTGACGATGACGGGGGAAATGACGATGATCCGCTACGTGCCGCCAAGCGGGAGCTGGAAGAAGAAACAGGTTACCTGGCCGATAACTGGCAGGATTGCGGGGAATTCTTCTCCAGTCCCGGCATGGTGAGCGAAAGCTTTACCCTATTGAAAGCCACCGGACTAACCAAGGTATCCGAAGGCGGCGGCACCGATAGCGAGGATATCACGGTACATCGCGTAAAGCTGGCCGAATTTCCGCAAGTGATAGCCGATTTCAGGTCGCGCGGCATCGGGATCGATACCCGCATGTTGCTGGCGCTTGGCCCGCATCTGCTGGGCTAGATTGCAGGACCAGCACCATGCGTATCCTTGTCACCCGCCGCTGGCCTACGGGCGTCGAGCGTGCACTGCAGCAGCGGTTCGACGTGGTGTTGAACGATGGCGATACCCCGCTCAGCCAGACGGACCTGGCGCGAGCGATGGATGCGTTCGACGTTCTGGCCCCCACCGTATCCGACCGGATCGATGCCGATGTGATCGCGGGCGGAGATCGATGCAGGCTCATTGCCAATTACGGCGTGGGTTTTGACCATATCGATCTGGAAGCGACGAGGGCGAAAGGTATCGCCGTTACCAACACGCCTGGCGTGCTGACCGATGCCACCGCAGATCTCGCCATGACGCTCATCCTGATGACTGCGCGCCGCGCGAGCGAGGGCGAGCGTGAACTGCGTAGCGGCCGCTGGAGCGGATGGCGCCCCACCCACCTCATAGGCAGCGCATTAAGAGGCAAAGTGCTTGGTATTGTCGGCTTCGGGCGGATCGGACAGGCCACCGCCGCCTGTGCTCATCGCGGCTTTGGCATGAAAATCGCCTATTTCGCGCGGGCACCCAAGGATGGGGCGGCGGCGCTGGATGCCGACTTCTGTCCCGCCCTGCCCGATCTGTTGGCAAAGTCCGACTTCGTGTCGCTGCATGTGGCTGGCGGCACCGAAACGACCGACCTTATCGATACCGCCGCATTGTCTACCATGAGGCCGCGCAGTTACCTGATCAACACGGCGCGCGGCGGGGTGGTCGATCACGATGCGTTGGCGCGAGCGTTGGAATCGGGCCACCTGGCAGGCGCGGGGCTGGATGTTTATCCCGAGGAGCCGCAAGTACCCGAAGCGTTGCTAAGCCTGAAAAATGTCGTTCTGCTTCCGCACATTGGAAGCGCCACTGCGCAGGCGCGCGAAGCGATGGGGATGCGTGCCCTTGCCAATATCGAAGCATTCGCAAAAGGCGAACCACTGCCGGATATTGTGATATGACCGATCCGATTACGGAACTGATCGCCGATGAAGACCTGCCCGAAACCTATGTGGAGGTGGTGGAACAGCACTGGAAGCCGCTTGCCACGCGCATCGCTCGCCTGCTCGCCACTCGCGCTCCGCTGGTGATCGGAATCAACGGCGCGCAGGGCTCTGGTAAAAGTACGGCGTGCAAGTTTCTGGAGGTGCTGCTGGCCCGGCGGCGGGTCCGCGCGGTTACACTGTCGCTGGACGATCTCTACCTGACCCGGGCAGAGCGCCTGACACTGGCGCGCGAGGTCCATCCCCTCTTCGCCACGCGGGGCGTGCCCGGCACCCATGCCGTGACGCTTGGCCTGAGAACAATCGAGGATATGCTGGCAGGCCGCGCGCTGGAAATACCACGCTTCGACAAGGCAACGGACGACCGCGCGGCCGAGGTCACCCGCATTACCGGTCCGGTGGATGTTCTGTTGCTGGAAGGTTGGTGCGTCGGCGCGAGGCCACAAGAGCCAGCGGCGCTGACAGCGCCCGTTAACGATCTGGAACGAAACGAAGATCCGCATGGCGTGTGGCGCAGCCTGGTGAATCACTGGCTGACGCAGGACTATGCCCGCCTGTTCGATCAAATAGACCTGCTGGTAATGCTGAAGGTCGAGAATTTCGATGCCGTGCGCCGCAACCGCGCGCTGCAGGAAGAGAAGCTACGCGCCGCCAACCCCCAGGCGGGCGAAACGATGGATGACGCAGCGCTGGAACACTTTTGTGCGCACTATGAACGGCTGACCCGGCATATGTTGGCAGAAATGCCCGCCCGCGCCGATGTGGTCATTTCCATCGGGCCAGACCAGAACCCTCTCGATCAAACCGAAAAGTGACTTTACCCGATGGACGAACCCGCGACCCCATAAGCGGCCGACCCAGCCGTCCGCCTGGCTCTAGTTCTGATATCGTTCGGGTGAACCTTCCCGGTGGAATAATCAGGGGGTTCGCACAGGTAGCACGAGGTTTACGCATCGCAGGATCGGGGCGTTCGGAACGAACGGAAGACTTCACAATCCCTTTTCCTTCGAAACTATTCGGATAAAACTCAGTCGGCCTTTTTCGCCACGATGTAGCGTGATAGCGTTTCGATCTCTTCCTCCGAAACCATCCCGCCGAAGCTGGGCATTGCACCCTGCCCTTCGCTGATGATCTGATTGACATGTTCGACGCTAAGCGCATCATTCCCGTCGAACGCGGGGCCGATACTGCCGTACCCGTTGGCATGGGCCAAGACGTGACACGATCCGCAACCATACTGACTGAACAGGGTGCGGCTGGCCTCGGCCTCGGCTGCTGTTACCGTAACTTGCCCTGCCTCGCCTGAATGCGCGGAATGATCATGATCCTGCGCCATAGGCGTTAATGACGGTGATGCCATCGCTACCGATCCCAGCAGAACCAATGTCAGCTTTGCGAAACTCTGAACAGTCAGAACCATCCTCCTCAAATCCCTTAGATACATTCATGGGCCAGATACAAACCCCTGACCCTAGTCGATACCTGCATTATCAAAGTCAATCTTTACCGCAGGTTAGCAGATCGTGAGAAATCGCTGGCTCAGCGCCATTCACGAGAAGATGCGCTCAGCAATCGAGGCCGGTAAACCGCACGCTCTCCGGCGCGATGTCGCTGAGCAGGAACGCGTGTGCACCGTAGCCGAAGAAGAGGGGGGTGGAAGAATGCGAGGCTAATGGAGGAGGAAGGATGAGAGGCCTCGCCATCTTCGTACTACGATGCCTGTTCTTTTTACGCGGTTTCGTTGCAAACGAAATACGGGCTTTGGGGCAATCGGCAAAAACCTCCCCCGCAGCCGCAGCCTAGATGCCAGCCTCTACTGCCAGGCGTATCATTTCCGCAGAACTTTGCGCCCCAAGCTTGTTCATGGCTATCCCGCGATGCATCTTGATGGTTTTTTCCGACAGACCCAGCTCCCACGCGATCTGCTTGTTGCGCAGGCCGCTGGCGACCATTTGCAACACTTCCAGCTGACGCTTCGAAAGCTCCTTGATCTTCTCCGTCGCGCGCAGTCGGCGCGTCAGGCTCGGGCCCTTGGCATCTTCCTCCAACTCCACCTGTGATCCGAAGAAATAGGCCAGTTCGCCATCTTCATCGAATATAGGGGCAACCACCACGGCGTTACGAAAGGGCGTGCCGTCCTTCTTGAAGTTAAGGATCTCAACCATTACCGGCTTGCGTTCTCTTATGCCTTCGCGGATCGTTTCGGTAAGCCACGGCTCGGTACTCGGCCCGGCCAGAAAACGACAATTGCGACCGATGATCTCGTCGTCATCATAGCCGGTCAAATCCTTGAACACCTTGTTGCAGGCGATGATCGGGTTATCGCGCAAGCGAGGATCGCTTACCACGGTTGCGACCGGGCTGGTTTCGATCAGGTCCAAGACCGCCGGATCGGATGATTTCTTCGTCACTTCCACCACTTGGCGACATTAGCGCAGCAAAGTGCGCATGGCAAAGCGATGTTGCGCAAGTATCGGCGCCTGTTGTGTGAATTCGCTATTCGGCGACCCAATCCTTGCGGAGCGCCGGTCCCGCCAGAGCCATCAGCAACGACGCCATGCCATAGAGCGCAAGCCCGTAGAGCATGGAGTAGCGCAGGGCCTCGTCCCCGTAGATCGGCGACAGGAAGTCGGACAAGGCGCCCAGAGCAAAAATGCCCCCGCCAAGGCCAATCAGGTTGTTTATCAGCAGGAACAGTGCCGAGGCGGTGGACCGGGCTGCCGGCACCACAAGGTGCTGCACCGCCGACAGAACCGGGCCGAGCCACACATAAGCTAGTGCCTGTGGCAGCAGGAACAGAAAGAAGGCCGTCTGCGCATCGGTGCTGGAAATGCCCGCTGCAAAAAGCGGTGCGCCAAGGAAGAAAGCAAGCCCCGGCAGCCATGCGTAGAATGCGCGGTCGCGGCTTCCCAACCGATCTGCAATCATTCCGCCCGCCAGTACGCCGACCACTCCGCCGAGCAGCAACACGGCGCCAAAGAATTGTGACGCTTGCACCAGGTCGAAACCGAAGCTGCGGATCAGCAGGCTGGGTAGCCAGAAAGCAATGCCATAGCCCAGCATGGATGACATGGATGCACCGAAGGATAGGAGCCAGAAGCTTTTTTTCCGTGCCAACACCCCAGCCGTTTCTCTCAGCGAGGGCATTTCCGGCAACGGTGCAGGATTATCTGCCGCAACCTTGGGCTTGGCCTTGTCTCGCACCAGGAACTTGAAGATCGGTACGATGATTACGCCAACCAGGCCAACAGTGAAAAACGCCGTGCGCCAGTCGACGGTCGCGGCGATGTAGCCCCCCATGAGTACGCCGATACCCGATCCGATCGGTATGCCCAGCGAGTAGATGGACAGCGCAGTTGCACGCCGCTCGCTGGGGAAGTAATCGCCGATCAACGCATAGGACGGCGCGACGCCGCCTGCCTCGCCGATACCAACGCCAAGGCGCGCGAGGAAAATGTGCCAGAAATTGCCGGCCAGCCCGCACAGCGCTGTGAAGCCGCTCCACGCCGCCAGCGACACGGCAATGACCCAACTGCGGCTCGTACGGTCGGCGAGAGCTGCCAAGGGCACGGCCATGGTGGAATAGAGCAATGCGAAGGCCAGTCCGCCCAACAGTCCCATCTCGCTGTCGCTTAACTGGAGATCGGCCTGGATGGGCGCAGCCAGGATCGACAGGATCTGCCGATCGACGAAATTGAAGATATAGACCACCAGCAACATGCCCAGCACGACATTGCGATGCGGATCGCGCGGTGTCGCGCCGGCTTGGGTCGTCATGTCAGATGTTCTTTCAGGAAGGGCATGATTGCGGTCAGCGAGGCGGGTTCATCCAGCATTGGGGCATGACCGCGGTTCGGCACATCCACATGCGCGAAAGGCCCCGAGTGACGAACTTCCATCTTCGCGACCGTATCTGGTGACAGCAGGTCCGACAATGCGCCGCGGATCACCAGGACCGGAGTTTCCCCAAGTGCATCCCACACCGGCCACAGATCGGGCTGCTGCGTTTCGTCCGTATCGGCAAAGCTGTCTGCAATGGCAGGATCATAGGCCAGCGCAATGCGACCGTCGGGCATTTCGCGGCATGTGCGCCGTGCCCAGGCCTGCCAGTCCTCCTTTTGGTAATCGGGAAAAGCGCTAGCATTGATTGCCGCGCAGGCTTCTGCCGCTTCATCCCAGTCCGCGTAAGGCTCAGCCCCGCCAACGTATCCGCCGATGCGCCCCAGTCCTTCTTCATCCAGCACCGGGCCTATATCGTTGAAAACGATGGCGGGAAAACTGCCGGGCTTTGCCGCGTTCATCACCATTGCCATCAGCCCGCCCATGCTGGTGCCGATCAGGCCAGGCCCCTCGATGTCAAGGCTATCCAGCAGGGCGAACATGTCACCCGCGTAGATATCGGGCCGGTAATTGGATGGGTCCGGATCAGCCTGCGACAGGCCCCGCCCGCGCTGATCCGGCACGATCAGTCGGTAATTGCCGGCAAGATGCTGTGCGAGTAGCTCGAAATCGCCGCTGTTACGGGTCAGTCCATGCATCAGCAGCAATGCTGGCCCGTCGCCGGGGTAGTCGCGTGCGAACAACTGAAGCTGCCCGCACGCGCTTTGGTAGCGGTGCTCGGAATATTCCATCACGTCACCTTCTCCCTGTCCGCAGGCACGCGAATCAGAATTCGATGGTGGCGGTGAGATATACCTGGCGCGGGTTGCCGTAGTAGGCCGTCAATGTGCCTTCGGTACCCAGGGTGGGAATAGGCTGACCGCCTGGCCCGGTTATAAGACCACCCGTTACAGGATCGGATGCCACGAAGTTATAGCCCGAGGTGCGATATTCCTTGTCCGTCAGGTTGCGCCCGTAAAGACCCAGGCTGAAGCCTCCTGTTTCGCTGGTCCACACGATGCTGGCATCCAGCAGCGCGTAAGCGGGCTGATCGAGGAATGAGTTGGGAATTTCGAACTGCGTCGTCTCGCTGCGATAGGACAGCGTGGAGCCGAGATAGAGATCACCCGAACCCGCGGGCGTAGTGTAGCCCAATGTGGCACTGCCACTCCATTCCGGTGTGTTCTGCACTTCGCGGAAATCTGCAACGTCGGTGGGCTGCCCCCCGATCAGCGCGATGTATTCCTTGTACTCTGCGTCGATCCAGCCAAGCGACCCCTGCAAACGCAGCTGGTCTCCATCGGAGAACATGTCACGGCCAAGCCGGGCGTTGGTTTCGAACTCGACACCCTTGATCTCCACCGCACCCGCATTCGTCACGATACCGCAAAAGCTTTGCGTCGGCTGGCCGTCCACAATCGTCGTGCAACCTACAGAACCGGGGATCTGCACATCGGTGTAGTCGGCATAAAATGCTGCCACAGCGACATAGACCGCATCGTCCAGCAGGCTTCCCTTGTAGCCCACTTCGTAGCTATCGACCGTTTCAGGCTCAAAGCTGAGGAAGTCGGCGACTTCGGCATCGGTAGGCATCCCCGGTGTTGCAGCAGGCGCATTCGTGCCCACGCCGCGCGGATCGAAACCGCCGCCCTTGAAGCCTTGTGAATAGCTGGCGTAGAGATTGTGGTCGGGCGTCGGCTGGAAGCTGAGCGAGACACGTGGCGTGAACTTGTCGAAATCAGCGCTACCCTGGAAATTGGTGCCGGGCGCACCGAAGGGAACGCCCGCCCCGCCGAACACAGGCGAACCGCCACCAAGGTAATTCTGCCGAAGGATATCTGCAGTACGCTCATCCCACGTGTAACGACCGCCAAGCGACAGGCTGAGCTGGTCGGTCAGATCGTAGGAGAAATCGCCGAACACGGCATAGGTTTCGGTATCGACGTTTGCCTGCGTAAAGGCAGTAAAGCCGGCGAAGGTGGTGAAAAGACGAACATCGAACTCGGAGTCCGCACTTGCATTGAGGTAATAAGCACCCAACAGGCCGCTAAGTGGACCCCCGTCATCCCAGATCAGCTGCACTTCCTGACTGATCTGATCGTTGCGATAGAAAGCTGGAACATCGACATCGACTGCGGGCAGCGCGTCGAAATCGATGGGAGAAGCGCTTTCGTCCTCGCGGTAGGAAGTGATGGAACGGAACGTCAGCGCGTCGGAAATATCGACCCGCGCGTTGATCGCAAAGCCATAGGCCTCGACATCCTGTTCCGGATCATCAAGTCCTCCGCGCGTGTCGAACACATCGTCAAGAACGGGCGCACCCGATACCGCACTGGGTATCACGCGATGGCCGCCGCGCGCGTTAGACTTGTCGCGCGTATAGTCACCTGAAACGCGAATAAGAACAGGTGCACTGCTTGCGCCGATTTCCAGCGTTCCTCGGGCACCCCAGATGTCCTTGTTGTAATTCTCGTCGCCTGTGGTGAGGTTTTCGCCAAAGCCATCGCGCGAAAGGCGCGCTACCGAGGCGCCGACACGGATCATGTCGGTGATGGGGGTGGATGCGGTAACCACGCCTTCCGCACGGCCATAGGTACCTACCGTACCGCGCAGGCGCAGGCTGGTTTCATCAGGCAGATCGCGGGTCACATACTTCACCGCACCGCCGATGGTGTTGCGACCATAGAGCGTACCCTGCGGTCCGCGTAGAATTTCAATCCGCTCCACATCGTAGATGTCGAGAACGGCGGCCTGCGGACGGTTGAGGTAGACATCATCCAGATAGATACCCACGCCCTGCTCGAACCCCGAAACCGGGTCTTGCTGGCCGATGCCGCGGATAAAGGCGGAAAGTGTAGAGTTGGTACCGCGCGATTCTTCCAGCGTGGTGTTGGGCGTGACCTGCGCGATATCGGTAATGTCGACGGAGCCGCGCTGCTGCAATTCTTCCGCGCCGAACGTGGTGACGGCAACCGGCACATCGACAAGCCGTTCTTCACGTCGGCGAGCGGTCACGATGATGGCACCGCCGGTTAACTCTTCAGCCTGAGGGTCGGTATCCTCGACCTGCTGGGCATGAACGGGCGCAGCCATCGCACATAGTACAGCGGCAGTTGCGGCAGATTGCCAGAGATTGGCCTTCGTCATCAGTATTCTCCCAAGAACGCTTGTTATCGCCGAGCTTGATATTGAAACATGAACCACCTTTCAACTTTAAACTTTTGCGCTGGTCATAAAAAGCCGTTAGCCATGGCAGAATGGCAACACGTACACCGCGCACACCCCCTGGCGAAAACAAGGTTCCCCGTACCGAGCGCGGGCGACAAACCCTGCGCAAGCTGCTGGACGCAGCAGCCAAGGAGTTCGGGGAAAAGGGCTTTCATGAAGCTTCGATCAGCGGGATTACCCGCCGGGCGGGCATGGCGCTGGGGAGTTTCTACACCTACTTCGACAGCAAGGATGAAATCTTCCGCGCGCTCGTGAAAGACATGAGCGGTCAGGTCGCCAGCCAGGCCGGCGAAGCGATCACACCCGAACTGACCCCTTTCGAAGTGGAGCGCGCTGCGCTGCACGCCTTCCTGGAATTCGCGCGCGAGAAAAAGGAAGTTTATCGCATTATCGACGAAGCGGAATTCGTCGATCCTGCCAGCTTTCGCGAACACTACGAAACCACGGCAAAGCGCATCCTCGACCGTTTGAAAACGGGTGAGGCCGCCGGAGAATTTCACGATGGCATGGATGAAGCGCATGCCTGGGCGCTCATGGGAATGAACGTGTTCCTGGGCCTGCGCTATTCTGTCTGGGATGAAGGAATGCAATCCGACCGGATCGCGGACCTTGCAAACACGATGCTTCGTAACGGCATCGGGCGGGACTAGACGCCCCGCCCTGCTATCGTCCTATTCCCACCAGTAAGGTGCGCGCTGGTTGTCGCCCGTGACGATTTCGTTCATCGTTTGCGCGTCATAGGCGCGGCCGCCAAGAACCACGGTGTCCACTCGTTCCGTATTGCGGATATTTTCCAGCGGGTCGCCCTCCAGAATCACCATGTCCGCCAGCTTGCCGACTTCGAGGGAGCCGATCTCGCGATCCATTCCCAGCGAACGGGCAGGCACGATAGTGGCCGCCCGCAAGGCTTCCAGCGGCGTCATCCCACCACGTACGAAAGACCAGATTTCCCAGTGCGCATCGATGCCAGCCTGCTGGCCATGCGCGCCAATGGAAACCAGGACGCCGCGATCCGCCAGACGAATGGATTCACGCGCAATATCGTCATCCACGAAATCGCCTTCAGGGGCGGTCGTCCGGCGCGCGGTCTGGGCGCGCAGGATGGCAGGCGGCGTGTGTGCCATCAACAGCGGCTGTTCGAACACGTTGGTCGCCTGACGCCAGTAGGGGTCGCCAGCCAGCCCGCCGTATCCCACGACGAGTGTGGGAGTATAGTTGGTGTTCGACTGGCTGAAGAATTGCAGCACATCCTCGTAAAGCGTCATTACCGGAATATTGTGTTCCAGCGTGGAGTTGCCGTCGGCAATAAGGTTCAGGTCCATGCCGAATAATGATCCACCCTCGGCAACCACCAGCATGTTCTCCTGCCGCGCGGCCTCTACTACCATCTGCCGTTGATCGCGGCGCGGCTGGTTATAGTTCTTCACGCTGGGCGCGCCTTCGGCCCGCAACCGGCGAACATGGTCCAGCGCATCCTCCAGCGTATCGATCTGTGCGTAGGCGTATGGGTTGCGCGCTCCGTAGATGACGCGCCCTGTGGAGAACATGCGCGGCCCCACGATCATTCCGGCGCGCTGCATATCATCCGCCACGAAGAAGGGCGTGTCGTTGGACGGATCGTGGATCGTCGTGGTGCCCAGCGCCAGCATTTGCAGGAGGTTCCAGTTCTGCTGCGGCACAAGCTCGTCGACCGCATAGGAGCCATGCGCGTGAGCATCGACGAAACCGGGTACAATCGTGCGACCCGCCGCATTGATTGTCGGCGTTCCCGCAGGCACCGTGACACTGCCTGCAGCCCCGATGGCTGCGATCCTGTCGTCCTCGATCAGGATGGTGGCGTTCTCGATGATGCCACCGTCTTCGCCAGCCATGGAAATCACACGCGCACCGGTGATGGCAAGACCGCCTTCATGCCGGTCTGCCTCCACGGTGCGGAGCATGGAGACGCCGGTAGCTGGCGGTTCGAACTTCGCGACATCCTCCTTCTCGTCCTCGGCAGGAGGAGCATCGGCAAACAGTTCGTCCAGCGTGGCGGAATAGAGCGTCGGCCCGAGCGACCAGTTCAGCCGCTGGCCACCATCGGACCAGTGAATGTAACTTGCGCCCGAGTCCGAAACTTCGACAGTGGGCAGGCTTTTCGCCGAGGAGGAAATCGTTACCGTCTGGTCGCCCGGCATCAGGGGCGTGGCAAAAGCATCGTAATTTTCACTAAAGGCGAAGAACTTGCCGGTTGGAGAGACATGATAGCCTGTCACCAGTTCGCCGCTGGCATGGGTGCGCGGATCGTTGCCGTTGAGATCGGTTGAGACGAGCACGCGGTTGCCGTCATCCGACCCGGTCATAAAAATGCGCTCGTTGCTGGCACCGAAATGCGGGACCGACATATCGCGGCTGACCAGCACCGGATCTCCACCGCTGGCGGATATGCGGTAAACTCCGGAATTATCGGAGTATTCCGGCGCGGTCAGATAACCACCCTCGCCTTTTTCGAACACGATGGTTTGACCATCGGGAGAGAAGTGCGGGCGTGCGTAGTGGCCGGGCGTGTCAGTAACGGTGCGCCCGCCCCTGCCATTGCGCCCAACGGTACGGATCTGCCCCAGCCCTTCGTCCGTCCAGCGAACGTAGACGATTGTATCGCCCTCGCGTGACCAACTCGGGAAAAGCTCTAGCGCATCGTCGTGACCCGTCAGCGGGCGTGGTGTGCCGCCGCCTGCAGGCATGGTGTAAAGCTTGCCAAGGCTCTCGAACACCACGGTATCACCGTCTGGTGAAACCTCGGCAAAGCGCGCCATGGTGACATCCACCGTATCGGTCGCCACGGGAATGACCGGATGCGGCGCGGGCAGCACGCCGCGGGTATCGGCAACGGTGAACGGAATTTCCATCGCGTTACTTCCGTCGGCATCGACGCGGCGTATCTTGCCGCCCGCCCAGAATACGATGGACCGGCTGTCGGGCGTCCAGTCCATGTTGGGATATACGCCGGTGACAGCCCATGTCTCCTGCACGTCCTGATCCAGATCGGCGTAGATCATGCGTTCTTCGCCAGTTTGCATGTTCTTGACGTAAAGCTGTGAGCGGGTGTTCTCGCGCCGCACGAAGGCGAGCATCTCGCCATCGGGCGAAGGCGTCGGGCGCACGGCCCCGCCCAGTCCACTGACCGCCGTGGTGATTTCGCCGGTTTCCAGATCGTAGCGTTCGATATTGAACAGGTCCGTGTTGGAATCCTGCGCGTAGATAAACGTGGCGCCTGGCGTGATGTTGCGGGTGTAGTAGATCGCGCTGCCGTCAGGCGCGTAGGTCGGCTCGCCAAGTTCCTTCTGGTGCTGTTCGTTAGGACGCTCCACCAGTGCAACGCCGCTGCCGCCGCTGACGTGGTAAAGCCACACTTCCCCCGTGCCCAACGAACGACCGGTCGTGAAATGCTTCTTCGCCGCGATATACTGCCCGTCGGGCGACCAGGTGGGCTGGTTCAGCAGGCGAAAGTTCTCGTCAGTCAACTGGCGCTTGTCGCCGCCATCGGCATTCATGATCCAGATATTGTCGCCGCCTCCGCGATCGGACGTGAAGGCTATCCGACTGCCATCGGGAGAGAAACGCGGATGCACTTCCCACGCCAACCCATCGGCAATGCGCGCAGGCGTGCCGCCTACAATCGGCATGGTGTAGATATCGCCCAGTAGAGAGAAGGCCACTGTGCGTCCGTCAGGAGAGACATCCACGTCCATCCATGTGCCCTCGTTCACGTTAATGGGAACTTCGGTGATTTCGACACCGGGCGGATTGTTGACGTCCCATGCGGAATCTTCTTCCTCCGCTTCAGGCATCGGCTCTGGCGCCTGTTCCGGTACCGGTTCGGCCATGGGCTCCGCGACCGGTGCGGGCGTCGGTTCAGGCATTGGTTCGGGCATCGGATCAGGCTGCTGCGCTGCGGCGGCAGTAGCCATGATCGCGGTAGTCGAGAGGAGCAGGATTTTGCCGAACATGTGAAACTTTCTAAACGTTTGGAAAGGTCACACCTTTACGCAAAGCGGTAGCAACTGCAACCATTCGTCACGACCCCTTCCGCCAACCGTCCATCATCCGCAGAGCAAACCAAACTTTGCCGGTCACAGATTTTACGAACGCCACGAGAATCCAGCTTTCGGGCCAATAGCAGGACACTTCGGCGGACCAGCGCGTTGCTAGTCGAAACTGGAGTCTGTCGTGCCAATAGCCATTAACAACACCCAACACGCCCTTCCCGACGATCCTCGCACCAGCCTGCTGGATTTCCTGCGACGCGATTGCGGACTTACAGGAACGAAGAAGGGATGCGATCACGGCCAATGCGGTGCATGCACCGTCATCGTGAATGGAGAGCGGATAAATTCCTGTCTTTCTCTTGCTGTCATGCACGACGGCGATAGCGTAACGACAATCGAGGGCCTTGGAACGCCCGATGCACCCTCCCCCTTGCAAAAGGCCTTTGTCGAGCACGATGGCTTTCAGTGCGGCTATTGCACGCCCGGCCAGATCTGCTCTGCCACGGCTATGTTGCAGGAAATCGCCGCTAACATGCCCAGCGATGTCAGCGAGAACCTGGAAGGGCCGATGAAGCCCAGTGCCGATGAAATTCGCGAACGCATGAGCGGCAACCTGTGTCGATGCGGTGCCTATGCCAATATCGTCGCCGCCATTGCCGAAGTCGCTGAAGGAGACGCAGCATGAGGCCGTTTCGATACGCTCGACCTGATAGCCTGGACCATGCAACGCAATTGACCGGGTCTGCCGAGGGCAAGGCGATTGCAGGTGGCACCAATCTTGTCGACCTGATGAAACTCCAGGTCGAAGCGCCGCAGGAACTGATCGACATCAATCGCCTGACCATGGGCAAAATCGCTGACACGGACGATGGGGGCCTGCGGATTGGTGCTCTTGCTACCAACACCCTAACGGCTGCCCATGATAGGGTGCGAAGCGATTATCCGGTCCTCGCCCGCGCCATTCTGGCCGGCGCAACCCAGCAATTGCGCAACAGGGCGACCACCGGAGGAAACCTGTGCCAGCGCACACGCTGCTATTATTTTACAAACATCGATCAGCCCTGCAACAAGCGCGATCCCGGATCGGGTTGCGGCGCGATCAAGGGCATTGCTCGCCTGCACGCCATTCTTGGCACCAGCCCGCAATGCATCGCCACCTATCCCGGCGACATGGCCGTGGCCATGGCTGCGCTGAATGCGACCGTCGAGATTACTGCGGAGGGAGACAGGCAACGCACCGTGCCCGTGCGCGATTTCCATCGCCTGCCCGGAGACAGGCCAGAAAAGGATAACGTTCTGGAGGCGGGCGAAATCATTACCGGCGTTACCCTTCCCGCGCCCGTCGAAGGTAAGCATATTTACCGTAAGGTCCGCGAACGTTCGTCCTATGCCTTTGCCCTCGTCTCGGTTGCCGCCGTTGTCGCGATGGAAGAAGGCCGAATTTCGCGAGCCGATCTGGCATTCGGCGGCCTGGCGCATAAACCCTGGTACGATCCTCGCCTGTCGGAATTGCTGGTAGACGAAGTGCCCTCGGCTGCCTTGTTCGACAAGGCGGCCGACCTGCTGCTGGAAGATGCGCAGGGCTATGGCGAGAACGATTTCAAGATACCGCTGGCGCGCCGCACACTTGCAGCAACGCTTGCCAATGCGACGGGAGTAGAACTGTGAGCACCCATATGGAACAGGACCAGCCCGCAACCGGTTGCAAGCTGGATCAGATGTCACAAGGTATAATCGGCAAACCGATTTCTCGCTCCGAAGGCCTCGCCAAAGTCACCGGCACCGCGCCCTATGCCGCGGAATATCCGATTGAGAACTGCCTGGAGGGCGTTCTTGTCACCGCGCCATTCGCGCGTGGAAAAGTGACGTCCATCGATGCTGAAGCCTGCCTGGCGATGGACGGTGTCGTTGCCGTCTTGGAAGACGAACGCATGATAGCGCGACCTGCGCAGGGCACGGCGGGCGAAGCACCGATACAGCAGCCGCGACAGGTCTGCTATTGGGGCCAGCCCATCGCATTGGTAGTGGCCGAAACCTTCGAGCAGGCACGCGATGCTGCTAAGCATATCGCGATAACCTTCGAGGCCGATAATCTGGAGGGTGTGCCCCTCGATCCGCATATGCTGGAACCGGAGAACCAGGAAAGCAGCAGCCAGGGCGATCTGGCAAAGGCGATGAACGAAGCGCCGCACAGCGTCGATGCGCGCATCACCACCGCCGGCCATGCCAGTGCCGCGATGGAGCCCCATGCCGCGATTGCCGAATGGGACGGCGAGAGACTGACCGTCCACAGCTCACTGCAGATGCTCAATTACAACATCTCCGAGTTGGCAGATTCGCTGGATATGGAGGAGGATGAAATCCGCCTCGTCTCCCGCTATGTGGGCGGCGGTTTCGGCTCCAAGCTGGGCGTGTCCGAAGAAACAGTGGCAGCGTCCATCGCGGCCATGAAGCTGAACCGCCCCGTGCGCGTGGTCATGAGCCGCCAGCAGGTGTTCCAGTGCATCATGCGTCGGTCCGAAACCTCGCAACGCTTGCGACTGGCTGCGGGCAACGATGGCGCGCTCACAGGTTTTGGCCATCAAGCGCTGGTGTCGAACCTGCCAGGCGAAAGTTTTGCCGAGCCCGTACTGCAAAGCTCGCACTTCCTTTATGGCGGCGAACATCGCCTTCTGGAACTGGACGTGGCGCGCATACACCGGATGACGGCGGGCTCAGTCCGCGCGCCGGGAGAAGCCGTGGGCATGCCTGCGCTGGAAGTCGCGATGGACATGCTGGCACAGGAAAGCGGTGTCGACCCGGTTGAACTGCGGCTGCGCAATATACCCGAAAGCCATCCGATCGAGGGAACGCCGTTCTCCTCCCACAGGCTGGCAGAATGCCTCAGGCAGGGTGCCCAGCAGTTTGGCTGGGATGGCGGTACTCGTCAGCCTCGGCACACGCGCGAAGGCGAATGGTGGATCGGAACCGGCATGGCCAGTGCCGCGCGTGTGCACAATATCTCCGAGGCCAAGGCCCGCGTCACGATCAAAGCGGACGGCACCGCCATCGTGGAAACCGATATGACCGATATTGGAACGGGAACCTACACTATTCTCGGCCAGATAGCGGGCGAGATGCTGGGCTTGCCGCGTGACAAGGTGCTGGTGGAACTGGGCGACACGCAGTTTCCACGTGGGTCCGGTTCTGGCGGTAGCTGGGGCGCTTCTTCGGTGGGCTCCGCCGTATTCGTTGCCTGTGAGGCTCTGCGCAAATCTCTGGCAAAACGCGCGGGCGTTGCAGAGGATCAGCTGAGACTGAAGGATGGCGCGATCCAGAACGGTCCATCGCTGGTTGATCTGCTGGACGGGAAAGACCTTAGCAAGGAAGGCCATTACGAACCAGGCGACATCGACGACGATTTCGTCGCCGCGAGTTTTGGAGCTTACTTCACGCAGGTTCGCGTAAATCACTTCACCGGCGAAACCCGCGTCGAACGTATGACCGGGGCTTTCGGATTTGGCCGTGTGCTGAATGAAACGACTGCGCGCTCGCAATGCCTTGGCGGTATGACCTGGAGTATCGGCGCCGCCCTGACGGAGGCGTTGCATTTCGATCCGGTAGACGGCCACCTGGTCAATTGCGATCTTGCCGAATACCACGTGCCGGTCCACCGCGACGTGCCGGATCTGCAAGTCATCATGGTGGAAGAACGCGACCCCTCAGCTAGCCCGATACAGGCCAAAGGGGTCGGCGAACTGGGCGTTTGCGGCGGCGCAGGGGCGATCGCCAATGCAATCTACAATGCCTGCGGTGCAAGGGTCATGGAATTCCCCATGACTCCAGACAAGGTCTTGGCACAAATGCCGCACGACTGACCGAGCCTTGGCACCAGCACCTTGCCCGATCCCTTCATAAGCGGCCTCTTATTCGCACCGATTTCTTGGTTTCTAACAAACGACAAGGGCGAACCGCGTTCCCGTTGAGTTTGCGGGAGCCAGCGTGCCTTCGGTCGAAACCGCCCGCATAATAGTTTCAAATTGAAATGCACCGATAGACGAATCGCTATATTCGCGTGGAATGTCGCTCGTCGAACATCCCCGAATGGAGATATAAAAGCTGAAGCAGCAGTCCATTTGCGCAAAAAGCCTTCCTTTTTGGACTGCTGGCTGGAAGAGAATTCGTGGGCTTTGCGTGCATTTAACACGTTAGATTATTTCAAAATCCCGATTTGAGACACCCTCTGCGCAATGGAGCGATGCTACTGGCCTGATGGGCTATTTCGGGTTAATTATAGTTTAACGAATCGAACCACTCGACAAGTCACCTGCCGATACGGCCGACGCACATGATCGATGTTAGTTTCGCGTCCGGGGGGACAAGTAAAAGTAATCACATTGTGCCGCTCCTACGTACGAAAGTTAGGTGGGAAGCACAATTTCAGCAACCGGGGGTGCGTATCATGCGCGGGTTATCAACAAGTGTTTCGCTTATTTGCTCGAATTCGATCGTGAGTGAGGGGCTTAAGTCCATCCTCCTTGAGGAAGAGTTCACGATCGTCGGTCAGCACAAAGGCTATCGGGCGATGATAAACGCCAAGGCGGAAGGCGCAGGCGACGTGGGAATGATCGTTGTCGATTCCGATAGTTCGCGCAATGTCGCAAAAGAAGTGGCTGCATTGCGAGAAGCCTTCTTCGAAGCGCGGATTGTCATCCTGCACGAAGATCTCGATATCGAATGCCTTATCGATGTCTTCGAGGCTGGGGCGGACGGCTATGTTCTCAAGGACATCTCCTGTCCGTCGTTGGTCAACAGCCTGCATCTGGCAGCATGCGGTGAAAAGGTCGTTCCCGGTGAACTGGTAAAACAATTGCCGCATTTCGCACATGCAACCGCCGATCAGGTGAAGGCCGAGGGCGAACTCTCAGAATTGCTTTCCGAACGCGAAATCGCAACGTTGCGCTGCCTTGTCATGGGATATCCAAACAAGGTTATCGCTCGCCGTCTCGATATCGGCGAAGCGACTGTGAAGGTGCATGTGAAGGCCATTCTGCGCAAGCTGAACGTCCAGAACCGTACCCAGGCCGCCATCTGCGGGGTCAACCACGGCGTACAGGCCGCTCTGCCCGAGATCAGCCTGCGCGGGCAGGACGCGAAAGCCGACGAGACAAGGGAAGATCATGACGCTTGCGAAAGCAGCAGCACGAACCCCTTCATGCTGGCAGACAAGCACGTGGAGGCCCATACGGTCGACGCCTGAGCGAAGCTTACGCCGTTCAGGGCAAGTGGATGCTGCATGGCGCTAAACCTTCGACAGCCCACTTCATCGAACGATACTGTGGCCATTCCAACAAAAAATGGCTTCACTATAAGCTCGTTCAGTCCACCCAAACTGTCATTCTTGGCGATTCGGCGGCTTGCGCCGGAGTTAGTCATTCGCGGCGCTAGTGCCGCAGCAATCAAGATGGAAATGCCATGAAGATCACGATGATCGGTTCCGGTTATGTCGGCCTTGTTTCCGGAGCATGCTTTGCCGATTTCGGCCACGAAATTGTCTGCGTCGACCTCGATCAATCCAAGATCGACGCGCTGCAAAACGGCAAGGTGCCAATCTACGAGCCCGGCCTTGCCGAGCTGATTGAGCGGAATGCCAAGGCTGGCCGGATTTCCTTCACAACCGAGCTGGCCCCGGCCGTGGCGCGTGCCGACATCGTATTCATCGCGGTGGGCACGCCTTCACGTCGTGGAGACGGTCATGCCGACCTGAGCTTCGTTGCCGCAGCGGCTGAGGCGATTGGCCGCGCCATGGACGGTTTCACCGTGGTCGTCACCAAGTCGACCGTACCGGTGGGCACTGGAGACGAGGTCGAGCGGATTATCGCAACCACCCGGCCCGACGGCGAATTCGCGGTCGTTTCCAATCCCGAATTTCTTCGTGAAGGCGCTGCGATCGAGGACTTCAAGCGACCCGACCGCGTCGTTGTCGGCAGCGAGGATGAGCGTGCGCTAGCCGTAATGCGCGAAGCTTACCGCCCGCTCAGCCTCAACAAGTCACCGATCCTCGAAATGGATCGCCGCTCTGCCGAACTTACCAAATATGCGGGCAACGCCTTCCTGGCGACCAAGATTACCTTCATCAATGAAATCGCCGACCTGTGCGAGAAGACCGGCGCGGATGTGCAGCATGTCTCGCGCGGCATCGGTCTCGACAACCGTATAGGCAGCAAATTCCTTCACGCCGGTCCCGGCTATGGTGGCAGCTGCTTCCCGAAAGATACGCTGGCGCTGCTCAAGACATCGCAGGACTACGAAGCACCGCAGGCCGTTGTCGAAGCCGTGGTGCGCAGCAACGAAAACCGCAAGAGGGCGATGGGCCGCAAGGTCATCCAGGCGATCGGCGAGGATGTACGCGGCAAGATCGTTACCGTCCTTGGCCTTACCTTCAAACCAAATACCGATGACATGCGCGACAGTCCAGCAATAGGCATTGTCCAGACCTTGCAGGATGCCGGCGCCTTGGTGCACGCCTATGATCCGGCAGGCATCGAAAACGCCCGCCAGGTGCTTGAAGACGTGGTTTATTTCGACGATCCCTACGCCGCGATGGAGGACTCCGAAGCGTTGGCCATCGTGACCGAATGGGACGAATTCAGGGCGCTGGACCTTGCCAAGGTAAAGGCCAAGCTGAAGGGAATGGTCGTGGTAGACCTGAGGAATATCTATGATCGCGAAGAAGTCGAACTACTTGGTATCAAATATGTAGCTGTGGGACGGTAAGGGTCGGCCGTTACTGCCGACGGTGGATGCCAATGGCTGATTGTCTCAACGCCAAGCTATCGGACCGAACCTTCGGGCCAGACAATCGGGGAGCGCCGCACGCCGTGACCATGACAAGCAACACAGAGCCCAAGCCGATAGCGAAGGTGACGTTCGTCATTTCGGGGCTCGGCGCGGGTGGCGCGGAACGGGTCATCTCGCAGATCGCGGCCCATTGGAACGATCGCGGCATTACCGTGGAAATCGCCAGTTTCGACGCGCCGGGCGATCCGGAATTTCATCATTTCAGGCCCGGCATCGTGCGCCATCGGCTTGGGGCGAACACGACCGGCAAAGCACGGGGCCGACTGGCGAAACTGGACAACCTGCGCAATCTGCGGCGGTTGCTGAAACGCTCCCGGCCGGACGTGGTGGTATCTTTCCTCACCAAGAATAACCTGCTTGCTCTGATAGCCACCACTGGTCTTACGATTCCGGTCATTTGTTGCGAACGGAACAACCCAGAACGGCAGGAAAAACATCCCGCCTGGAACCGTTTGCTGGCCATCGCTTATCGCCGCGCGCGACTGATCATCTGCCAGACAGACGCGGTCAAGCGCTGCTTTTCACCTTCGGTCCAGGATCGCCTGCGCGTCATTCCGAACCCGATCAGCGCTTGGCCGCAGGAACGTGGACCGTCCCTTCCACCTCGTATCGTTGCCGTAGGACGGCTGACAGAGCAGAAGGGCTTTGACGTACTGCTCGATGCATTCGCCGCGGTCGAACCGGCGGCAGCTGGCTGGCGGCTGGATATCTATGGCGAAGGGCCGAAGCGATGCGATCTGGAGGCGCAGGCTATCCGACTCGGGATCGCTGACAGCGTCCGACTGATGGGCAACAGCGAAACGCCCGGCGGCTGGATCGAACATGCTGACCTGTTTGTCCTTTCATCGCGCTACGAAGGTTTCCCCAACGTACTGGGAGAGGCGATGGCGGCGGGATTACCGGTGATTGCGACACGGTGCGATTTCGGTCCGGCGGAAATGATCGAAAACGGTCGGTCAGGCCTCCTCGTCGATCCCGAAGATCCCAATAGCCTAGCGAAGGCCCTGCACCGATGCATCGAGGATACCGGGCTGCGCGAACAGTTAGGAAAGCAGGCAAGACAGGCTATTGGCGCCTTCTCCCCGGCGCGAGTGATGCGTGAGTGGGACGCAGTTCTGGTAGAGGCGCTTTCACCGTCACCAATAATTTCGCGAGACGCCGCACGCAAAATCGAGGAACCTGCCGGATGAACACACGCGAACTGAAAATGCTGGTGACTTCCGCAGGCCGCCGGGTGGGCCTCCTTGAAAGTTTTCGCACCTCTGCTGAGCGCATGGGCCTCGCGCTGGAAATCCATGCCTGCGACCTCAACCCTGAACTGAGCGCAGCCTGTGCTCTGGCGGATGCGCGCTTCGCCGCGCCGCGCTGCACCGATGCGGACTACATCCCCACTTTGCGTCGCTATGCTCGTGAGATGGGGATCGGCCTGATCGTGCCGACGATTGATACCGAATTGCAGGCGCTTGCCGCGGCTCGACCGGACTTTGCCGCGATGGGCACCTATATGCATGTTTCTTCAGAAGAAGTGATCGACATCGTTCGCGACAAGAAGCGGACGATGGACGTGCTGGCGAAGGAAAGCGTACCGGTCCCCCGGACAGTGAGGCTCGAGGATTTTCGCCGCGACCCGGATGGCTGGGAATGGCCTCTTTTCGTCAAGCCTGTGTCAGGAAGCGCAAGCCGGGGTATCGTGCTGGCGCGCCATATCGACGAGCTTGACCGCGAATTCGATGAACCGATGCTGGTGCAGGAAATGCTGCGCGGCGACGAGTACACGATCAACCTGTTCTGCGACGAAGAAGGGGTCATGCGCGCCGCAATTCCGCATCTGCGAATATCGGTGCGCGCGGGCGAGGTCGAGAAGGGTCGCACTGTGCGTCGCAGCGACTTCGATACCATCGCCCGCAATCTCGCCGCCGCCTTGCCTGGCGCGCGCGGAGTGCTGTGCTTCCAGCTCTTCGACGATCCGCAGCTTGGACCTCGCGTGATCGAGATCAACGCCCGTTTCGGCGGCGGCTACCCTCTGGCAGACCGCGCCGGCGGTCATTTTGCTGAAAACGTCTTGCGAAATGCCGCAGGCCTGCCGCTCGTCGATTGCGATGACTGGAAGGTTGGGCTGACGATGCTGCGCTATGACAATGCCGTCTTCGTCTAGCAGCACGGAACCTAGCGTCCTCGTTTTCGACCTGGACGATACGCTCTACCTCGAAAGAGATTTCGCCTTCAGCGGGTTTGTCGCGGTAGAAGCGCACTTGCGCGCCCTGCACGGCGATGGAATCGAACTGGGCACTTGTCGCAACCTTTTCGAACAGGGCGTTCGCGGAGAGATTTTCAATCGTGCGCTCGAACATTTCGGGCTGCCGGAGGATGCAGCCACGATCGCCGCGCTGGTCGAGGTCTATCGGGGCCACGCGCCGCAGATCGCCCTTTGTCCGGATACAACGCGCTTTCTTTCTGCCGACAATCGCCGCCGCGCCATCATCACCGATGGTCCGGCAGCAATGCAACGCACCAAGATTGCCGCCTTGGAGATCGACGATCATTTCGATCTGGTCATTCCCACCGGAGATTTGCCGCGAGGGATGGGCAAACCCCATCCGCGCGCCTTTGAAAGGGTGATGGCATGGTCGGGCGAAGCGGGCGCGAGCCACGTTTACATAGCCGACAATCCGGCAAAGGATTTCATTGCCCCGCGCGCGCTTGGCTGGCGCACAGTGCAGATTGATCGCGATGGCAGGGTCCATTCGCCGGACCCCATATCGCCCGATCACATGGCTGAAAGGCGGATTGGTTCGCTCGACGAACTGGCTTCAACACTAAACTCGCTGAGCTAGCTGCTCGTCTTACCTGCCGCCGCAACTGTGCGGCGTTCGCCCCCCACCATTACCAACAGCGTGCGCAGGATTATCTGTAGATCAAGCCAGACACTGCGATTGTCGATATACCACAGGTCGAGCGCGATTTTTTCGTCGAGGGAAAGCAGCGTGTTCCCGTTGACCTGTGCCCAGCCGGTAAGCCCGGGGCTGACTTCACCGCGCCGACGCCCGGCCTCACCTTTTTCGGCAATAGTTATTGGCAACAGCGGGCGCGGTCCGACGAAATTCATCTCTCCGCGCACGACATTCAACAGGCCAGGCAGCTCGTCCAACCTCGAGCGACGCAGCAGACTACCGATCAACGTTGTGCGATCGCCATCGGGCAATAGAGCGCCTGTCGCATCGCGGGCATCGTTCATGCTGCGGAACTTGACGAGAACGAAGTCCTTCCCGTGCTTTCCCGATCGGGTCTGACGGAAAATTACTGGCCGCCCCAGCGACAGGCCAACCAGCAAGGCCAGCACGATCAGCAAAGGCAGTGCAAGGATCAGCAGGAACAGGGCAACAAGGCGCGAGAGAATCTTCACACGCAAACGTCAGGAAACGAATTCGTCCTGCTCGGCGCGCTTTCTGCGGAACACGCTCATGATCCGATCCTTGATCGACGGCTTGCTGTAGTCATCCGAATAGTAGTCCGACGCATCGACGTAGAACTGGATGGAGTCGCCATACTGGCGGCGTGCATGTTCGGCATAATCCACATGATCGAACACGACCCCGTCGGCGCGGCCGGAAAGCGTCTCCAGCGTGGCGCTCATCTGTTCGATGGTTGTACGCCCCCAGCGCGAGATTACGAGCGTATGATCGGTAAAGTCGCACATGGCGCGCGCATCGCGCACCGCAAGTGCGGCAGGCGCGTTGATAATCAGCAGGTCGAAGTGGTCCTTGAGTTCGGCGAGCAGACGCCGCAGGTTCTGGGCATTGAGAAGCGCCGCTGGATTTTCCACCGGCTGCTTGGCACTGAGGATTACGATACGTCCGTCATCCTGTGCAAAGGCATCGCCGATCTGTTCGGAATCCAGGCCTTCAGGCGTATCCAGCATCGGCCTCACATCCGGATCGTGAAGTAGGTCTTCAACACCCGCACGCCCTGTCAGCACATCGACGATATCCGGTGTATCGAGGTTGTTCTGTACATCCTTGAGCAGACCCTTGACGCGCAAGTCCAGGTCAACCAGCACGACCTTCTGCCCCATCACCTTCGCCGCTGCCGCCAGTGTCAGCGATACGGTGGACTTGCCGTCATTTGGCAGCGGACTGGTGATCAGCACCGACTGCGGACCGCCGGTTGTGCGCAGAGCGCGCATTTCCGAATAGGTGGACCGTGCGGCCTCGGCGAACAGCGAATGCGGGTCCGTCAGCACGGGGCTCTCGTTAATCTTGTCAGACAATCCAGACTTGATGCGCGGCAGCATGCCCAGTGTGGGCAGACCGAAATTCCGAGCCACCTGTGCAGATGTCCGCAGGCGACCGTCGGCCAGGTCGAGGCCCAGGGCCATCATGACCGCCAGCACAGCCGAACCGAGCATGGCAATGAGCGTCATTTTCGCCGGTGCGGGTGCGACACGGTCGTAATTCGCCACCGCAGGCGATACGACGGTGGTGTTTACGCCTTCCAGCTGCATCTGCGCGCGCACCTGTTCGATCCGCTCGACGATGGATGCAAAAGCCATGTTTGCGAGAGCGTCGTTACGCTCAAGCTCTGCCAGCTGCACCGAATTCTCGTTGTTCTGGAAGGCCTGTGACCGCACGGTAGCCAGCGTGCCCTGAAGGCGGCTGGCGCGTGCTGCGTCCTGTGCCGCCTGGCTGCGTGCCATTTCGCGCATCTGCGCCGCTTCCGCATTCGCAACAGCCTGCGCAGCTGTCCGCGCATCGGCGCGCTGCTGGGCCAGAGCCGTTTCCACCGACGCCAGTTCACTGGTCACCCGCACCATGTCCGGGTGGTTGGAGCCAAGCGTGGCGCCCTGTCGGGCTTTCTCGGCAAGCAGGGTGGCCTGCTGCCGTTCAAGCTGCTGAACCGCAGCCGATGTCGCCTGCGCGGTGCTGCGCAGACCCGCTGCGTTCGAAATGACCGCGCTGCGCGAGGAAGAACCTGCGCTGTTGGCGCTGGCCGATGCCGCTTCGGCGGCAATCTGGTTCATGTGCGAAAGGTTCTCCGTCGTACCCAGACCGAAGGGCATGCGAGCGTCGCGGCGAAACTCGGCCAGTTCATTCGAAGCACTGCGCGCCGCTTCTTCACGTTCGGCCCGTTCGGCCAGCAACGATGTCAGCAATTCCTCTCGCCGTTCGGTGCTCTCGCTCTTGCGCACCTTGCTTACCGAATCCGGGTACTGGTTGGCGATCCGGGCGGAAAGTTCGGGCGATTCCGAGGTGATAGTTACTTCGATAAGGTCGGAATTGGCCTCGCTGGTAACGGTCAGCATGCCGAGCAGGGTGTTGATTGCCTGGTGCATCTGCGTGGCTTCGTCCCCCGCGATTTCGCCCATTTCATCGCGAAACTCTGGATCGCTGAGAAGATCGAGATCCTGTATCACCGCTTCTGCAGACGACCGCGAGCGATTAAGGCGCACGGCATTGCTTACCCGCACTTCGTTGCGGTTGCTGACGTCGGCCTGGTTGGTGCCCACCTCGTCGATCAGCTGCACTTGCACATGCGCAGACGAGCTGTAGAGATTGGGAGAAAGCAACTGGTAGGCGAGAACCGGCAGGGTAATTGCGGCAATGACCAGCAGTATCATGCGCTTGTGCCGCTCCAGCAAGCGCACGAAATCGCGCAGCGAAAGCGTATGGTGCGCAACGGCCTCGGGGCGATAGTTCCATGAAAGCCGCTGTTGCGTCGGCAGATTGCTACCGAATTGGTTGACTTCTACCAGATTTGTCATCGTTTTTCAGCCCGTTGCCGCTCGCCGTCAGGACGAGTGCCCATGAGAGGTTCGTGCTACGGACAATGCGCAGAACCTGTACGCATTGCCACCTTATCATCGGTATCGCGGGCTACTTATATAGGTTAGCCCATTTTGATATGTCCGATGGCCAATTGCGCCCCCGGCGTGCACGTCTGCTACACCGGCTGCAAGGCGGCTCTGAAGGTAGAACCTTCAGAAACGCGCCCTTACGCCTACACCGGCGCGGAAACGGCTGTATTCATCCAGCGGTCCATCACTGCCGCGATTGCTATAGCTGACCTGGCCGAAAACTGACAGCCGACGGTTCAGCAGGTATTCCACCCCGGCATTGCCACGCCAGCGCTGCTGGTCGTCGGAAACGGTGTCAGCGAAGCTGTACCGTTCCCACTCTACGCCGACAGAACCCAGGAGATTGTGCCGGATTTCCTGCTCCACCGTAACACCGACGTTCGTTTCAATTCGCGTCGAACCGCCAGTTCTAAAGGAGGTGACATCCCCGTTGAAAAGGTTGAGCCTGACGGCGGTTCGCCTGGTCGGACGATAGGCAAGCTGGCCCTGCAGGGAGAACCCCGTGCGACCATCGCGCAAGGGATCATCAACGGAGAGCGAGAAGATGCCTGCACCAACTCGGCCTTCGATCAGGCCGCCATCGTCGAAGCGGATGCCCAGCAAGGCACCTGTGGTAGATACGTCGCGGTCGATACCGGTTACTGGTTCGGGAAGGCGAAAATTGCGCCGAGTATAATAGCCAGTGCCGGTGAAGTAGAAGGGGCCGCCGGAGCGGTAACCCACGGTTACCCGTCCCGAATAGGTGTCGTAATCGCGATCGGCGTCTATCAGGGCACGCGCGTCGACATTCTGAATGTCGCCCTCTACTTCGAACAGGAAGCGCGAGCCGCGGCGGCTATAGCCTGCCGTGCCGCCCAATATGCGATAGACGCGAGGGCCGATCCCCTGGATGTCGCGTGCTTCGGGATCACCGCGATCCTCGATAGCGCGATTTGCCAGGGCGCTGACATATAGCGATTCGCCCTCTTGCGGGCTCCACACGCTGGTCAGTTGCGCCGAAACCGCATTCGAATTTTCGCTGTCGAAATCGGCGTAACGGCGCAGATCTGCCCTTGTTGCGAAAGTGGTAACCAGCGCGCCGGTTGTATACTGTAGTTCGGCATAGGGCCTGATGCGCGCAATTGCGTCGCCTTCGGCATCGTTGGGGGCAGCGAAGATATTGCTGTCGTATTCGACCTGGGCTTCGCCGCCGACATCCACGGTAAACGGCCCGACCCTGACCGGGATCTGCCGGTATTCGGAATCATCTCCAAGGACGCCGCCAGCCGTCGAACCGATTTCCTGCGCCGTAACGGGAACCGAGAATCCGACGACAGCGCAAACTGCCGCTGTGACCAGACGGTAAGGCCGAGCGCGCATCAGAACCATCGCTCGTAAACGCGGATACGATCACCCGGAAGGATAGGGGTATCCTCGCTGGCCCGCGCACGCACTTCACGGCCATCGACATTGCGGACCACCTCGACCTCGCCCTCATGCGCGCGATAGGTGTATCCACCGGCCGCTGAAATCGCCGACAGCACCGTCATGCCTTGGCGGTAGGTGATTTCGCCCGGCGATTTGACCTCGCCAATAACGTAGAACGGGCGCAGCGTTCCCATTTGCACCGAGACGATCGGATTGGTGAGCAGTTCGCGCGAACGATAGCCGTCGGCGATGCGGCGTTCGATTTCTCGCATGCCCAGTCCCGCAACCTCGACTTCCTGGAGGAGAGGCAGCGAAATCATCCCGCCGCTGTCGATGGTATAGGACGGGTTGGCCTGTTCGACACCCTGGACCGTCACCAGCAATTCATCGCCCGGCTGCATGCTATATTCTGCCGTATTGGCAGATGCCAACGTAGGCAGGTCGGCAAGCGAAGAGGAGCATGCGGCAAGCAGTGCAACCCCCATCAGGCAGGCCAAGGCCCGTATCAGGTTTCTTGTCCATCTAATCATGTCGAACCCCTTTCCATTCTTTCAAACTGCCGGATCGCTAAAGCCGGATAACTCCGACCCTTTGTCTCCGGCTTTGACATGCCGCGTGCCCAGTGATGATGCTGAACCCCCGCAACTCCCCTCTGCAGGGGAAACTTACTCTCGATCGATGTCAAGTACATCGCGTCCAGATAACGCTTAAAGCAAACCGTGATCGACTGAGGCTCACTCGATCAACTCCCACAGAGCCTGAGCCATTTGAGCCATGTCATTCCGGTCAAGCGTGTGATCGACCAGCAGCATAAGAGTACGCCGCCCCAGCGCATGGGCATTGGCGAGCGCGCCGTCGCGTTCGCAGTCGACATCCTTCAGGCCAGCCTCAAGGCTCATATCCGGACAGGAGCCAGTGCCGCAGGGAATGCCGCTTGCTATCAGCTGCGCGATCATTTTGCTGCGCCGTGTTTCGGAGTCGGTCAGCTCGGGACGCAGCAGCAGGTAGAACTTGTAGAAGGCGTGCGTAATATCCGCAGGCACTTCGGGCACCATCAGCAGCGGGTGCCCTGCCAGCATTTCGGACAGCGCCTGCGCGTTGGCCCTGCGCGCGGCGAGCCACCCCGGCAGCTTGCGAAGTTGCACACGGCCAATTGCGGCCTGCATCTCCGTCATCCGGGCATTGCTGCCCATACTATCGTGAATATAGCGGAACTGCCCCGGAACTCCCTTGCCATCGCTGAGCTTTCGCGGATTCTTGCCGTGATCCTTCAAAGACCATGCGCGCGTGTGCATCCCAGGGTCGCGCATGACCAGCAGCCCCCCTTCCCCGCCGGTCGACATGATCTTGTCGGTACAAAAAGAGAAAGACGCGGCATCCCCGAAAGTACCTGTCTTGTGCCCCTCGATCGCAGCGCCGTGCGCCTGTGCACAATCCTCGACAAGGAACAGCCCGTGACGTTCGCAAAGTTCGCCAAGCGCTGCCATGTCGCACGGCCAGCCGGCCAGGTGCACGCAAATGACAGCTCGGGTGAGCGGGGTGATCATGCGCTCGACCGATGCGGGGTCTATGTTCTGTGAAGGCGTAAGCACGTCGGCAAAAACCGGCTTCGCGCCCACTGCTGCAACACAGCTGGCAGTGGCGAAAAAGCTGCGCGCGGGCACGATCACCTCGTCGCCGGGCCCAATGC
>OJBY01000307.1_pt1 | contig 29204 bp, 30 predicted proteins | sample 1591731 | NCBI WGS metagenome assembly OJBY01 (sample SAMN05416837, study PRJEB24817) | seawater metagenome | isolation source: Sea water | place: Canada:Atlantic | collected 2013-07
ATCGAATGCGAGCACGAAGGGGATGACCACTTCGACAGGATCGACATCGAAACCGGCGCGATCATGGGATCAGAACCCGACGAAGGCTTGACCGAAAACTGCGTTTCGGGCGAACGACATGTCATGCAGCCGCATCCCATCACCGGCGTTCCAAATTGCGTGCAGTGTTGCCCGATCGAGCAGAGTGCAGCCTCTCGCGAAATCCCATCGACCAGCGACTAGCCTCCCCGCTGGAACGATGCTTGGGGAAGGGTGCCCGGCCACGCGCCGCGGCACCCTTTTCTCATGCAAGCCAATCGGAGCACTGGCGCATCCCGGCAGCGCCTCGAACATGCGGTGCAGAGATAATCTAAGCCTCCCGCCGATGGCCCGTCCGCCACCATCGCCATGAGCACTCCGGCCATGCACGGGTCAAACGAAAATGGACCGACCGTGAAGGTGCTGCGCACCTTCCGCACCACTCGATCAATTTTCGTTTCCCCTCCGCTTCGCTCCGGTGACCCGCGCACCGCCGGAGCGCTGATTCATGGCATGGCGGACGAGCCGCCAACGACAGGAGGCTACCCATGTGCTACACCACGGAAACATTCGAAGCTGACACCGCCACGACGCGCCAGATCAACACCGATACAATCGCACTCGATGAGAAGACTCTGCAAGCGGAGCGGCGCTCTTACCACTCCTTCTTCGACCTCCATGTCGTCCAGACGGAGGAAGGTTACATCCTGATAGAAGAAGGCGATTACGGCGAGCTCCCGATGCACCTCATCGACGACATAGTCTACACCGCAACCGGCAAGATGGACGACCAATACTGACGGGTATGGGCGGCCGCCGAGACCTCTCGGACGCCGCCCATCAGGACGCCTGCTTCTGACCCGCAGGCTCCATCTTTTCGAGCGCCTCTATCGCGCTCTTCGGCTTCACGCTGACGGCCAGCTCCAACAGTCTCACGGACCGTTCGTGCCCGACCTTGCGGACCAGTCGCGCAAGCTCCTTTCCGGCCTCTTCCTTCTCCATCTGCGCGAGCCTTTTCTTGCGCTCGGCAATGTCCTGTTCGGCCGCTTCCAACGCCGCCCGTTCGCGTTCCACTTTCGACACCATTTTCAACTCCATTTCCGGAATGATCGAGGTGGAATCTGATGGCCGATCCTGACTGCAATTTCGAGATGTTTTTTTGCGATCTGCTCTCGCTCTTTTATCGTTTCGGGAAGGAGGGTTTCGGCCCATCCTTCGCGGACTGCGCCGCTCAGGACCGCGCTCTATTGCGCTAGGTTCCTCACTGCCCTGGCTTCGCTAGGGCCGTCTCGTCATCAAGCTCCACCGAGCCGGGCGATGCCTGTCTCGGCCCTGCGGGTCACGATCGACGTGGACCTGTCGGTCCACTCTTGTCCGCCCTGGCAGTATCGAGGATCAGCCCTGCGGACCAAGCGTGAGGTTCATTCCGGCTAGAAAGCCGGCACCTCCAGCTGGATGACCAGCTCCTCTACGACTCCCCCAAGACCAGCAGACCAAGAGAAGAACCGCCAAGTCCCTGATTTATGCACACCGAACACGGCTGCGCCGTAGCTCTTTTCGGGACAAAATAGGCTTTGGAACAGCCACTTAGTTCAGAATGGCGCTCCCGAAACATATTTCGGCGAAAGACGAAAGAAGCGATATGATCGGAATATGCCGGTACATCAGCGCGTTAGCGCCGAAATATCTTTCTTCCGCAAACGCGCTTCCCTTTCCGTTTCGGCGGATATATAAAGGGCTTGCGATAGAGAAACCATGCACAACTCGGAAAGAGTTTGCATGGCCAGTACCTACAAAGGCATCGGCGTAGGGTTCTCCCCCGATGCTCTCGAAGCCCTCGACGCCTACGCGGCCGCACAAGGCATAACGCGTGCCGAGGTAATACGCACCTCCGTCAATATCGGCCTGCCGATGCTCAAGCTGGGTATCGCACTCAATGGCCAGCGTGCGCTCACCATCCTCGAGCACACCCAGCTTGCGCTCTCCCTCCTGGTCGAAAGGCAGTATCCGGAGGACAGTGACGAGCTGATCCGTGCGGCCATGCGCAACGTGCGAGAGCACCATGCGTGAGGATATCAGATACAACAAGCAGGCGATCACTCTGACGCACGCTTCTGCGCGCGGAAAAGTGAAGCGGAACGCGGGCAATTTCACGCGGGGATCGCAGCTGTTCCATCACGAGATCCTGATGACCTGGGCGGGGATCAGAATCCCGCTCTACACATGGATCGGAACCACCGTCCTCCTGCTCTTCGTGCTGGGCTATTTCACGTTCAAGAATCACGAAATCCACCTCGTCCTGATGAAGCTTCTTTCCTCGGTCTGGGGATGGATGTCGCTGGATCCGATGAAGGCGATCAACCTGACGCTTCCTTCCGGCCAGGTGGTGCAGGGGACGATGTCGATGGTGCCCTACCATCCCGCCGTCGAAGCCGCGTGGTCGCGGGCTATCCAAGTGACCGTATCTTCGATGCTCGGCGCGGCCTTCATCTGCGTCCCGCTGACCATCTGGTTCATCGACTTTTCGCGCAAGCGCGGATCGGACATCCTGACCGAGCGCCACGAACGCGGCGCCGTCCTGGTCGAGCGTTCGATCCTCAAGCAATCCATCCTCGCCCACAACTGGCGCGAGCATCAGAAAGAATGCCTCTCGCGCACCCCGCCGGAAGATCCCAACGCTGTTCTGAAAGAGCCGCTCAAAGACCGAATCCGACGCGGCCTTCACCACCCCTACAGGCTTGCCGGACTGCCCTATCCGTGGCGCCTCGAACAAAGCCATGCGATGTTCGTCGGCACGACCGGCGCCGGTAAGACCACAGAGCTCAAGAAGATCGTCAAGCAGGCGCGCGAACGCGGCCATCGCTGTGTAATCTTCGACCTCACAGGAACCTTCGTCGAGAGCTTCTACAACGAGGACACCGACGTGATCCTCAACCCGATGGACAAGCGCTGCAAACCCTGGTCCATTTTCAACGATTGCAGCAACTACGCCGAGTTCATGAGCGCGGCCACAGCGCTCGTTCCCAGCGGGCAATCGGTCGAGGACGATTTCTGGCAGAAGTCAGCCCGCACACTCATGGTCGAGATGTGCGTCAAGATGCTCAAGATGGGCGTCCGCTCGAATGGGGGTCTCGCCTACTTCCTGATGATGTCGGACCTCAAGACGATCCATGCCCAGCTCGAGGGCACGATTGCCGGACCGATGATGTCCCCATCCGCCGCGAAGATGGCGGAATCGATCCGGACCACCTTCATCGCCAACGCCAACGCCTTCCGCTTTTTGCCCGAACCCAAGCCGGGCGAAGAGGGCTTCTCGATCAAGCGATGGATGAGCGAGGACGTTAGGGAAGGCTCGATCCTTTTCATCACCTCCACCCACCCCGATCTCGTACTCAATCGGCCGCTGCTGACGCTGTGGATGGACCTTGCCGTCAATGCCCTGTTCCAAATGAGGCGGAGCCGGAATCTGCGCACATGGTTCCTCATCGACGAGGTCCATGCGCTCCACCGCCTTCCCGCAATCGATCACGGCCTGCAGACCGCCCGCGCGTTCGGCGGTGCGTTCGTCCTCGGAATGCATTCCTTCGACAAGCTGGAAGAGACCTACGGCGAGCATGGCGCGACCAATCTCGCTTCGCTTGCCGGCACGAAGCTGATCCTCAAGACTGCCGATCCGGAAACCTCCCGGCGATGCTCCGAATTCATCGGCAACCGCAAGGTTCGGCTGATGGATGAAGCCTATTCCTACGGGTACAACAACAGCCGCGACGCATCCACCATCACGCCGCGCTCGGATGTCGAAGAGCTCGTGATGCCGGACGACATCAGCAATCTGGAAAGCCTGACCGGCTTCATCAAATTCCCCGACGGCTTCCCGGCGTCACGCATCCGGCTCACCTGGAACGATTATCCCGAACGCGCCGAAGGCTTCTGCCGCGTCACCGACATGCGCGCTGCCGAATACGTGCCGACCGAAGAGGAAGCCACGGAAATGGGTGTCGGGGGGCGCGAGGGGGAGGGGCCGGACAACGTGCCGAAGGACACGCGCGACGGGGTTGATGTCGTCCTCAGCCAGGCGGAGATCGAAGCCGAGAAGTTGCGGGAGGAGGTGGAGGGTTCGCTCGATCGTTCGGTGGAGCAAACCGCGGGCGAATTGCAGCACAGGACCGCTGCCCAGGAAGTGGTCGACGGAACCAGCGACCAGCGCGATCACGACGACCTGTCGAAGTTCAAGCACACCGGCAAGCGCGACGATCGCGAACGGCAGCGCCTGGCCCAGCGGGACGTCGAAGAGCGCAACGCGTCCAATCGGAACGTTGTCGCGCAGACGCGCCAGGTCAGAGGACGCGACGACAGCCAGGAAAGCATCCTCGAACGGGAGAACCGTCAAGGGTTCGGCCGTGAGACGGAAGAGCACCATGAGGTCTCCATCGAAAAGGACCAGGAGATGGGCCGGTGACCCTCTCTCCATCCATGCGCCGAAGCCGGAGCGACCACATGATCGCCGCGCTGCCCCATCAAGCTACGAAGACGCGGTTCCTCGACAATGAGGTGAGAACCGGGATCGGCGGCGAGCAATTCGGGATAAGCGCCGACTGGCTCCTCCGCGGCCGAATGCTTCGAAGAGTAATCAGGCTCGGGAGCGTCTGATGCTGTCCGTCGCATCGGTTTCCTCCGCAGGCGGAGCAGCGAACTACTTCGCCAAGGACGACTACTATGTCGGCGATGGCCCTGCCGAGCTCAGCGAGTGGGGCGGCAAGGGTGCCGAGGCGCTGGGCCTGAGCGGTCCCGTCACGAAGGAGGATTTCGAGAAGGTCCTCGATGGCAAGCTGCCCGACGGGACCATCGTCAACGGCAACGAGAACCGGAGAGCTGGGATCGACCTCACCTTCTCCATGCCGAAGTCCGCAAGCCTCATGGCGCAGCTCGGCGGAGACAAGCGCGTCCTCACCGCGCAGGAGGCGGCGGTCAAGGCGACCATGACCTATCTCGAGAAGCATTTCGCCGAGGCGCGCGACTATTCGCGCAATCCGAATGGCGAAGCGGTTCAGACAGGGAAATTGCTGTATGCGCTCTTCCAGCATGACACGAGCCGCAAGCTCGATCCGCAGAACCACACCCATGCCGTCATCGCCGCCATGACCCAGGACAAGGCGGGCAACTGGAAGGCACTCTGGAACGGCGAGGTCTGGAAGAACAATTCCGTTCTGGGCTCGATCTACAATGCCGCGCTCCGAACGAACCTCGAGAAGCTTGGCTATCGGACCGAGCTTACCGGAAAACACGGACAGTTCGAGATCCAAGGAGTCTCGCGTGAGGTGATCGAAGCCTTCAGTCAACGTAGACTGGACATACTCGCGACAGCCGAAAAGCTCGGCCGACGCGCGAACGAGACCGAATTCCTGCGAGGCGTCACCAAGAACACCCGGGATCCGAAACTCAATCCTGATGACAAGCAGGCGCTTCGCCAGGAATGGGCGAAGCGCGCCGAAGGACTAGAGTTCGATGCCAAGGCGATGGTCGAACAAACGCGCGCCCGCATCGACAACGGCCGCGAGGGACCGCTGGGAACGGCCGAACGCGTCCGCGGAGTGATCGCAGCGGTCCAGGAGACCGCGCAGCTCTACACGCGTCCCGCCGACGAACTGACCACGAACGGCCTGCAGCGCATGGGTCTGACCCCGACGCAGCTGCGCACCGAACTCGTAACGGCATCCGCTGTTCGCGTGATCGGCGAGCGCGAGACGTCGTGGACGCGCGGCGAGCTGGTGAAGACCGCGCTCGACCTCGGCGCCAGGGGAGTGACAGTCGAAGGCGTCGAAGCGCGAATGGAAGCGCTGGTCGACAAGGGCCAGATGCTGCCAGGCAAGAGCGCCCGGCTCGATGGGGCGATCGAGAAATACACCACCCCCGAACACGTGGCGATAGAGCGGGCGACCCTCGCCAACGTGACTGCGGGGAAGGACGCGAGTCCAGGCATGATAAAGGCTAGCGGGGCCCCCGAGCGGTTGCGCGCGGTGTCGGGCGAGTACGATCTCAACGCCGAGCAGATCGCTGCCGGCACGCTGGCCTTGTCGAGCGACGACCGCACCGTCGTCATTCAGGGCGTGGCCGGAGCCGGCAAGACGACCCTCATCTCCGCGATCGCTAGCGTTGCGCGCGAGGAGGGCAGGGACGTGATCGGCCTCGCCTTCGCGAACAAGATGGTCAATGACCTGCGCAACGAGACCGAGATACGCACGGCGAACGGCGAGGCGGTGAAGGAGGGCATCGAAGCTAGGACCGTCTCCTCGTTCGTGAACCAGCACCTGCGCGGTGCGCTTCATGGCAGCGGACCAACCTTCGAAGCATCGCGCGCTGCGCTCGAGGGCAAGGTCCTCGTGCTCGACGAAGCCTCGCTGGTCGCGAACAAGCCGATGAACGACCTCCTCACCATCGCCAATCGCCTGGGTGTCGAGAAGCTGGTGATGATCGGCGACAAGGCGCAGCTGCAACCGATCGAGGCGGGCAAGAGCTTCTCGCTGATCCAGGCGGATTATCCCGCGCTGGCCCGGCTCGACACGAGCCTACGTCAGCGCACCGAGCACATGAAGGAAGCCTCGGGCCTCGCCCGCGCGGGCAGGTTCCGGGAGAGCTTCGCCTTGCTCGGCGACAAGGTGGTCGAGGCGGGCAAGGACCATCTGGAGGTTGCGGCGAAGACCTGGCTCGATCTACCCCCGGAGGACCGCGAGCGGACCGCGATCTATTCCTCCGGTCGCGACGCACGCGCATCGCTCAACCGGATGGTGCAGGACGGGCTGCGCGCCGAAGGATCGATCAAGGGCGAGGGGTTGACGCTCGATACGCTCAGGCCGGCCCATGCGACCCGCGAGGAGCTTCGCTACGCAGCAACCTACGCCAAGGGTCAGCTGCTCGAGGTGATGCGCCAGAATGCCCCTGGAGGGCTTTCTCGCGGCAGATACGATGTCGAGGGCCTGGACGCGAAGGGCAGGGTGTTTCTGCGCGACGAAAACGGCAAGCTGAAGCGCTTCGACCCGTCGCGCATCGACCCGGTCGACAAACGCGACGCACTGCGTCTGTCCGAGAAGACCAAGGAAACCATCCACGAGGGCGACAAGGTCCGCTGGACCGAGAAGGACGACGCCCGCAAGCTGATGAAGTCAGAGGAGGCGAAGATCCTCGGCGTCAAGGACGGCGTCGTCACGGTCGAGAACCGTCACGGGGAAACGGTCGAACTCAAGCAGAACGACAAGATGCTCGAGCGCATGGGCCTCGCCTACGCGATCAACATGCACCAGGCGCAGGGCGACACCCGTGATATGGCGATCGGCGAGATGCATTCGTCGGCGCGCCATCTCTCGAACCAGCGGCTCGCGCTGGTGATGATGACCCGCGTGCGCGACGACATCACGATCGTCACCAACGACAGGGACCAGCTGCTCGCCCAGATCGGCCGCAACCCCGGTGACAAGACCAGCGCGCTCGAGACGCTTGGCGAGAAGCGGATCGCGGATGCCCGCATTGATCGCGCAGCCCCCGACTTCAATCCGAAGATCCCCGAACACCTGAAGGTCGGAGAAGCAAGCGCGGATCGCCTGCCCTCGGTCGACAAAGAGAGCCTGCGCGCGGTGCCGCAGATCGACCTTCCCGAACGCAACATCGAACGTGCCCGATAGGAGACCGGCAATGGACAAGACCCAGCATGACCTGATCGCCAACGCCCCGCAGAAGGACAGTCTAAACTCCGTTCTCGAGCAACAGCCGACGCTTTCCAACTTCGTGAAGCAGGCGGGACTGCAGGAACTCGCCGAATTGGTGGAGGGGGACAATTTCGTGGCGTGCGATCTGGATCTGCACGGGGTCCAGGGATGCGCCGACATGCGCGAAATGGTCGCGAACCAGCAGATGGTAGCCGAATGCGTCGCAATCGGTCTCGCCATCCTCATCGCGGTGATCGTTGGTTCGATCGCCGTGGCCTTCGTCAATCTCGCAACAAAGTTCGCAGCGCCGCTCGGAATGAACCGCGTCTACGCGCTCTTTCCGCGCCGCCTGAACGAATTCTGGAATGGCAGTACGACATGACACACCTCCTGACGGGCCCGTGGGGTTTTCTCCCCGCCACGCCCGAAGAGCTCTCCGCGACCGGCGTCGTCCTCGCCGTGGCGACCGGACTGACCCTTGATCTTCTGGGCCGACCCGCGCTCATCGACGGAGAACTGACGTCATGGACAAGCCAGACCCTCCTGTTCCTCGTCATCGCCGGCGTCATCATCGCGACAGCCGCGATCTGGAGCGGTCTGCCGCGCCGGGAGCTCTCCCGTCTCAAGGTGCCGCCGCAGCGATACCGATCGCGACGCTCTCACCCGACACGCAGGCTATACGACCGTCCGCCTTCCGGCCGGAGAGCGGCCGACCAAGACGAGCGTCGAACGGCACATCGAAGCCGCGCTCGGACCGCTCGTTGCGCACCGAACCCAATCACCCTGGCAAGCAACTCAAACCTGAAGGAGGACCACGATGGCGTTCGATTACGAAGACGTAGGCACATTCGGAAGCAAGCGAGCCGCCGAGGACTGGGCACACCGTAACAGGGTGGACCTGCGCGACCTCCACATCCGCAACGCCGGAGGCGATCGCGTCGAGGTCGGCATTCGCAAGAGCGGATACGACGACAAGGAAAATTACGACAACCGCAGCGGCGAAAGGCGCGACGGCTTCTGGCGATGACGCCCATGCTCGCGCGCAAGCGCCTCAAAGGTCCGGGAGGCATTCACCTTCCGCGAAACCGCTCCGCAAGGGGCATCACGCGCCACCGGCGCATCAACCACCCGGGCAACCGGAAAGAAGAGGGAACTAACAATGTTGAAGAAGATGATGGCAGCCGCTGCAATGGCAGGAGCTTTCATGGCCGTACCGGCAGCAGCACAGGATGCCTTAGCGGCGGATGAAATGCACGAACACGCTGCCGCCACGAAGACGATCGCCGATGGGGTGAATCAGAGCACCGGCAATGTGGCCCGGCAGATGCTCGATCTTGTCGCCCGGGAAGCGAAGGCGAAAGCGACGCTCGAAGACAGTGTCGAGCGCAAGCAGCGCCGTATGTCGCTGGACGAAATGGTCAAATGCCACGACTGCAAACAGGAGAAGCAGGACTGCGGCGATCAGGCGAAATGCGATGTTCGGAATGATTGCCGGAAAACGAAATGCCAAAAGAAGGCGTGAGCTCGGGAGGAAGGGCCGCGATCATCGACGAGCCGCAGGTCCGATGCCCCTTCTGCAGGGGTCTTATGCCGGGATGGATGTCGCGCTATCCCGGCAAAACCTGCACGCTCTGCGCACGGCCCCTTTTCCTGCTCCCTTTCATCTCCTCGCGGCATTATCGGTCGGTTCTGAGCGCGATCGACGTCGTGAAGATCATTATGCTGCCCGTGATGGCAGGTGCGACCATATCGTTCGCCATGGGTCGTCTCGAGGCCGACAGCTACGCCTGTATCGTCGCTGGCGCTCTCCTCACTTGGGGAATGATCGATGTCTGGGACGGAACGGCAGGCCTCAGAACCGGCCTGGACAAGGTCAGAAAGCGGATTTGTCGAGGTGCCGTCGCTCGCAAAATGTCCCTCGCAAAGACGATCTTCGGATCGGCCTCGATGGTGCTGGGCGCGATCGGCCTGCTGATGGTAAGGTGAAGATCCGCCGACAATTTGCGGCTACGCGCATTACGCTGCTCGGAATCGCAACACTGAGCGATCAGATCTCGACGGCTTTGGCACTTGGAATAGGTGGCGGAACTTAAGCGCTCAATGCTTCCGCAGCGGGAGAAGGCCTTATATGAGCAGTTCGCTTGCCGCGGTAACTTTGGGTTGCGTCGTTGCTCTCAGGCATTCGGCGACATATTGGATTTCTCCGGCATGCCGAAAAGCGGAGTGAGGGCACGACAACCGGCTGGTGATGCGTAGGATACTTGCTGTTCCGTCATGCCCATCCTTCGCTTCGGGCGTCGGCGCCGGCCAGTTTACGCCTGCGTTCTAAATGGTTCGGCCAACTGTGCGAGGTACGCATTAGGATAATCTTCGATGCCAGCGAGGCCGATCGCCCCGGCTTTGATATGCTCACTCGATCCAAAGCGCGCTGTACCAAGCAGAACATCCCAGAGCGTTAGAAACAGACCGAAATTGACGTCGCCGTCCGTTTGGGACGCAAGGTGGTGGTGCCGATGGACAGGGGCGACGGCCCAGACATATGCCAGCGGCCCGACCCGCATCTCGACATTCGAATGCTGTAACTGGAGCTGGATCAACACCGCAAAGGAAGCCACGGCAGCGACATCTAGAGGAATCCCCAATAGAAGCCATGGCAAGGCACCGGCGGAAACCTCGAAGAACTGGTGGACCGGATGCTTCAATAGTACCCATCCGGTGAAGGCCGCGGCAGTGCTATATATCGTGGTCGGCGATGAGCGTTGTGAGGTTTTCGACGCCGTATTCGGTAAATGCCATCGCGCCGTCCGGACGATCAAGGCTGTACACCCAGATCAGCCCGTCTTCCGGGTCCATGCCCGACGCGAGTTCAGCAATCAGATCTTCTTCGACGCTTAGATGACGCGCTACGAGTGCGATCGTGCTGACCGAATGGACCTTGTTAACGTGCGCCATCAAGCTGCGATTCTGGCTCGCCCAGATTCCCAGTTCCAGGGCAGTAGTTCGTCGATCCGGTGGGCAGGATGTCCGGCGATGCGCGCGAGGACATCGGCCAGCCACGCCTGCGGATCGACATCGTTGAGCCGGGCCGTCTGGATCAGCGTGTAGAGCACGGCCGCGCGCTGTCCGCCGCGGTCGGAACCGCAGAACAGCCATGCCTTGCGGCCAAGCGGCACACAGCGCAGCGCCCGCTCGGCAGCGTTGTTCGTGATGCAGATCCGGCCATCATCGAGGAACCGGGTGAAGGCACCCCAGCGCCGGAGCATATAGTTGATGGCCTTGGCCATATCATGGCTGCGCGACAGCTTCGCGAGCTGCGCGGTGAGCCAGGCGTGCAGGCCCGCCATCAGCGGCGCGCTGCGTTCCTGCCGGAGTGCAACACGCTCGCCTGGCGTTTTGCCGTTGATGCCGCGCTCGATCTCGAACAGGGCATCGAGGCGCTGCACGGCTTCTAGCGCGATCGGGTAGATCATGCCGTTGCGTCCGCCGCGGCTTCTCCTGCGCGCGGCTCCCTCGACATCGGCCAGCTCGAAGAATTTGCGCCGTGCATGCGCGAAGCAGCCCGCCTCGATCACGGGTGCTGGCTGACGACCGGGAGCGTAAAGCTCGTTGTAGCCGCCATAGGCATCGGCCTGCAGGATCCCTGCCCAGGACGCCAGATGCTCCCGTGGATGCTCACCGCGCCGATCGCGGGAATAGTGGAACAAGGCTGCTGGCGGATCGGAGCCGGCGAAGGGCCGGTCATCGCGCACATAAACCCACAGGCGCGCCGTATCGGTCTTGCCCTTCGCCATGACCGGCACGGTCGTATCGTCGCCATGGATCCGGGCTGCATCCAGCACATGGGCTTCGATCCGCCGGTAGAGCGGCATGAGTGCGAAGGCGGCGGCACCGACCTGATCGGCCAGGGTCGAGGTGCTGAGCGCTACGCCTTCGCGGGCGAAGCGCTCGGCCTGCCGGTTGAGGGGCTGGTGCTGACCGTACTTCTCAAAAAGTAGCATGGCGAGGAAGCTGGGCCCGGCCCATCCGCGCGGCACGACATGGAACGGCGCCGGGGGCTGCGTAATCGTCTCGCAATCCCGGCAGGAGAACTTCTCACGCACCGTCCGGATCACCTTCCACTGGCGCGGGATCACTTCCAGCGTCTCGGTGATATCCTCTCCCAGCTTTGACAGACGCGCGCTGCCGCAGGACGGGCACGAACAGGGCGCGGGGATGACGACGCGTTCGCGGGGCAGATGTTCGGGGAACGGCTTGCGGCTCGGGCGCTTGCGGTCGAACGCGGCAACCTCGCTCGTCTTCGCCGGAGCGGCTTCGGCAGCGCAATCATTCTCGCAGGCATCGGCCTCGAGATCTTCGAGCTGCAATTCCAACTGGTCGAGCAGACGTCGGCTGCGTTCGGCGCTGGCGCCATATTGCTCGCGACGCAGCCTGGCGATCTGCAGCTTGAGGTGCGCGATCAGCGCCTCGATCGCGCTCTCGCGGGCCCTGGCCTTGGCAAGGCGTGCCTCGGCATCATCGGCGCGTGAGAGCGCGGCGGCCAGCAGCGCCTTGAGCGCTTCGACGTCGTCCGGCAGGGGCGATGCGGCCGTGTCCATAAGGGGCATGGAATCACAGATCGGCCTTCGGTCAAAGCCCAAAATGCGCCAGCCAACGAAGAAAATGCAGCCCCTATCCGGCGCTCTGCGGACGCCATGAATATTGCGGGTTACGCCAGTCGATCCCCTCCAGCAGGCAGGACAATTGGGCATTGGTCAGCGAGACGATGCCCTCTCTCGCCGAGGGCCAGACGAAGCGACCCTTCTCGAGCCGTTTGGCATAAAGCGACATGCCGATGCCGTCGTGCCAGATGATCTTGACCAGCGATCCCGTCCGCCCTCGGAACACGAACAGGTCGCCGCCATGTGGATCGCGCTTCAGGCCCTGCTGAACCTGCAAGGCCAACCCCTGCATGCCCTTGCGCATGTCCGTGTGGCCCATCGCGATCCAGACCCTCGCGCCCGATGGGATCATCGCAGCGCCTTCAAGGTCGCCGAAACCAGTGCGGCAGGCGCATTCGACGAAATGCGCACGCACCGACCATTGCCAAGATCGACCGTGACCGCGGCACACGGATCGTGATCGGCAGGCTGCTCATCATCGGCGAGCACGGCCTGGGCGAAATTTATCTCCGGTACCGGCAAGGACGCAGCCGCCGACTGTTCGCGCAACTTGCGACGCCATGTGTAGATCAGGCTGGTCGAAACGTCGCGCCGCCGCGATACATCGGCAACGCAGGCGCCCGGCGCAAAGGCCTCGGCGAGGATCTCAATCCGCTCCTCCTCGCTCCAACGCCGACGACGCTCCGGCCCCGTCATCACCGTGATCTGACCCATGCTCCGCTCCTAAGCTCGCTCATACGAGCGCTCTTAAGACCGGTCGTTCACTCGCCGGACAAGGCGGGCCTCACCGGATGGGTACCTTCAATAGCCCGTTGAAGCCGTACATGTGGCGTACCGAATGATGCACGGCATGAAAACGCCAGAGAAACGAAACCCTGTGACTGGCGAAATGGGCAAGGGTTATCCCTAGGTCGAGAAGCACGATCGCGATGGCCGCATCAGCCCATAAGGGCAGCGTCGTTGGCCAGGCTGATTCCCAAGGGACAAGGCTTGCGATGAGCGGAAGAAGCAGCACCATAGCCACAAGAGACCCTTCGTTTACAAGGGCATGCAAAACGTCCCGCCCGCCATCCCCATGGCTCGAATTCCACTGATTTTCGAAAGGCGCGATATGCTCGGCGGCAAGTGAGGTCCCGATCGCAGCGATGACCAGAACTAACAGCCAGGCCGGCGAACTATCCGAGGACACGATCGCCGTAGCGCCCCCGACAAAACCAAAAAAATAGAGTGGGGCATAGAGATAACGAAAAACGACCACTGGAGCCTCCATCAAACGATGGATCCATTTACGCTCCCGTCGCCCACCGGTCTTGAACGTTTCGGTGGTGTTTTAACGCACGATGGTAATCGCGATTTTTGCAAGACCCAGTGATGGCGTCACGCCGAACCATTCGACCAAACGACGGGTAAAGTGCGCTTGATCGGAAAACCCACCCGCGGCCGCTGCGGCAGCGACACTATGAGATTGGTCGAAGCTCTCGATGGCACGCTGAACCTGTAACCATTGCAGGAGCTTGGTTGTCGGCACTCCAAAATCCCGAACCGCAATTTCCCGCATCCGCGTGGTCGAAACACCGACGGCTTTGGCCAATTCCGAAGGTGTCGCCCCGGGTTCGATCCGTTGCAGCGTAGAGCGGAGGCGCGGGTCGATTTGGCTCGAACCCTTCCGGTTCAAAAAGCCTTCCATCCATTTGCGTGCCTCGTTCCCAGATCCAACCAGAGCCAATGCATTCGCTTCAGCGGTCGAAAGCCGTTCCAGTCCAACACTCTTGTTGAGGTCACGGGTTCCCATGAAAAACGGATCGACATACAGATTTCGCAGGATGGCACCGGATGGCGTCAAGCGGTGAACCGTGGTGGCAGGGATGAGAACAGCTTCACCGGGCGACAAGCGAAGATCTCGGTCAGCGTTAATGCTGCAAGAGTCGACCAGCGAAAGACTGATCTGGTGTGCCAGATGACTGTGCGGACGGTTCTCTCCTGTTTGGGCGTCGAGAAGTGCCCAGCCAAATCCGAGCATCATGTTGCCCTCCCATGAGGCGTCGGTGCTTCTCAAAGAGCGATTTCGTCTTAGCTGCTGTGCAATCGGACGTTCCTTTCTGAGAGATCTCAACGCGTTCCCGGCTCTCCTCAAGTCTCTTTCAAAGACCGCTCACTGCGCCGGATATCCTCGAGAATGATCTTGCTGCCTGGCAGCGCCGGCATCCGGGAACGATCGATGCGCAGATCCTGCGCGGGAAGCCGATATTCCATTTCGCAAAGAAGCATTCGCAACGAGCGCTCCATCACTTCGAGCACGACTGTCTCACCGGGGCAGCGATGATTTTTCGAGACATCGCCGCCGCCCTGAGGGATTAATGCGAACGCGGAAAAGTCTTCCTTGCGAAAGCGATCCGGATTGACGATTTCCGGCTCGTTCCAGAGATGAGGATCAGTGTTGGTTGCGTGTAAGTCGAGCAGGAAACGTCGGCCGGCGGGAAAACGGACATTTCGCCAGCGAAAGTCCTTTCGGCTCCTGGCAGCGACCGCAGGGAAGAACGGATAGAACCGGCGCACTTCCTGCACGAAACGGCCTAACTCAGAGCGATCGGATGCAGGGGTCGGAGCCACATCGGGAAATGAATGGAGAGCATGCGCCAGGAGAGTGATATAGACAGACGTAGCGACGGTTGGGCGCAGAACGTTCAGCAGTTCGACGGCAGCGATCCTGGGACTTAGCAGCGCACCATCCTCATCCCGGTGCGCAGCAATCACAGCCAGCGCCGATTCAGCGGGTGGGACCAGACGGCGGTCACGCGCATCCTTGATGACGCGAGCAAGCCACGCTTCGGAACGGCTGCGAGCGCGCCGGGCCCGAAAATGGCCCAAGCCGAGCGCGGCCGCGCGGTCGAAGAGTAGAACAAGGTCGCGAGTTCGCTTGATGCGCTCTTCAGCCGGTAGTGGCACACCGGCCCAGTCGCACACTGCTTCGGCCAATATGGGATGCAGCGCTTCGTAGAAGATTACCTGCGATTCCCGGGTCCATGCCGGGAGCTGGGCCAACCACATTTTCTCGAATTTCTCTCCCAGAGCCTCGACACGCTCTTGCGTCAGCAACGACACGAACATTTCCTTGCGCCGCAGATGCCGCTCGCCATCCAGACCCTGGACTCCGCCCTTGCCAGTCAAAGTCGCCCGAACCGGTTCCGGCATCGCGCCGTCGCGCGACATTCGCGCTTTATCGTAGAACATCTCGGCCGCAGCTTCGCCGCGCAGGCACACAGTCCGCCGGAGCAACAGGCGGGTTTCGAACATATTGCCACCGGTTCGCGAGCAGACCGTGTTTACGAAGTCATAGGGCCGCCTCAGGAAATGGAGTGTGCTGTCGAAGGGCCCTCGCGGTATGAGTTCTTCGCTCTGTTTTATGGAACGTTTCATAGACCAATACCGTCCTCTCGATTTGGCATATCGGTGCCGAGCCAGGCACGGCAAAACCAACCGGCGCGCTTTTGATTATGCTCCCGCCGATAAGTCTCGCATTGCCCCTTATGCTGCGATCAATCCTGCGGCTGCGGTGTGACGCGCAGATAAGGTTTTACCGTCTCCCAGCCTTTGGGGAATTTCTCACGCGCTTCTTCATCGCTGAGCGAAGGCACGATGATGACGTCCTCGCCCTGCTGCCAGTTCACAGGTGTGGCCACGCTGTGGTCCGCCGTCAGTTGCAGCGAATCGATAATCCGCAAGATCTCTTCGAAATTTCGTCCCGTGCTCGCGGGATAAGTGAGCGTAAGTTTCACTTTCTTATCGGGACCGATGATGAACACCGAGCGGACGGTGAATGAATCATCAGCCTGCGGATGGATCATTCCATAGAGATCAGCGATTTCACGATCCGGGTCCGCGACCAGCGGAAAGTTGAGAGCATGACCCTGGGTTTCGGCAATGTCGCCCGCCCAAGCTCGATGATCTTCGAGCGGATCGACGCTGAGACCGATCACTTTGACGCCGCGTTTGTCGAATTCAGGCTTGAGGCGGGCAACCTCACCAAGTTCCGTCGTGCAAACAGGAGTGAAATCCGCAGGGTGCGAGAACAGCACCGCCCAGTCGTCACCCATCCATTCATGGAATTTGAGCGTGCCATCGGTTGTGTCGGCCTCGAAATCGGGTGCGGTGTCGCCAAGTTGAAGTGTCATTGAAAATCTCCTGTGGTGAGCGCTAAAGCAACGCAGCTACACGTACAGATGGGTGCTACAGTTGCTGTAGGTGCAACCGAGATCGCGACCAAGCGGCGTTCAGACGCGATAGACGGCATCGCCAGCGTGCTGGTGTGGCGACCTTCCGCGCTATGCGGAAGCGTTCGTCTTTTCTCATTGCGTCCGGTCTTAATCAGCTCGTATTCGCGCTGGTTTCAGGCTGGTCTTCGCCCACCAGGATCAAAAGCCCCAGTCCCGCTACGATCGCGACGTCGGCCAGATTGAATGATGGCCAATGAAAATTGTCCCAGTACAAATCGATAAAGTCCCTGACGGCGCCAAACATCAGCCTGTCTGCAACGTTGCCGAGCGCTCCGCCAATCGCCAAGCTCAAGCCGAGCGCATGGATGGGGGATCGGGTTCTCATCAGCCAAATCCCGAGCATGCCCGAAAGCAGAACGCCGATCGCGATAAGGATCACGGGGGCTGCTCCACCGGCCAGTCCGAAAGCCACGCCGCTATTGGCGATGGCGACTAGATTGAAGCCCGGGAACACTGCGATCACGTTACCCGAACCAACCAAAGAATGCGCCCAGGTTTTCGACAATTGGTCGAGGCCGAAGCTAACCAGAATCAAAACGGGCGCAAGCCGTTTCGCCGCGCTCAAGGTCATCGGACGCTGGATGGTGCATTCACGACCACCATCTTTTCTTCGCTCATATCGACCATCGTATAACCTATACCGCCTGTTCCGAGACCCGACTGACGACGTCCTGCGAACGGCATCCAGTCGACGCGAAATGCGGTATGATCGTTGACCATTACGGCTGACGCGGCCAGCGTTTCGACGCAGTAATCGGCCCAGGACATTCGGTCGGAAAACACAGCCGCCTGAAAGGCGTAGGGAAGCGCGTTCGCTTGGCCGATCGCAGCATCGACGTCGTCGTATCCGTAAATGCAGACCACAGGGCCAAACACTTCCTTGCGCGATACATCGGCGTCGCACGGCGGATCGACAAGGACCGTGGGCTGGTAAAGGGTGGAACCCATGCGCTTACCCCCTGCGGCGAGCCTGGCGCCGCCCTGAACGGCTGCATCGACCCAGGATGCGACGCGGTCGACTTCGGCAGGACGAATGAGCGGACCGCATTGGGTTTCCGCTTTGGTCGGATCGCCCACAGTCAGCGCTTCTGCTCCCTCAGCGAGCTCGGCAGCGAAGTCCGGCAGTTCGGCGCGCGGAACGAACACGCGCTGCACCGAGACGCAGACTTGTCCAGAATGATAAAAGCCGCCTTTCAGGAGAGGAGGAATTACCTTGCCGCTTGCGACGCCCTCATCGACGAGGACCGGAGCCGCGCCACCGTGTTCCAGTGCCAGGCGGGTGCCCGGCGCCAGTTTGGAGCGGAGCATCCAGCCAACTCTGGCCGAACCGATGAAGGAGAAAAATGCCGTCCGCGAATCGATGACCATTTGTTCGGCGACATCGTTCGAACATGGCACAAAGCGGCACCAGCGTTCATCGAGTCCGGCTTCATAAAGGATTTCGACGAAGCTCTTGCAGGAAAGGGGCGTGTCCTTGGCCGGTTTCACCAGAACAGGGCATCCGCTTGCGACTGCCGGTCCCACCTGATGGGCGATCAGGTTCAGAGGATGATTGAAAGCGGAGATCGCCACGACCGGCCCAATCGGCTCACGGAAGGTATAGGCTTTGCGTCCTGCCCCCGCCTGCGTCAGGTCCATCGGGATTTCGCGCCCGCCGCTGGCGAACAATTCGTGTATGCACAATTCGACGCTCTGAATGGCGCGACTGGTTTCCACGCGCGCGTCGACGATGGGTTTACCGCCCTCGAGCGCAATCTGCATTGCCAGTGTCTCCGCGCGCTCGCGCATCAGCCCGATGGCGCGCTGCAGGATGGCGATGCGTTCATGCGCGGGGAGCCGCGCTTGTCGGTCTTCGTGCAGCGCGCGCGCCTCGTCGAGCCAACGATCGACTTGCGGCCAGTCGACCAGCTCAACGCTGCCAATGCATTCCTGGTCGTAGGGATTGAGGACCTGCCACGTCATTGGGGACACTCCATCGCCTTGAGTTCATCGATCAGAACCTTGCGGTTCTCGGAGTAATCCACCGGCAAGTCGACAAGGTGAACGCCGCCGCTTTCAAACCCTTCATTCAAGGTCGGTACCAGTGCTTCGCTGCTTTCGATCCGGTGGCCCGTCGCACCATAACTCTTCGCATAGGTAACGAAGTCGGGGTTGGCGAAGCTCAGACCGTAATCGGGAAAGCCAAGTTCTTCCTGCTTCCACCGGATCATACCGTAAGCGGAATCATTGAGGATGAGTACGACGAGGTTGAGGCCGAGCCTGACCGCGGTTTCCACCTCCTGCGAATTCATCATGAACCCGCCATCGCCGCATACGGCGAGCACGCGGCGCTCGGGCGACAGCATCGCTGCCATCATCGCCGAGGGGAGACCCGCTCCCATCGTCGCCAGCGCGTTGTCGAGCAGAATCGTGTTCGGCTCATGCGCGATATAGTTGCGGGCGAACCAGATCTTGTAGATGCCGTTGTCGAGTGCGACGATGTCGTCGCGGCCCATGACCGCCCGTACATCTGCAACGATGCGCTGGGGCACCATCGGAAAGCGGCCATCGTCGCTGCCTTGGCGGATGTGCGCCGCGATGTCCTCATGGACTTTGGCGTAGGCTGCCGGGTCACTAGGGTGTTTGCCGCGCAGCCGGTTTCCTAGTCGCTCGACAGATCCGGCAATATCGCCAATGACTTCCAGCTGCGGAAAATAGACCTGGTCGACCTCTGCGGCCTTGTAATTTATATGGATAACGGTGCGTCCGTCAGGCTCCATGTAAAAGGGCGGTTTCTCGACCACGTCATGGCCGATATTGACGATCAGGTCTGCGCGATCGATGGCACAATGAACATAGTCATCCGACGATAGAGCCGCCGTTCCCAGATACAGGGGGCTTGCCTCATCGAGCACTCCCTTGCCCATCTGCGTATTAAAAAACGGAAATTGGGTATCGTCGACGAACTTTCGGAGCGCCTTGCAGGCGCTACGTCGGTTGGCCCCGGCACCAACCAAAAGCAGCGGGCGATCGGCGGCGAGAATTCGCTCGGCAGCTTCGTCTAGCGCGGCATCTCCGGCCACCGCATATTGGCGGGGGTGGGGCGCAACGACCGGTTCGGAGGTTTCTTCCTCGGCAATATCTTCAGGCAGTTCCAGCAGAACTGCACCGGGTCGCTCTTCCTGAGCTCTCCTGAAACCTTCGCGCACGAGCGAAGGAATGCGCTCCCCATTCACGATCTGCTTCGCCATCTTGCACAAGGGAGTGAAAAGCGAGACAACATCGACGATCTGGAACTGCGCCTGCTTCGAGACCTTGATGGGTTTTTGGCCGGTTATCATGACCAGAGGGAAAGCGCCCAGAGCGGCATAAGCTGCGGGCGTCGTGAGGTTTGTCGCCCCTGGTCCCAGCGTGGCAAGGCATACGCCGGCTTTACCGGTAAGACGTCCATAGGTTGCCGCCATGAACCCTGCCCCTTGCTCGTGCCGGGTAACGATCAGACGGATCGACGAGGTCCGCAGTGACTCCAGAAGATCGAGGTTTTCTTCGCCCGGAACCGCGAAGATATACTCGACGCCTTCGGCTTCCAACGCGGCGACAAGAAGATCGGATGCTTTCATGGAATGGTTCTCGCATTGGTGAGGGCCTGGAGGCTGTCGGTGGCAGGTCTTCTGCTCGGCTACTGATTCAGGCTGTGACGGTGAATTGCCCCATCATGCCGGCATCTTCGTGCTCGAGGATGTGGCAGTGGTACATGTAAGGCAAATCCGGGTCGGTGTAGTCCTCGAACCGCAAAAGGAGCCGCACGGTCTCGCCCGGATAGACGACGACCGTGTCCTTTAACCCCTGTTCCGCCGCCTCAGGTGCCCGGCCGTTCCGGTCGAGGATACGGAACTGCACATCATGAATGTGGAACGGATGCGCCATCATCGAGGCATTCTCGACCTGCCAGATTTCGGTGGTATTGACCCGCACTGTCTCGTCGATACGCTGCATGTCCATCGATTTGCCGTTGATGGTAAAACCGCCTCCACGCATCATGCGCATTCCCATGCCCATATCGAGAACGAAACGGCGCGTCCGGACCGCGTCGCCTGGATCGATCTGAGGCAAGGTAGCGAGCTGGCGCGGCATAGCGATCGCCCGCCTGCGGCTTGCGGCCGGCCGGATGTCCAGCACGGTAAAGCGACGCCTTTCATCCATCATACCGCCCATCATCCCATCGCGACGCTCCCGTTCGCCCATCATCCAATTGTCCACCGGCCGGTCGGAATCGCGCGTGGGTCCGGGCCCTCTCATTCCCCGGCCCCTATTTCCCATGCCCATGATTTCGAGCCCGTCCGCAAGCAGCGAAACCGGCCTTCCGTCGCTGACATCGACGATTACCTGCGCGCGTTCGCCCGGGGCGAGAACAACATTGTCGGTTGGCAGCGGCGCGGCGAGCAAACCGCCGTCGGTTCCGATCTGATGGAAGCTGCGGCCATCGTCGAACCCGAAACGGTAAAAGCGTGCGTTCGAGCCATTGACCAGACGCAGCCGAAGGCGATCAGACTTTGCTTCAAAGACGGGTTCGACGATGCCATTGACCAGCATCGTATCACCCATCATCCCCATCATGACATTGTGCATACGTGTGGAGTAAATGAGGCTTCCATCGCTCGCGAAAGCGCGGTCCTGAACGACCAGCGGTATATCATCGATGCCATAGTCGTTTGGAAGGTCGAGCGCCTCGCTCGCGCTGTCGCGGACGTAGATCATTCCGGCCAGACCCTGATAGACCTGTGGCCCAGAGCGACGGTGCGCATGCGAATGATACCAGAACATCGATGCGCGCTGGCGGACATCGAAACGCGCGGTCCAGCTGCCTCCTGGCTCGATCGGTTGATGCGGTCCGCCATCGGCGCGCGCAGGCAGATGAAAGCCGTGCCAGTGGACGGTCGCCGTTTCGGATAGATCGCTCGTGACATTCATCCGCACCGTATCGCCCGCGTTCAGTTCAAGCGTGGGGCCGAGATAGGGCTGGTTGATGCCGATGGTTGGCGTTTCGATCCCGTCAAAAAATTGCGAGACGCCGTGGCGCAGATTGAGATCGAAAACCCTCTCGCCGCCTTCTCGTTCGCCTGAATAAAGAGGAGGAATGAGAAGTTGCGAGCGTGCCGTTCCCGAAGCAAGCGTTGCTTTCTTGCCTATCAATAGGTCGCGCCCGGCATATGCGGCTATCCCCAATGCACCTGCGCCAAGCATCGCACCGCCAAGAATGGAACGTCTGTCGATCATATCGCTTTCCTGCGACCGGAGCGCCGCTAGCCGGATTCGGCTTGCGGCGTCCGCACTTGCAGGCCTTTCGTTCTGTTGCGCCAATAACCCAGCGTGATCAGGGCGAGTGTGAGGATTTGCGCTGCCACCGGCTCGAGTGCTGGTGCAATGCCCAGAATCGGAACGCGGGGCAGGTCCGGAAGCGGGGTGATGCCCAGCAGACCGGCTTCCTGGAGGCCCGAAATGCCCTTCCCGGCCAGAACGACGGCAAGAATGCCGATCAGGATCGAGCTGTACGCGAAGAAGGTTCCGATCGGCAGTCGGCGGCTGTAGCGCAGCATCGCCCAGGCGATTAGTCCGAGCAACACGACTGCGGAGGCGGCGCCGCCGAGAATTGCGTCGGCATGCCCCTGAGTCCAGAGCGCCGCGAAGAAGAGAATCGTTTCAAAGACCTCCCGATAAACCACCAGAAACGCCAGCCCGAACAGAAACCATGCGGACCTGCGCGAGAGAGCGTGCTGCATGGTTTTCTGGATATAGCGTTGCCATTCGCCGGCCTGCGACTTGCCGTGCATCCAAATACCGACCGACAGCAGGACGAGCGCGGCAAAAAGCGATCCGAACCCCTCTACGAGTTCACGGCCTGCTCCACTTATGCCGATCAGGTAAGTCGCTGCCACCCAAGTCAGGCCACCGGCGACAAGGGCCGACAGCCATCCGCCATGGACGAAGGGCAGAACTTCCGTTCTCTCGGCCTTGCGCAGGAACGCGATCATCGCGATCACGATCAGCAATGCCTCGAGCCCTTCGCGCAACAGGATCGCAAAGGCTCCTGCGAATGCCGACGCCTCACTGGCATTGTCCGGGGCGAGGACCGTCTCGGCGCGGTAGAAAAGAACGTCGAGCGCATTCACCCTTTGGGCGACGGCGGCCAGCGGATCCCCGCGACCTATTGCCGCTCGAAGCTCCGCCATGCCGGTTTCGACAGATGCGAGCAGGTCTGCATCGCGCGTGCTTAAAACGGCTTCCAATGGTTCGAAGCCATCCAGATAGGCCGAGAGTGCGAGTTCGCGCGCTTCGGCCTCATTACCCGCTTCGTAAGCGGCAAGACTTTGCTGCAAGCGTTTGCGTGCCAAAGCGAGTGAGCCGGTCGTATCGCTCGCCATGGCTTCGGGATGAGCCCGCAAATAGGCCATAACGGCATCGGCACGCTCGGTGCTGATCGCCTCGCCAAGGGTTGCCGGCGTAAGGCCGGATAGAGCGGCGAGGTCAGGAATACGCGCCCGGATTTCCGGATCGTCGTTCCAGATCCGTCTGCCGCGCTCCACATCCTCAAATGCGATCGACCCTGAATAGTAGGCCAGGCTCCAGCGATCTTCCGCCCCGAGATCGGAAAAGCCCGGCATGGCCGTTCCCTCCAGACCCTGTCCAATGACCTGGTAGAGCGCGAAAGCGCTTCGCTCGCGGGCACGGACGACGTCGTCGAACGCGATTGGCGGGGGATCGAGTCCCTCTGCCGCGGGGCCGTCGCCTCCTCCGCTCACGCCATGACAGCTTGCGCAGTTCTGGGCGTACAGCGCGGCACCTCGCGCGAGGTCGGGTGCCGCCTCGGGAGCAAGCGGAACGGGAAACGCCGCGATCAGCTCGCTTGCCAATCTGCGCGCGTCTCGTGCGACGACAGCAGGCTCCACCTTCGTCGAGATTGACTCGACGAGAGCCTCTGCCTCCGCAACCAGCTGGGCACGGTGCGCGTTTGCGGGCAGGGCAGCCATGCGTTCGGCTACCGAGGCAGAAAATTCCTGCATTTCGGCATACTCCAGCTCGTTCGTGACTTCACCGCCGCTAACGGCTTCGGTGTAATCCACGGCGATGTAATCGAGCAGGCGCCAGGTCGTCTGAACCGCGTCATGCGTGCCTGCAGAAGCGGGCATTGCGACTGCGATCGACAGGAAAGCGATCAATTGGACCGCAAAAGCACGTAGCGTCATTTGGAGGCGGCCTTTCCGAGAGCCGAAACATGCTGCGCGCGAAGTTCCTCGGTGGCACGCCGGACAATAAGATAGGCCGAATGCAGGAAGATCAGTGCGATCACCGCTGCGACCAGCAGATCGGGCCAGGCTTGCCCGGTCCAGGCGACCAGGGCAGCAGCGATGATCACTCCGACATTGGCGATCGCGTCATTGCGGCTGAACAGCCAGATCGCGGATACATGTGCGTCGCCTTCGCGAAACCGCATCAGCACAAGCGCCGCCGCGATGTTGACTATCAAGGCTGCGACGGCGATCCCGCCCATCAAGCCGGCTTCCGGCGCGACCGCGTTAAGCGATCGCCAGACCGCCAGACCGATCACTCCGAGGCCTAGTACGCCCAGAAACAGCCCCTGTGCCAGCGCGACCCGGGCGCGCGTGCGGGCAGTCCACGCAAGAGCAAGGATGCCGATGAGCGTGATCGATCCATCGCCGATGAAGTCGAGAGCGTCGGCCTTGAGCGCTTGGCTGTCCGCCAGAAACCCGCCGAAGGCCTCGAAAACGCCAAAGCCCAGATTGAGCAATACGACGATCCAAAGGGCGCGGCGATAGGCGGGGTCTGCGCCTGCTCTTTGCGTATCGCCTGTGCAGCCGCAATCCGATGTTTCGTTATTCGACATGAGGCATTAGGTAACACCTCTAGCAACTGTAGGAGCAAGCCAAAATTGCGAATGGTTCGCGGTTTCGGAGCTGGAGGAGTGAGTTCATGCTTATCGGAGGTCTTTCGAAGGCGACGGGCACCAAGGTCAATACGATAAGGTTTTATGAGGATATCGGACTGATGCCCGAAGCCGCGCGTACGGCAGCGGGGCAGCGAACCTACAAAGAGCAGGACGTCGAGCGCCTTTCCTTTATTCGGCATGCTCGAAAATTGGGGTTTTCGATCGATGAAACACGCTCGCTTTTAAGCGTGAAGGCGAGACCGGATCAGAGCTGTGACGAGGCGGGTGACATCGCTTTGCGGCACCTTCGAGCCGTGGACGAGCGCATCAGTCGGCTACAAGCGCTTCGTTCCGAACTGAGAAGTGTGGTCGCGGCCTGCACGGGCGGCGAGGTTTCCGAATGCAAAATCATCGAAACGCTTTCTCGAAACCCAGCCGCCTCTTCCGCGGGTCGCTGACGCGAAAGCTATAATGGGACTATGGACACCGAACCCAGACAGCAAAAAAAGTGCTTGCACCTCCAGTCGCTGGAAGCGTTATCATCGTGATAATCCAGATTCTGATGTCGTGATCTAGGATTGGATGGCTGATTATGACGGAACTTGGGTAATTTGAATATTAATCAGCTTTCGCCTTATAAGAACGCTGCATTCATTCCATGGAATTTGGTCGAAAAAGAAACTACTCGAACAATATTCATTGTCCGGACGCTTCGTGACAATATCACATTACAGCAACCGAGAAGATTTTTGTTTCAACTTTCGTTTCACCTTGTTAGGGGCCACAGGATGTTCGATCTGAACGCCTTGATTCCCGTCAGGATTGTCGCCGCCCTTTTGGCGGTCGCAGCGCTGATGGCGTCTCCGGCGGTCGAAGCAGCGCAATGTGCGGACGAGCTGTCAGAAATAGCCTATTCGGTCCAGATGTTCGACATTGATGCGGACGAGAGCCCGCAAAACGAAAGCCCGGAGCAGCAGGAATGCGCCCACGGGCATTGCCATCACGTCGCCGCAGCACTGAAATCGAAGCTTTTAAACGACATGCCCGACCGGCTTAACATCACGGTTGGGTCGCATATGGCCGAAGAATTATTCGGCGATGCGAGCAATTTACCCAAACGCCCTCCTCGCGCCTGACGACCGTCACTGCGCTGCTTGACGCAGCGCATTTCGATTTGTCAGCAGAGAGAGTTTTGAAAAATGCCAGCCATCAAATGGCGAGGGGCCCTGATAGCAGGGCTAACCCTCGCCGCAATTGTCACGCCTGTGGCAGCGCAGGAGCGGGAGCTTCTGACGCTCGACGAGGCGTTGGGCCGGACAGGCGTGGTTGCCGAACCCGCTAACACCGAGTTAAACCCGCGCATCGTCGGCCCTCGAGCGGAAGCCGAGGCGGCGCAGGCTCTTGTCGGACAGGCGCGGTTGCGGCCCAACCCTGAAATATCGCTCGAGGTCGAGAACATCGCCGGGAGTGGGGCCTTCTCCGGGCTAAGCGCCACCGAATATACGCTTGCTGTCGGACAGCGGCTCGAACTTGGAGGTAAACGCGGCACACGCGTCGAGGCTGCCCGGGCGCAGGCACAGCTGGCGGATCTGCGGGCTGACCTTGCGGGGGCCGAACTCGGATTTCTTGTCCGTGAACGCTACGTAGCAGCGGCTGCAGCAGCCTCGCGCGTCGAACTGGCCCTCGATGTGGTTGAGCGAAACGAAGAGCTCGCCCGCATTGCCGGTCTCCTCGTAGAAGTCGGGCGCGAGCCCCCGCTCCGTGCTCTTCGGGCCGAAGCGGCCTTGGCGGAAGCGCAAGCCGAACTTCAGGCCGCCGAAGCGACAAGTCTTGCAGCCCGAACGGCCCTCGCCTCGCTATGGGGCGATCAGGGGGCGCCGCCGCTTGTTCCGAGCAGGTTCCCCGGGATCGAACCGCCCGGTGCTGTAATGGCGACAGCAAGCGGTCTGCAATTGCGAGTGGCGCGTGCGGAAAGCACCGCCGCCGCCGCCGAGATCGATCGTGAGCGCAGCCTGCGCATTCCCGATCCCGTCGTTTCCGCCGGTGTTCGACGCTTCGAGGAAAGCAATGACAGTGCCTTTCTTCTCGGTGTCTCGATCCCGCTTCCCTTCTTGAATCGTAATCAGGGCAATATCGCTGCAGCCGAAGCAAGGCTGCGCGCCGCCAATGCTCGCGAGGCTGTAGCGTTGGCCGATTTCGAGCAAGCCGTGACGCGCGCACGATCGCAATATCTTGCTGCCGAAGCGCGCGTCGAGACGCTTTCCACGACATCACTCCCCCAGGCCGAGGAGGCTCTTCGGCTCGTCCGCATCGGTTATCGCAATGGCCGTTTTCCGTTGATCGAAGTGTTGAGCGCAGCCGAAGCGCGCGATGCCATTCGCGAGGCGTTGATTGCTGCGCAAGAAGACCGGGGACAAGCTGCCGCCGAACTGATCAGGCTGGCCGCACAATGAGGAATACCAAAATGAACCGCAAAAGACTGGCGATCATCGCCGGAATTGTCATACTTGTTTCGGCCTTGATGCTGATGTTCTGGCCTGACAGCCAGGTCGACACCCACGCGGACGAAGAGGTCGCAGAGACAGAACTGCCCGAGGGGCTCGTGCTAATCGAGCAAGAGCAGATCCGCACCGCCGAGATCGAGGTCGCAGCGGTGCAAACGGGTGCCGCTGTCGAACTCGTATTTCCTGCAACGGTTGCGGCAAGTCCGACCGCCAGCGCACGCATCGATGCACGGGCTTCCGGTGTCGTGCGCAGCGTTGGCAAGACGCTTGGCGATTATGTCCGGCAGGGCGAGACCGTCGCTCGGATCGAAAGCGCCGATGCGGCTGCACTCGCTTCCCAGCTTAGTGCCGCCCGCGCCCGCGTAACCGAGCTTTCGGCGGCCTATGAACGGGAGCGCCGGCTATTCGAAGCCAACGTGACCGCACGCCAGGATCTCGAAGCGGCGCGCGCCAATCTTGACGTTGCCCGTTCCGAACTGAACCGGTCGCAGGCGGCCGTCGCCGCGGCAGGCGTGAGCGGCGATGGACGCTCGCTCGCTGTCACCAGTCCGCTTTCGGGCCGTGTGACCGCCGCTCCAATCGTGCTCGGCTCGTTCGTCGACGCCGGGGAGGAGCTTTACAGCGTGGTCAATCCCAGCGGCTTGCAGATCGAGGTTGCGCTGCCTTCCGAAGATGCTTCACGCATCCAGCCTGGCGACGAGGCTGCGTTGATCCTCGGCGATGGAAGGGAGATCGGCGCTCGCGTCCGGTCGGTAACGCCTTCGCTCGATGCCGAGAGCCGTAGCGCGACAGCGGTTCTTACCTTGACGCGCGCCGTTCCCGGTCTGCAGCCCGGATCGTTCCTTCAGGCGCGTATTCGCCCCTCGGGCGAATTGGACCAGAGCCGTATCGCGGTACCCGAAGATGCTGTGCAGGTGCTCGAAGGACGCGATGTTGTCTTCGTGCGGACACGACGCGGATTTCAGGCTCGGGAGGTCGAGATCGGCAGCCGGTCTGCCGGAATGGTGACGATCCTCTCCGGGCTCGAGCCCGGTCAGCGGATCGCGACTGCCAATGCCTTCCTGTTGAAGTCCGAGCTCGAAAAGGAGGGCGCAGAACATGGCCATTGATCAAACCACGGCATCTTCTCCCATGTCTTCGGACGAAGGTAGCCACCGTCACGGCCCGATCGGAGTCATCCTCGATGTCGCCGTTCGTTTCCGCTGGGCGATCATCGTCCTGACCGTGTTCGCAGCGATCTACGGAGCGTTCAATCTGGTGCGCCTGCCGATCGACGCGGTTCCCGACATCACCAACACGCAGGTCCAGATCAACACCAGCGCTGCCGCGCTCTCACCTTCGCAGGTCGAGACGCAGGTGACCTTCCCCATCGAAACCGGACTTGCCGGGATCGAAGGCCTGGAGATGACACGATCGATTTCGCGCAACGGCTTCAGCCAGGTCACCGCGATTTTCGAGGAGGGCACCGACCTCTACTTCGCCCGGCAGCAGGTGAACGAACGGCTCGCGCCGATTGGCGCTTCATTGCCCGAAGGAGCGGAGCCTACCATGGGGCCGATCTCCACCGGCCTTGGCGAAGTGCTGATGTATACGATCGAGTATGAGCATCCCGGTGGCAAGGGTGCGACCACTGGTGGCCGCACAGGCTGGCAGTCCGATGGCAGCTTCATCACCGAACGCGGCGACCGCCTCGAGAGTGAGGTGGCTAAGGCGGCCTATCTGCGCACTGTGCAGGATTGGGTGGTCGCGCCGTTGATGCGCTCGATCGACGGCGTGGCCGGCGTGGATTCGATTGGCGGGTTCGAAAAGCAATTCCTTGTTCAGCCCGATCCGGCACGTCTCACCGGCTATGGCCTGTCATTCGACTCACTCATCGATGCTCTAGAAGCCGCCAATCTGGCGGCAGGCGCCAATTTCGTCGATCGTGCCGACGAAGCCCTGCTTGTCCGCGTGGACGCGAGGCTGGGCAGCATTGCCGACATCGAAGAAGCCGTCATTGCGACCCGCGAGGGCGTGCCCATCCGCATCGGCGATGTGGCCGATGTGGAGATCGGCGGCGACCTGCGAACCGGTGCTGCTTCACTGAACGGTGAAGAGGCGGTGGTGGGAACCGTGTTGATGCGCGC
>OJBY01000310.1_pt1 | contig 29040 bp, 28 predicted proteins | sample 1591731 | NCBI WGS metagenome assembly OJBY01 (sample SAMN05416837, study PRJEB24817) | seawater metagenome | isolation source: Sea water | place: Canada:Atlantic | collected 2013-07
CGAGATCATGCCTAGTCTCGTGGGCTCGGAGATGTGTATAAGAGACAGTTTCTAGACAGTCTGCTAACGGCTCAATAAACTCTGGCAGAGCGAATGGCAGTTATCGGGAAACGAATTACTGTTGCGGATGTCCGCAATTGGGTCGCTCGCAGACCAGCCGCTTTCAGGATTAGCTATCGGCGATTGGAGTGGCGGTTTCTGGGGTGGATAGCGGACCTAAGGTTAGAGGCAACCTGCCTCCCGCACTACCGCGTTACTCTCGCGAATGATCCCGTCAGCGGCGGTCCACGAAACTTCGACCAACTCGTTGCACGGCATGCCACGAAGTCTACGGCTAGCGCCATTGGTGCTATCCAATGTGAAACCACTTTCCGAAAGCCAACTCAGCAATTCCGCTTCTGACGTTCCACCACTGAACCGTTCGCGAAAAGAAGGGACAGGGCTTCCCCGCTCGGCATCGCGTAATAGTGCCGGTCGGTTTTCAGAACTCGCGACTGCACTCGCGAACATGAGATTCTGCCAAAACAGACCAGCAATAAGCACTGCAGCAAAAGCCGCTAGCAGGAGCAACTTGGACGGGGATGCAAGTAAGATCTTCACATCCAATAGTTAGCCGCCTTTGGGAGCGGCAGCAAATGGGGTGGAGAGCGGACTTGGACCGAAGCTTTCTGGATGCTGTTGCCGATCCTGAGGCGGCGCAAACTAAAACGCCCAACGGCCAAGTATTTTCGCCACGCAAGCGCCGCAGCCGAATATGGAAACCCCTATGGCAAGCAATCCGTAGACAACAATTCCCAGTCCTAAGAGCAGGGATATAATGAACGGCACGAGGCCAGTCGTGCTCTGGCTCCCTATGCTAATCGCAGCGCCAAGGCCTATAACGGGCAGAGCCAGCAGCACCAAAAGCGGCCTCTTCCACACCCTCGCTGTTGCCGAAGGCGAAAAGGAGCGGCTGAACATAAACCGGTGCGTGCGACATCTCATCTCGAAGGAATGGCAGAGTGGCATCATGTCCGCAATTGGGTCGTGAACAGACTGTCTGCTTTTGTCAGTTTGCCGACCTAAGCTGTCAGCCCGCTTCTAGCATTGCGGTTATCGGTTGAGAGCGTCGGCTTATGGGGTGGAAAGCTGTCGTTCGGTTTTCAAATGCGGCAAGGAAAGCATAACCCTTGACCTCGTCAAATTCTGGAGTCCGTCAAATGGCACTGAAATTTTTGAACTTACTATATTGGGTCACTATTACAGCGCTTATTGCACAAACAATCTTTATGTGGAGTGAAGTGGCTGGGATGCGGAACTATGCGCTTACTACGCTGCGTTGGATTTGGGTAACTAGCGTAATAGCAGTCTGCGTAAGTATCGCTATTGGCACTAGAAAGCACGGTTGGAAACAAGCGCTCCTAGGATTTTCTGTGGTTGCAATTTGTCTCAGCGCTGTACCATTTATTCATTTACAGGTTGCTCCGCCAATGCAATAAAATCTTAACCACGAAAGTCCGCAAATGGGTCGTAAGCTGACCAGCCGCTTTTATCTCAATAGCCCGGATAGCTGCCTGTCTGGTTTCAGGCAATCGCGAGCGGTTGTAGAATGTCTGCTATTGGGGTGGAAAGCGGACAAAAACAAAATGGAGTGCGCTCTAGCTCTTAGCCCGTTTCTATGCGACCCAATGTTTCGGGGGTAATCAATGGAACAATCGAAGCGGCCACCGCGTGTCGTCGGCAAGGTCGGTGCGACCTTGATGAGCATCAACGGGATGATAGGGGCCGGTATTTTTGCGCTCCCTGCATTGCTCCATGCCGAAGTTGGGACATTTGCCCCTTGGCTATTTCTGATTTTCGGCCTGCTCTTTTCCAGCGGCATCTTCATTTCGGCCCGACTTTCGAACATGTTCCGTTTATCAGGCGGTCCGCAGCTATGGATTCAGGTTGCATTCGGACCCTTTGTCGGATTTCAGGCCGGATGGATCCTGTTGCTGGCCATGGCCGCAGGACGCGGCGCGACCTTGTATGTTCTGGTCTCCTATCTTGCCATCATTTTCCCAGTCTTCTCTGACCCAATTATCAAAGGCATCGCGCTTGCCTTTCTTGTCGCCACGCTAACCTGGATCACCATTTCAGGTTTGAAGAACAGCATAGGCGGACTTGCCATTGGCACGGTGCTCAAGCTCTCTCCGATCCTCATTCTGTGCATTCTGGCATATGCCTCGGGCGGGATTGCAACATCCTTTACGCTACCCGATTTCGGTGCTTTTGAGAGCGTCGCATTGCTCGTGTTTTTCGCCTTTTCGGGCGCCAACAGTTCAAGCTATTCTGCGGGTGAACTCAAGAACCCGCGGCGCGACCTGCCAATAACCATGCTTGGTTCACTGGCTCTGATCATAGTTTTCTACATGGGGGTTCAATGGGCCTTTATCGCAGCAGGGGCACCTCAAAGCGACGGGAATACGACCCCTCTGGCGGCTGCAGCGGGAGCCGTAATGGGAGAGCAAGGCGCTCTTATTCTTAGCTTGGCAGCGATATTTTCCATCGCGACTAATGCACTCAGCTTCTACATTGCCGGAGCGCGGGTCGCTTATGGAATGGCGAGCAGGGGCCTTCTGCCTGAGACCCTTGCTCATATTTCGCCTCGCTTCCAGACACCTGATCGATCGATACTGCTCTTCTCGGGCTTAGTCGGCATAATGCTGGCGAGCGGAGCGTTTACATTTCTAGCTTCGGTCACTTCTCTGGGAGCGCAAGGAGTCATCTTGGTTGTCATCGCTGCATTTGTAGTTCTGATGCGCCGCTCCGATCACGGGCATGATGGCAGGTTGTCGCTCTATTGGTGGCCGATAATCGCTGTGGCGGCATCGTTTGCGATCTTTACGATCATTCAAGCGCCGGCGAGTGCCTTTTATCTCCTTGCCGGCCTCTTGGCCCTTGGAACAGGGCTCTATTTTGTGGCTCGCCGCGAAACGGTTCTCACCCCCGAACCCGAGTTCGATTGACCCAGAATATCTCATGAAACGCGCGCGATTTTGACATCTCGGGTTCCTTGATACGTCCAAAACTGAGCTAACCTGTGAAGTGCCTCTCTACCGATTAATCGATCAATCTTAACGTCCGCAATTGGGTCGCTAGCGGCTGGTCAGCTCCTGGCACGCTTCACGCTCGGTGAAAGCGTCGTGCACTGGGGTGGTTAGCGGACAGTCTGCTTTTGTCATTTTGCCGACCTAAGCTGTCAGCCCGCTTCTAGCATTGCGGTTATCGGGTGAGAGCGTCGGCTTATGGGGTGGTTTGCGGACATTGGTTTGAGCGTTTGGTAATCCTACCACTTCTGGTACCGGCGCATAATGAGCGATGTTACAATCGAACACTGGATACCATATGCGCTCCCCCTCTTCTTTTTAGGGATGTGGCTAGTGGTAACGACCATCCAAGGTTTCATGTCGGGCTGGTTCAGCCTGCAACAACAGTTTCCAGACGACGGAAATGAGGAGCCACTGCTAAAATTGAGTGGGCAATATGGCTCAATGGGCATTGGTGTTTCAATGAGCGGCATCTTAAAGTTACGTGCATATCCATCGGGTTTGGGTCTCGGCATTTCCCGATTATTTGGTCCATTTCAGAAACCGCTCAAGATCCCATGGTCCGAGATTGAAGCAAAGAGCAGTAGCGGCTTTCTGGTGCCGATGGCCAAGTTGCAGCTAGGAAGGTCAGCAAGCGGAAGGCTCAAGATTAATGCGCGAAGCTGGATGAAGCTTGTGGATGTTGCGCAGCAGTCAACTGCTGTTGCAATTCAGATGCCGCACGCCTTGCCCGTTAGCCGCCTTTCAACGGCGCGTGGAATGTTCCTGCAATGGCTAGTCATTACAGGTCTAGCAGCATCGTTCTTCTACTTCGCACCACGCATGAATGGGGTTGAGGCGGCTTTGCCACTCGGTGTCGCGATCGGCTTTCCAGCTGTTGTTTTCGGCTTTGCGCAGCTCGTCCGATATTTTCGCGAAAGTTAAGGCTCAGTGCCGAACGTCCGCAAATGGGTCGATAGTTGAAGGTCTGCTATCGCTCAGCAAATGACAGATAGGTGACGTTTCGCTACCGGCCAGGCGCATTCAGTCCAATTTTTCGAGAATCCATTTTTCAACGTCATCCTGAACCCAAGCGACCGAATAGCCTCCTAGCTGCACCGGTTTTGGAAACTTGCCTTCAGCCATCCAGCGGTAGATCGTCGAACGACCGAGCCCGACGCGGTGCTGCACCTCCGGAAGGCGAATGAGCCGGGTGACCCGGCGGGTGTCGGTCGCTTCCTTTTCAATCTCTTCACCCACGATGACCTCCTTCGGCATCGGCGAAGACATCGCCGAGCAAGGCGTCCTTGCGCTCGAGTTCGTCGATGTGATCGGAAAGAAGGCGCGCGACACGGTGCGCGGTGCCCTTCGCCCAGCGTGGCTTCACATCGTGCACCTGGTTGCCGAGAACACGCTCGAGCGCGGAAGGCAGCTCACCCGTGAAGTCCTCAAAGAAAAGGGCGAGGTCGGATTGGAGCCAGGCAATCGCGTGATCGCCGCCGCTGACTAGGAACAGCAGCAAGTGAGCATGCGGTGCGACGCCGCTCGCAGCAAGAATTCGCAAGGCTTCTCCGAGACTAGCCGAGCGCTCGCCAGAAAGGACCCGTCGCAGGGCATCTTTATGTATCTGCGCATCGCGCGCGATGTCACAACGTGCGCGGCCACTGGCTTCGACGGCGGCGAGGAGCAGCCGGGCTAGATCGGCGCGGATGTGTTGTTCGGCAAAGAGCGCCATGTCAGTCATCGACGAATCCTTTCGCATAGTGGTGATGACTCACCGGCTATCCCGAAAGGAAAGCTGTAGGAAAACAAAAAGAACAATTAGAGAACATAAAGGAAGGCGCGAATCAGCTTCCTTCGGTGATTCGCGCAGATAGTGACCGCTTCGGCGCGTATTCCGGCAGGCATGGCGCTGATTCCGGCACAGTCGGCGCGGTCAGGCAGTCCTTCTGCGCAAACACCGGCCCAAAGCCTTCCCAATGTCGGTTTTCGCTTGGTCGATCGGACCGAAACGCATTTCCCGATTTCCTACAGGCCAGCTCCGGGGAGAGGAAAGAACATACAGCGAACGTATCGCTGGCTGATGTTCAATCTTTTCGGAGTTTTCACCCATGACCACCAAGACTGCTCTTCCGGCCCAGCGCCCCATACCAAGCCGCATCCCGGGCCGCGACTATATTCTCCCGGCCTGCGTTGCGCTGGCCTGTGCCGGCGCTGCTCTTGCCGGCGCAGACACCACCTTCGATCCTGCCCTCAACCAGTTCACCGACTTCCTCGAAGGCTCGGGCGGCAAGATCATCACTGTGCTCAGCCTGGCTGCCGGCCTGATCGGGCTTGCCTCGGGGCGCTTCTCGCTCGGCCAGATCGCCGTGCCGGTGGGCGTTGGTATCGGCGTTGGCACCGGCGTGCCGATCGTCACCTCGGTCGTGACCGCGGTCATCTGACCCCGGACCCGGTCACAACAGGAGGGCGGCATCATGGCCGACAGGTACCTTGTTCCACGGCGGCTCGACGATCCGGAGCTTATCGGCTTCTGGACCATCGATGAGTTTGCAGGGATTCTCATTCCCTTCGCCTGGGGCATTCTCGCGCAGCATATTTTCATCGGTATCGGCCTGGCCGCCGGAACCTGGTTTGCCTTGCGGAAGGCAAAGGCTCGCGGTGCCGGTTCGGCACTGGTGCATGCTGCGTACTGGTATCTGCCCGGGAGTTTCCTGGGGCTGAAAGCCACGCCGCCCTCCCACTGCCGCCTGCTGGCGGGCTGAGGGGGCACGATCCATGCAAGCAGAATTTGCACATGAACAGGCGCAGGGTTTCCTGCGGCAGCGCAACCGCTTCGCCGTGCTGGCAGGCGCTTTGGGCCTGACCACGCTGGTCAGCTTCGGCGCTGCTGCGACCCGCGACGAAAAGGTCGTGCTGGTGCCGATCACTGCCGAGCGGATCACCGTCTCGAGCGGCGGGGTCGACGCGCCCTATCTCGAGCTTGTCACCCGTGACACGGCGCTGATGCTCCTTAACCGGGCACCGGAAAGCCTCGACTATTGGATGGCCAACATCCTGAAGCTTGCCGATCCCGCCGCGCACGGCGCGCTCAAGGCTGAGCTCGTCCAAATCGTCGAGGAGCAGCGCGGCTCGGACATCTCCCAGGCCTTCGTGATCGCCGAGATCCACGTCGATCCCAAGGCCCTGACCTCGAGCGTCACCGGCACGCTCAAGACCTTCGTTGGCGCGCAGGTGATCGCGAGCCAGCGCCGCGCTTTCCGTTTCCGCTGGTCAAAGCGGGGCCTCAGCCTCGCGCTCGCCGGCTTTGAGCAACTTCCCACCGACAAGGAGGACATGGACCAATGAGTCCTTTCTCATCCCCATTTGCTGCCGCACTCGCCGGTACCGGCCTTGCCTGTTTCGCGATGGGCGCAACAAGGCGCCCCGATCCCGGATTGAAGCTCACCGGTCTTGCTGTGCTTGCCTTCGCGCTCACGCCGGTCCCGGCGCATGCCGACCAGTTCGTCGAGGCTGCTGATAACGCGACGATCGATTGCGAGCTGGCGCGCGGTGAACTCACCCGGATCGCGCTTATCGATGACGGCTTTGCCAATGTCTCGAAGATCGCGAGCGGCTTTCCCTACAACGACTTCCGGGTGACGCACGAGCCGGTGCGCGGAGACATCTATATCTCCGTGCCTCCGCAGTTCGCCGCGGCGCGCGTCAGCTTCTTTGCCACCAGCAAAGCGGGCTACGTTTACAGGTTCGCCTGCCGCCTCGGCGGCGAGGAAGCGACCCAGCTGTTTATCACCAACCCCGCACTAGCCAAAAGCGAAGCGGCAGAATGGGAGACCGAAACTGGCCCGGAAGACACCGCGATCCGGTTGATCGAGGCGATGGCGAGCGATGCCGTCCTGCCCGGCTTCACCGCGCGCGCAGAGCTGTCCGCTCCGCGCCGGACCGGCGGGATCGAAGTTCAGCTTGTTGCTGAATACCAGGGCGACGCGTTTACCGGTCAGCGTTTCCTTATCCGCAACCTTGGCCAAGACAGCCTTGCGCTTGGCTCCGAGCGCGAAGCGCCCGCAGGCGCGCTCGCTTTTGCCTATGGCCGCGACGCACTCGCTCCCGGCGAAGCGACCAGCGCCTTCCTTGTCTTTGCAAAGGGAGGGCTCGACTGATGGCCGAGGCACCAACACAACCGCAGAAGACCGAAACAAAGCCCATGCCGGGATCTGCGCAAGCCCGCGAGAGCGGCCGGCGGAACCTCAATTCCCAGATCGCGCAGCGCCAGAAGCTGCTGCTCGCCGGGATCGGAGCCATCGCGCTCATCGGCGGCGGCATGTTCATCTTTAGCGGCGATGGCGACGACGCCGGAGCGGATGCAAACGGCGCGGCAACGATCGACACCGGCGGCCTCGTCAATCGCAATCTCTCACAGCGCGAGTTCGTCGCAAGCTACGGCAACCGCCTCGACGCGCAAGGCCGCGCGATCAAGGACCTGGAACAAGCCCAGCTGCCGACCGCGCAAGTCGAACAGGAACTCGAAGCGCTGCGCAGCGAGAATGCGCAGATGCGCTCGGACGGCCAGGCGGCGATCGACGCGATTTCTTCCGAAAACGCTGCACTGCGCTCGCAGCTAAGCGACCCGGCAAGAGTTTCTGCAGAGCCCATGCCCGTACCGCCGCCACCTGCCTATGGGCCCGGTGTTGGCCCGGGCGCACCAATCCAGCCACCACAGCCCGGAATACAGGCACAAGGCGGCGAGCTCAGCCTGATGAGTTTCGGTGCCGAGGCGGGCAAGGACGGCAAGCCGCGAGCGGCCGAGACAGCGCCTGCACTGCTGCTCGAAGCGAGCCGCGAGTATTTGCCGCCCAACAGCTATGCGCCGGCGACGGTCATTGTCGGGGTCGACGCATCAACCGGTGTCGCGAGCCAGAGTGATCCGCTGCCCGTGGTCCTCAGGATCACCGGCCCAGCCCGCTCGGTCATGCGCGGCAACAAGCTGCTTACCACCGACATCACCGGCTGCCTCGTCAACGGCGCGGCGCGCGGCGACCTCTCGGCAGAGAAAGTCTACGTCAAGCTGGTGCGCATGACCTGCGCGCAGCCCGGCGGGCGGTTCGCGGTCAGCGAGGTCAAGGGGTTCATCTCCTTTGCCGGCAAGTCCGGGGTGCGCGGCCGCGTTGTCAGCCGTGAAGGAAGCCTTGTCAGCCAGGCGCTGCTCGCCGGGATTGTCGGCGGCTTTGGACGCGGATTTTCCGCCAACGCCAATGGCATCTTCACCGGACAAGTGGGCAGCGATGGCCAGCGCGAAGCGCTCTCGCCAACCGACATTCTTGCCGGCGGCTTCGGCCAGGGTGCTGGCGAGGCTGCCGATACGGTCAGCCGCTACCTCATTGAACGCGCAGAACAATATCAACCAGTCGTCGAGATGCCGACCGGCATCGAGGTCGAGATCGTCTTTCTCGACGGCGTCCATGTCAGGAGCTCCTCCAAATGAACTACAATGACCACCGCCCGGGCCTGAAGACCCGGGCCGCACACTTCGCCCTAGCCTGCTCGGGTGCCGCTGCCGTCCTTACGCTCGGGGTCTCGGCCGTCACCGCTATGCCGGCATCGGCTTCGGCGCTGGCAAGCGATGTCGCGCAGGCGCTGAAGCTGCGGCTGCCCAAGACCCCGATCAATGCGATCAGCTGCGATCAGCTCGGCCCATGGTGCGAAGTCGTTTCAGCCGACACGCTGTTCTACATCGATGAGACCGCGCGCTACCTGTTCGTCGGCCGGCTCTACGATATGGAAGAACGGCGCGATGTGACCGCCGCACGCTTGCTCGAACTCAATCCCGACCTGCTTGCCGCCGGTGCACCGCGCGCCGGAGGCGAGACGCAACCGACCGGAGACAAAACTCCGGCCCAGACGGCCGCAGCTAACGTCGATCTTTCCACCCTTCCGGCAGCCGGTGCGATCCACTGGGGCAATCCCAAGGGCGAAAAGCTCGTGGTCTTCTCGGACTTCCAATGTGGCTACTGCCAGCGCCTGGCAGGCGAACTCGCCAAGGCAAAGGTCCATGTCGAAGAGCGACCGATTTCAATCTTCGGCTCGGCGAGCCGCAAGGTCTCCGAAGCCGTGCTGTGCGCGAAGGATCCGGTCAAGGCTCTCCATGCCGCCTATGCCGGGCAGGCTCCGGTGATGGACAAGACCTGTAAGCAAGCAAAAGCGCTCGATGCCAACGAGGCCTTTGCCAAGGCCAACGATTTTAGCGGGACGCCGGTAATCGTGCGCGCCCGCGATGGGGCGGTGCTCCATGGCTACCGCGATGCTGCGACAATCCGCCGCTTCGTCTCACGCGCGAAGGGAAGCGCGAAATGAGCCGGTTCCCGATCCTGCGCGCCCTGCTGCTCGCCGCGCCGCTCGTCATGGCGAGCGGATGCACCAGCCTCGGGAACAATGTGAAAGGCAGTTTTGCCTGCCGCGCTCCAGATGGAACCTGCGCGCCCACCTCCACCATCGATGCCGGGGCAACCGGCATCGACCGGGCCGAAGCCGGGCAAGCACATCGCCCCCTGCCGACGACTGGCGAAGCGGTCCGCCGCCTGCAGGTCGTACTGGCTGGCTACCGCGACGAAGCCGGCCGCGAGCACGACGCGCGGGTCGTGCACCTGACGCTGCCCGAACCTGTGGGAACAGGCTGGCGTGCACCGCAAGGACGCCGGGACATTCTCCGCTCGCTGGGCGCGACCATCGCCGCAGCCCGCGAGGGCAACCCCGCACCTGATTCACACCCGACAGAGCACCACACGACACAAAGATTGCCGGAACAGCTGTTTATCCCCTCGCAGCCCATTCCGGCGATGCCCGGCGCAGTCGCGCCGGAACCCGGGGGACCTGGCTCGTTTTCCCCTCCCCGCGAGCCGGTCCCCCACCCTGACATGCACGAAGGAGACAGCCAGTGACGCTATCCTTAGCCGCAGCGCGCGATGCGCTATCGCGCAGGCTTTTTGCCGATACGGCGCGACCTGAAAGAGATCGCGCGCATTTCGGGCTCGACATGCTCTCGGACTGGCTTCCTTACCGGGTCTATGACGAGGGCGCGAAGCTCTACCGCAATGCGCGCTCGAAAGGCTTCGTCCTCGAAGTCACCCCGCTGATCGGAGCTGACGAACAGACCGGCGAGATCCTCGGGCAGTTCTTCTCCGAAGGGCTGCCGCAGGGTGCCTGCCTTCAGGTTCTGAACTTTGCTTCCCCGCGGATCGGCAATGTCGTCGCCCCCTGGTTCGCCCCGCGCTACGAGCAGGGCGGGATCTACGAGGCCATCGCCAGGGCCCGGACAAAGGGCCTGTATGACCTCGTCTGGAATTCGGGCTCGGCGCATGCGCCCTTCCATGCCCGCAATGTCCGGGTGATCGTCTCGCTCGGCGTGCCGGTTCCCGGCAGCGTGACCGATGCCGAGCTGTCCGAATGCCGCGAAGGCCTGATGGGCATGCTCCATTCGCTCGGGCTGCAGGCACAGGAACTGCGCCCGAACGGGCTGCTGGCGCTGATTGATGAGCTGACCTCGCCGACCACCGCGCATGAGCCGGATGTCCATGCGTGGAACCCGCACGATACACTCCAGGACCAGGCGATCCGGCGTGATATCGAGCTCGAAATCGAGGATGATCGTATGATTCTGCGAACCGAACGGTTCCGCGAGACCGGGCGCGACGCGCACGGTCATCCCGAAGTTGGCGAATGTTATCCCGACCATTTCGACATGCGCCATTATGCCGTGCGCTCGACCCCTGAACGCTGGGCGCCCTGGGAATGCGCGCGGCTCATCGGCGACATGTTTGCCGACAAGCTGCGTTTTCCCTGTCCCACCGCGACCATGCTGTGCCTCGTCTATCCCGACCAGGAAGCGGCCTCGGCGCGGGCGGGCTTCAAATTCATGCGCACGACCAGCCTCAGCCAGACCAAGAGCGCGAGCTTCCTGCCCAAGCTTGCCGAACAGTCAGCCGAATGGCGCCATGTCCAGGCCGAGCTGCAGGCGGGCAAAAAGCTCGTGAAACTGTTCTACGGCCTCACCAGCATTTCGCCGCTCGGCCAGGGCGATGCGCATGAGCGTGTGATTAAGGCGATCTACAAGGCGGCAGGCTGGGACCTTGCCGACGAGCGCTTTCTGCAGCTCCAGGGCCTTGTCGCAGCCTTTCCGCTCAGCCTTGCCGACGGGCTGGCCGACGACATGGCGCGCCTTAAGCGCCTCAAGACCATGCTCTCGACCACGGCCGCGAATATCGCCCCGATGCAGGGCGAGTATCTTGGCGGGGCCATCCCGCATTTGCTGCTCGTCGGCAGGCGGGGCCAGCCCTTCTGGTGGTCGCCCTTCGAGAACGACGCGGGCAATCACAATATCGCGATCTGCGGCAAGTCAGGCTCAGGCAAATCAGTACTTCTGCAGGAACTTTGCGCTGCATTGCGTGGCGCCGGCGCCAAGGTCGTTGTGATCGATGACGGGCGCAGCTTCGAGCATTCGGTGAAGCTGCAAGGCGGCCGCTTCGTCGAGTTCACGCTCGCTTCCGGCTTTTCGCTCAATCCCTTCTCGATGGTCGACGATGTCCGCGCCCATGAGGACGAAGACTACCGGCTCGACTGTTTCGCGATGATTAAGGCCATGGTCGGCCAGATGGCCCGGCCCAGCTCCGCGCCCAGCGATACCGAGCGCGGCCTTATCGACCAGGCGGTGACCGCAACCTGGGAAGCGCTTGGCAGCGGCGCATCGGTCGATGATGTCGCGCATGCGCTGCAAGGCTCGGAAAGTGAAGCGGGGCGCGATCTTGCGACCGCGATCGCGCCGTTCTGCCGCGGCGGCAGCTACGGCGGGTTCTTCTCCGGCAAGGCCAGCTTTGCGCTCGATGACGATTTCACCGTCTTCGAGATGAGCGACCTTGCAAGCCGTGAAGAACTGCGAAGTGTGGTTCTCTCGGCAATCATGTTCATGACCGGACAGGCCATGACGCGCAGCTCGCGTGCCACCAAGAAGCTGCTGCTGATCGACGAGGCCTGGGCGATGCTCAAGGGCGGCTCGATGGGCGAGTTCGTTGAGACCTATGCCCGGACAGCACGCAAATATGGCGGCGCGCTCGCGACTGCCACCCAGTCGCTCAACGATTACTACAAGTCCGATGGCGCGCGCGCTGCACTCGAGAACAGCGACTGGATGCTGGTGCTCCAGCAGAAGGCCGAGACCATCGCCGATTTCAGGGCCAATGCGCGGCTCGACATGGATGATCGCACCGAGACGCTGATCCGCAGCCTCAAGCGCTCGGGCACCGAATACAGCGAGATCTTCATCAAGGGACCCGAGACCGAAGCTGTCGGACGCCTCGTGCTCGATCCGTTTTCGGCGACGATCTATTCCTCCGATCCCGACACCTATGCCGCGATCCAGGAATGCGAGCGACGCGGGCACAGCCTCGCCGATGCGATCCGCATAGTTGCGGGAGACGCGCGATGATGAGCTCGCATCTGACCGACCGAGCCGAACCTGCAAATCTCAAAGCATTCCTGCCCTTCTTGCAGGGAACGTGCTTCATCCTGATCGAGACCGCGCGCTTCGCCGCGACATCGCTTCTCATCGCGCTTGGCCTGCCGCTCGCACTGTTCCTTTTTGTTGCAGGATGGGATTTGCACGGGCTGTTCACCCAGCTCGGGAATCTCTCCAACCGCTATCTCGAGGCGGACGGGCTGCGCCGCAGCCTGTTCAGCCAGGACCTCAAGATCTGCTTCCTGATCACATGCGGCGCGGTGACGCTGTTTCGCATGCCGCACTTTCTGCAGCGGCTCGCAGCCGACTTCGAGACCCATCCTGACAAGGAGCCAAGCCGTGGCTGACACCAACCGATTACAATCTTTTAATCAGCCTCTGCTGCTGAAGATTGCCGCGGTCCTGGCCATCGCTGCCGCGCTGCTCTGGGCAGCCTGGGTCAGCCGCGAGCTGACCGAGCCCCGCCAGGAAATCGTCACGGTCAGGCTTGCCGAGACCATCGCCGCTTTCGTCGATGCGGAAGCGCGCGAAACCCGTGATCCCGAAACCAGCCAGGCGCGCGTGCTCGCCTTCCTCAAGGCCTCCGAACGCGCGGTGACAGACATGGGAAGCGATGGCCGCGTGGTGCTGGTCGGTGAAGCGGTGCTTGCAGGCGGCGCGCCTGACGCGACCGATGAACTGCGCATGCGGATCGCCCGCGAGCTCGGACAAGGAGAAGCGCCATGAAAGGCCTTTCCAAGCGTATCATCCAGACGCTCAAACGCCCGATCGTCCTCACCGCGCTCGTCCTGCTTCCCCTGGGATGGAGCGCCGTCGATACCTTCGCGAAAGATCACGCCTTCCTTATCAATGCGAGCCCGAGCCTACCCAACTGGGCCTTCTGGCTCGATCGTGCTGCGCCCATCGAGCGCGGCAGCCTGATCTTCTTCGAACCGCCGGCAAGCAAACTCGTCGAAGCCCATTTCGGGAAAGGAGCCCAGCTCTTCGGGAAGCGGGTGCTCGGCATGCCCGGCGATGTCGTGAGCCACCGCGGCCACGAGGTCTTCATCAACGGCCGCAAGATCGCCGCGCGGCTCGATGAAACCAGCCTCGACATAAAACTCCACAAAGGCCCCGAAGGTCCGATCCCCGAAGGCTGCTTCTACACCGGGACCGACCATCCGCGCGGGCTCGACAGCCGCTACGCCGAAATCGGCTTGATCTGCCGCGGCCAGATCCTTGGCAGCGGGAGGGCGATCCTGTGAGAAAGCTCCTGGCCCCATCGATCCTGCTTGCAGCCCTGCTTTGCCCGGCGCAGGCACTCGCCCGAGACTATGGCCAGCGCGGCACGGTCTTTCCGGTGATCGAACGCGACCTGCTCGAACAGATTCATTCCCGCCTTATGCAGATGGAACAATCGGGCGAGACTGCGCGCCTCAACGGAGAGCTGAAGCGCCGCACGATCGCCCGGGTAAACCGGCCCGATGCAGTCGCTGGAATAGCCCGGGCAAGCGAAGCGCGGCACTGGCAATTCGATCCGACGATCACGCTGGCTGCCGATATCAGGGGTGCGAGGGGCGAGTTGATCCATGCCGCCGGCACAAGGGTCAATCCGCTCGACAGCGTCCAATTGCGCGGCGATCTCCTGTTTCTCGACGGCGACGATCCCGACCAGCTTGCCTGGGCGCTGACGCAGGATACCAATGCCAAGCTGATCCTGGTGAAAGGGGCGCCGCTCGAACTCATGAAGGCCCGCCAGCGCCGCTTCTATTTCGACCAGGGCGGCAAGCTCACGGCGCGGTTTGGGATCAGGTCCGTGCCGGCGCGCGTGCGTCAGGACGATCGGCTGCTCGAAATCAGCGAAATCGCATTACCGCCCAGAAGGAGAACGGTGCGATGAAACTCTTTCGCAAACTCGCTCTTATGCTGGTTGCCGTACTCAGCCTTGCGACCGCGACGCCCGCCATGGCCGATGACGGTCCCGGCAAATGCACCGGTAGCTTCGTCAACCCGATCACGGACATCTGCTGGTCGTGCCTGTTCCCTATCTCGATCGGCGGGCTGGATATCTGGCCCTCGAACCGTCCCGATCCCGACAATCCCGACCTGCCCGTGTGCCTGTGCGGTATCAGGCCCGGGATCGCGATGGGCTTCTGGGAGCCGGTCCGGCTTGCCGATGTCAGCATGAAGCCTTGGTGCTTCGTCAATCTCGGTGGAATGAAACTCGATCCCGGCTTCGATATCGGCTTCCGGTCGATCTCGGGACCTTCGGCGGTCGGCGGTGCGAGCCAGTATTATTCGAGCTGGCACGTCCACTGGTACGCCTATCCGCTGATTTACTGGATGGAGATCGTCGCCGATTTCCTGTGCCTCGAAGCAGGTTCGATCGACATTCTCTACATCTCCGAGATCGATCCACTGTGGCAGGACAGCGAACTCACCGCGATCATCAACCCCGAGGCGGTGCTCTTCGCCAACCCGTTGGCGCTCGCCGCCTGTGCTGCCGATTGCGCAGCCTCGACCGCGAAGCTGCCGATCGACGAGATGTTCTGGTGCGCGGGCTGCCAGGGCTCGATGTACCCGATGAACGGCAATGTCTCGGCGTCGATCGGGCACGTGCAGGCCTCGCGGCTCGTGCTTTCGCGCTTCGCCTACAAGCTTCACCGCGAGCTCGTCTCCTGGGGAACGATGGGTTCGAAGGGCCTGTGCGGCAAATATCTGATGCCGGTCATGCGCAAGCAGCAATACCGCTTCCAGGCCACCAACCCCAACCCGGCGACGAGCGGACGCTACGCCTGCCCGCCGATCGGCACATCAACCACGCTTCAGGAACCCGGACAGGTCATCCCCGCCATCGGCGAGGACATGGGATACCTAGTCTGGCGCAAACGGAATTGCTGCGCACTATGAACAAGCATCTGATCCTTATCCCTATTGGGCTCACCCTTTCGCTGGGCGGCCTGGCGCTGGCCCAAAGCGTTCCCGACGGCATCGACCTCGACACAATCCGCGAGCGTGCAGCCGAGCATACCGAAGAGGCGCAAGCGCTCGCGACCAATGTCCGCGAACGTGCCGAAGCACTGACCGAGGATGCGCAAGGCGTCCAGGTCCAGGCGCAGGCCAATCGCGCCGCTTATGTGGGCAGCGTGGACGTCAATCCGACGAACGTCGCCCTTGATTTCGACGCGATGATCGCGGGCCAGGCAGCAGCCGAAAAAGCATCGCTCGGGGCAAGCCCGCGCTTTATCGCCTTTGCCAGCCTGTCGATGCCGCCAGCGGCATTGAAGGCGCTTGTCCATGACATGACGCGGGCCGGCGGCGTCACCGTGCTGCGCGGCTTTCCGCAAGGGAAAAGCGAAGCGTTCAAGAAGCGCCTCGCTGCAATCTGGAGCGACAGCAACGAGGCCGGATCGCTCGGCATCGATCCCCGGCTGTTTCGCGCCTTCCAGATCGAAGCCGCGCCGAGCTTCGTCATGCTCAGCACCGACTTCGCGCCGTGCGACGGGTTCGACTGCACAAGCAACGTGCCGCCGCACGACCGCATCGCGGGCAATATCAGCGTTGGAGAGGTCCTCGAGACTTTCGCCTCGGGCCAGGGGCCAGGGGCGGACCTCGCCCGCCTTCACATGAACCGCCTGCAAGGAGACCAGCGATGAAGCGCTTTCCATTGCTTAGGGCAGCGGCATTTGCCGCCAGCCTCCTCGCAGCGCCCGTGGCAGCGCAGCAGCAAGACGCAAGGGCGGACGGCAAGACGTTCGGGGAAAGTCTGCGCGATGGCGCGCAGCGAGCCGCGCAAACCCAGCCCGACGCGGCGGACCTTCCCAATTATGACCGTAACGCGGTGCGCGGCCTCGAGGCGCTCAACGATGATCCCGACAGGATCGAAAGCAATGCGGCGACTGCTGCAACCAGCCACCAGGGATATCAGGCCATGCGCGACAGCATTGCCAACCGTGCCCGTTTTGACAGCGCTGAAATCGAGGACGTTATCGCGCGAAGTCTCGCGATCAATGAGACCCCGCTCGATTACACCAGCGGCATGACGGTCACCGGCAGCCAGGGAGCCTGCGTCCCGCTACCGCCAGGATCGGCGAGCGCGGGGACTTACACCGCCACTTGCAACACCGGCACGCGCATTGAGCAATCGGCAGGCCAGTGCAGGGTTCCGCTCATTGCAAGCGTGACCCAGCGCCAGCAATGGCACTATCTGTGCAACGACACCGGAGCGAGCTTCGGATTCCCATGGTGTTCGTCGTTTGACGGTGGTTCTTGCCGGATCACCGGGTACCGACCCGGCCCGTGTCTCCAGTGGTACGGCAGCGGACCCAATCGTTTCTGCTCGGAGCCCGGTGACCCGATCGCCGAGATTTCCTGCGATGCGCCCGATCCGCGGTATACAGCATATGCGGTAACCACAGACCGCACCGTCGATACGGTGCCGGACGAAAGCCAATGTTTCGGCCTGTCGGACAACAGCGACTGCGTGCTCGATACCGAGATCTGCACTGACAGCACTCCGCAAACACGGATTATCGACGGCGTGTCGGTAACGCAGCCCTGCTGGGCTTGGCAGCGAAGCTATAGCTGCACCGCGCGAACACCTGCGAGCGATTGCGCTGAGATCGAAGACCAGGGAGCTTGCCGCTTCCTGCGCGAGGAATGCCTTACTGACAGCACTCCATGTGAGACCTGGGAGCGAATTTACGAATGCCCGCTTCCGGCAGGCGATACCGAAGCAACCCAATATGTCTGCGACGGCGATGTCTACTGCATCGACGGCTCCTGCGAGACGATCGAGCGCACCGCGAATGACGAGTTCAAGGATGCGGTCACCGCGCTTCATGCAATGGACGAAGCGCGAGGAGCGTTCGACCCTGAGACGCTGACGCTGTTCCAGGGCACACGCAACACCTGCTCCTCCAAGGTCTTTGGCGTGCTCAATTGCTGCAAGGGCAAGGGCTTCCCGCTGATCCCCGGGATCAGCCTGCTGGTCGCGCTCGGCTGCGACCGTGAGGAAGTGCTGCTCCACGAGCGCGATGCGCAAGGCCTGTGCGCCTATGTCGGGACTTACTGCTCGGATAAATTTCTCGGCGTCTGTCTAACCAAGCGCAAAGCCTACTGCTGCTTTGAATCCAAGCTGGCGCGCATTCTCCAGGAGCAGGGCCGCCGCCAGATGCCGAAGCCGTGGGACAAGCCCAAGGAAGAGCAATGCGAGGGCTTCACTCTCGACGAGTTTGCACAGCTTGATCTGAGCCAGATGGATTTCAGCGAGGTCTATGCCGAGTTCACCGAGGCGGCGCGGCTGCCTGACGAACTCGAGACCAGCGTTTTCATCCAGCAGAAGATCGAAGACTACTATGCAAGGAGTGGCCAATGACGCGCCGCCAATTCATCTCCGTCCTGACACTATGGCTTGCCGCCCTGGCTCCCAGCCCGGCAGTCGCACAGCAAACCCAAACGGCAGATGAGGCTGCTTCGGCTGACAGTCTCTACTGCGAGCAGCGCCGGCTCGGCTACTGGTTCTATTGCGTAAAGCCGGTGCCGGCAGCGAAGCCGGAAGCGGCTGAGCCCGCAGAAGAGGTTGCAGCAACGCAGCAGCTCGACGCGATCACCGGGGAATTGCGCGAGCTGAAAGCCCGCGCCATTCTCTATCCGACACCGGAAAACGTTACCGCGTACATCCGTTTCCAACGCGCACAGCTCGACCGGGCATCCCTGTTCTCCGATGTCTGGCAGCGCGCGATCTGGCAGGATCCCGAACTCGACTACACGCTCGAACGCCCGGTCGGCGCGCTTGCCAAGAAGCAATGGCAGGATGCGCGTGCTGCCGACCGCGACGCGGTGATGGCAAGGCTCTCCGAGCGCTACGGCCTGTTCTATTTCTTCGCCCAGACCTGCGGCGCCTGCGAGGTCATGAGCCCAATCGTCAGATCGGTGGCAGACCGCTGGCACCTCACGGTGCGGGCGATCTCCACCGACGGCGGGCCGTCGCGGCATTTCCCCGATTACAAGGTCGAAAGCGGCCAGCGCCCCCGCATGGGCCTCGAGCCCGGGATCACCCCGGCGCTGGTGCTGTGGGACAGCGTCGCGAAGCGCCCGATCCCAATCGGTTACGGCGTGCTCTCGGCTGACGAACTCCAGGACCGCATCTACCTCCTCACGGCAAAGGAAGCCGGACATGATTACTAGAATTCGAAACACGGCGCTGGTTCTTGCCGCAGCAAGCATGGTCGCAAGTCCGCTCACCGCCCCAGCCTCAGCCAATGTCGGCGACAGCATGGACCGCTTCATGGACGACATGGGCGCAGCGGCGAATGTCACCGGACCGACCGCGTTCGAAGGCCAGTCGGCGGGCTATTACAGTCTCGGCAATGTCTGGACGCGCTTTCCGCAGAAGACGACCAACATCGCCAATTTGCAACTCCCGAGAGCAAGGGCGGGCTGCGGCGGAATCGACATCTTCGCCGGATCCTTTTCGTTCATCAATGCAAGCGAGATGGTCGCGCTGCTAAAGGCGGTCGCCAACAACGCGGTTGGGTTCGCCTTCAGCCTGGCGATCGATACCGTTTGCCCTGAGTGCAATAAGATCATGCAGGAGTTCAGCCAGAAAGCGCAGCTGATGAACAATCTCTCGATTAACTCCTGCGAGATGGCGCAGGGGCTGGTCGGCGGCGTCTGGCCCAAGGGCGATCTGGCCGACAAGGCGATCTGCGAAGCAATCGGCAATTCCGAAGGCATTTTCACCGACTACGCCGCCGCCAAGCATGGCTGCGGCACGCGCGGACAGCGCAGCTCAACCAACGAAAGCGCAGGAGCGGACTACGCCGATGTCAATCCAGGGATCCCACGCAATTACACCTGGCATGTTCTCAAGCAGAGTGCCTTCTTCAACCCCGGCGGCACCTTCGACCGTGACCTCGCCGAATACGCGATGACGCTCATCGGCACCGTGATCTACGTGCCGCCGCGAGACGACGAGCCGGGGAAGTTCGTGCCCTTTGCGGGTGATGCCTCATCGACGCTGGTGACCGCGTTGCTTGACGGTACGCAGGGCCAGTCGGTGCGGGTGTTCCAATGCGATGAACCCGATCAATGTCTTAATCCCACCTTCCAGCAGATGAACCTGTCCGACGCGCAGGCCATTCGTCCACGCGTCGCCCGGATGATCGGAAGCATGGTCGAGGCTATCCGCAGCGACACTGCGATCGGAGACGAGGAAAAGGAACTGCTCCAGGTGGCATCAGTGCCGCTCTACAAGATCCTGACCGTTCAGGCGGCCTACGGGCGCGGCATGCCGACTGACGATCGCGACACTTTGGCAGAGATAGCCAGCATCGACCTCCTCTATGCCATTCTCGAACGCATTACAGCCGAGGCAGGACGGTCGATGGCGAGTTTTATCGCAGCGGATGAAGCCAAACTCGCAATCTGGCGCGCCCAAGTTGCCGAAGTAAGGTCCAGCCTCGCCCAGCGGCAGGCGACCGGCCAGGCGCGGGTCTCGGCGATCATGCAGATCATCGAGAAGACGGCGATGATCGAGAACATGCTCGCAGCCTCGATGTCTCCGTCGATGGCCGCCGCACTCGACTGGTCGCGCGGGATGCAGTCCCGCTCCATCATTCCATAAGGATCAGCGAGAATGGTTGAGATCTTCACGGTCGGCGGGGGCGAATACATCGTCAATGTACTCAATGCAGTCGCCGCATGGACCGGCGCTGGCGGCTATAAGAGTCTGATCCAGGTTGCACTGGTGATGGGCATGGCGCTGGCGGTCATCGTGGTGGCTTTCAACCAGGATTGGCGCGCGTGGCTCAACTGGTTCCTCGGCGCAACGCTGATCTACATGTGCCTGATGGTGCCGAGGATGGACGTCCAGGTGACGGACCGGGTCAATCCCAGCCTTGCACCGGCGACGGTCGACAATGTTCCGCTCGGGCTTGCACTGATGGCGAGTTTCACGAGCCAGGCGGGCGACTACCTGACCCGCTCCGCCGAGCTCGTCTTTGGCCTGCCCGACGACCTCAACTACTCGAAGAACGGTATGATCTACGGCGCACGCCTGCTCGAGGCGACGAAATCGCTGCGCATTGCCGATCCCGAGTTTGCCACCAATTTTGACGAACACGTGCAACAATGCGTGTTCTATGATCTGTTGCTTGGTCGCTACTCGATGAAAGAACTTTCCGAGAGCGACGACATCTGGGCGAGTATTGCGCCGGGCAGCGCGGCACGAGCGCAGAAATTCCTGACCCGGCAAGCCGACGACAGTGTCATTGCTTCCATCATCACCTGCCGCGAAGCCTACACAGAGCTTTCGGGTCAATGGACGAGCATGATCGACGAGATGACGCTCGTCGCAGGGCGTCAGCTGTATCCGCGCCAGACAGAAGCGCTCGCCAGAGCCAAACTGATGGCAGACCTGCCGGTCGCCTACCAATATCTCACGGGCATCTCGCGCAGCGCGAGCGACATCTTCCGCCAGGTCCTGACCATCAACGCGATGAACCAGGCGATGCACGGCTTTGCAGGCGCAAGCGGTACGAGCAGTGTCGACGTTTTCGCGCAGACCCGCGCTGACATCCAGACCGAGCGGACCTATTCCTCGATTGCGCACAACGCGATGAAATGGGTGCCTATCCTCAATGTCGTGCTGACAGTGGTGTTCTACGCGCTATTCCCGGTTCTGTTTCCGCTGTTCCTGATGCCAAAGACTGGTCCAATTGCGCTCAGGGGCTACGTCACCGGCTTCTTCTACCTTGCCGCCTGGGGTCCGCTGTTCGTGATCCTGCACATGATCCTGATGTTCAAGGGCGCGGGCGATGTCGCAGCCGCCGGTGGCAGTTCGGGCCTTAGTCTTGCGACCTTTGCCGGCATGAGCGACGTCAACAGCGATATCGGTATCCTCGCCGGCTATCTCGTCGCCTCGATCCCCTTCCTCGCGGGCGGAGTGGCGCGCGGCGCGCTGGCGATTTCGGGACAGGCGACCAGCTACCTCAATCCAAGCCAGAACGCCGCCGAAGAGGCTGCACGCGAAGCCAGCACTGGCAATGTCTCGCTCGGCAATTCGAACATCGACAATTCGAACGTGTTCTCACAGCAGTTCGCTCAAGGAAATCTCGCACCCAATATCGCTTATGGTGCCACGCAGACGCGTCGCATCAGCGACACGGGCACTCAGACGACGAGCTTTCCCGATGGCGAATTCGCTTCAGTCCCGAATTCGAGCTATCCGTTTACCCCGACCCTCGGGCAGGATTTTTCAAGCCGGCTGTCGACCATGGCGAGCGAGAGCCGCACCCAAAGCGAAACCTTCTCCAATCTCGCACAGCAATCGACAAGCTCAGCGGTCACGCGTTTTAGCGAGCTTCGCGATGCTTACACCCGCTCCCGCTCGAACGAGACAGTCAGCGGAACGTCAACCAGTGACAGCATTGGCCGAACCTTCAGCGAGCTCGACAATGCGTCCAACACACTGCAGCAGCAATTTGGTTTATCGCGCCGGGCATCGGATGACATCACGGTCTCATGGTTCCTGAATGGCAATGGCGGTTTGGGCGTTAAGGGAGAGCGCGGGTCAGTCGAAGGGAGCTTGGGCCTCAACGGCGGACGCAATCAAACTTGGACTGACAGCGATATCGGTATCGCCTCGGAGGATCGTTCGCGCATTGAGAGCGCCCTAAGTCAAATTTCGGAGAGCCGAAATTGGTCGAACTCGAGAGAGGGCTTCTTCCGCGAGACCAGCTCAAGCTCAGAAGCGCTTGTCTCGAGCAGTGCAGCCGGTGTCACAACTTCGCTGACAGAAGCGCAAAGCTATACACTCGAAGCACGCCGCGCGGAAGAGATTGCCAATCGGCTAGAGAGCCAAGCAGGCTGGTATGAAAGTTCCAATGCAGCTGGAACATTGAATCTAAGCCAAGCCTACCGCGAATGGGGCATGGCCGAGATCGATGCCAACCGCGATTACTACGGCCAAGCCCGCTTTGATGACATCGACTTCCAGATGAGCGCACAAGGTCAACAGCTTCAAGCACGCTTTGTGGAAAGCTATGCTGACGGGCTGAATGAGGAGATCGCGAGCGAACTTGTCTTACCTGATGCAGCGCCAGTCGCACGGCCCAATGTGGGAAGTGCAAGCGGCTTGCGCGGCTCGGTCCGTCTCGGCGGGGTACCGGGTTCGCTCGGAGATTCCTCAGATGCAAAAGATGAGATCGCGCGCGACGTCAGCCAGAGGCAGAGAGAGGGCTCTCGAAATATTGAGCAACGAAGAGGAAGGCTTGATCGGACCACGCAGGATGCGCAAGGAGCTTCCGCAGAAGCAGCCGACAATGTGAAGGAATGGTAGGTCAGATCAAACCATCATAGATGATGACGAAAATGACAAAGGCCGTGAACAGAACTCCAAAAAGGACCAAGCCAGCCTTTCCCCACGGGTCAGCCCAAGTCTTCTTCCAAGTGTAAGATGTCAGGCGATCTTCAGCGATAGCGCGGTCGATCTCCCGAAAGCCCTTCCAGTCCTTTTCCTTATGATTTTTCTCATCGGGCATACCCGCACTCCTAAATTCAATCATTACGTATCGATATTAATGCATTAACGGCATATTTCGCTATTATGCTTCGATATTGACACATTATAGTCTTTCATGTAAAGACGCAAAATTGCTACACAAAGCTCCATTTCGGAGATAAAGTCTCGATAATGATACATTATGATTCACCAGACCTGCGACCGCTCTCGGTGCTATTGTCCGACCTAGGGCAGCAGATCGAAGCCTACCGTATATCACGCAATTTCAAACAGGCCGAGCTTGCGGAGCTGGCAGGCATTTCCCGGTCGACGCTCTCCCGGTTGGAAGCGGGCAATGGCGGAACGATCGACAGTCTTGCCAGGATCATGCGTGCGCTCGATATCGAAGATCGTCTGCTGGATATCGTGCCTGATGCAAAACTGAGCCCGCTCGATCCGCGATCGGACACGGGAAGAGCGCGGCAGCGAGTGCGGAAATCTTCTGAAGGCGTGCCCGATGAGGATTGGAGTTGGGGTGACGAAGCTCCATGAGCCGCGCTGTCGTCAATCTCTGGGGCCGGCAGATCGGCGCCGTTCTGTGGGATGAAGACCGAGATGTCGGGGTCTTCGAATACACACCGGAATTCAGCAGCAGCGGCATTGAAGTTGCTCCGCTCACCATGCCACTGCGACGCGGCGTGTACGATTTCCCTGCACTGAACCATGACACCTTCAAGGGTCTACCGGGAATGCTGGCCGACAGCCTGCCCGACAAGTTCGGCAACGCCCTTATCAACCGCTGGCTCGCAGAACAGGGCCGAACGACCGACAGCTTCGATCCGGTTGAACGCCTCTGCTACACTGGTCGCAGAGGCATGGGCGCGCTCGAGTTTGAGCCATCGACAGGTGAACGCCGCGAAAAGGGCGGGCCCGTTGACATCGCGCCGCTTGTTGAACTGGCCAACCGAGTTCTTGCAGCGCGAGAAGAACTCACCGGCGTCCTGAAGGGCGACGATGATCATCACGCGCTTCAGGAAATCCTGCGCGTCGGGACATCCGCCGGTGGCGCGCGCGCCAAAGCGGTTCTCGCCTGGAATGAGGAAACCGGGCAATTTCACTCCGGACAGCTCACAGCAGGCCCAGGCTACAGTCAATGGCTCGTCAAATTCGATGGCGTGTCGGGCAATGCCGACAAGGAACTGGCTGACCCCATGGGCTTCGGCCGCCTCGAATACGCCTGCTATCTGCTCGCCAAAGAAGCCGGTGTCACAATGGCCCGCTCTCGCCTGCATGAAGAAGGCGGGCGGGCGCATTTCATGACCCAGCGGTTTGACCGGACGGCTGACGGCAAAAAGCTGCATATGCAGTCACTTTGCGCGATGCGTCACTTCGATTTCAATCAGGCCCGGGCCTATAGCTACGAACAGGCGATCGAGACCATCCGGATGCTCGGACTTGGCCGTGATGCAATCAAAGAACAGGTGCGGCGAGCGCTCTTCAATGTCTTTATCCGCAACCAGGACGACCACACCAAGAACATCGCTTTCCTTATGGATCGTTCTGGCCACTGGAGCCTCTCACCGGTCTATGATGTCGTCTATGCCTACAATCCCAGCGGAGACTGGACCAACGAGCATCAGATGTCTCTGGCCGGCAAGACCGACAAATTCGATCTGGAAGACCTAATCGCCTTTGGTACGTTCGCAGATCTCAAACCTGCCGAAACCAAAGCCATCATCTCAGACATACAATCTGCAATCCTTGGCTGGACTAAAGTGACCCGTGAAGCGGGCGTGTCCAAGAGTATGGCAGAGCAGGCTCGTAACGGATTCAGGTCCCTTTAGGCTTGCCCTACTGGTAATTACATTCGAGAAATTACAGGCAAATTGAGCTTGAAGGCACGACCGGGCACTGAGTTTCAATCGTTCAATTAGCCAACAGACTTGGTCGCAAATCGCTTGTTCAAAAACGCCTGGACCTCGCTCATGGGCATTTCCGGAGATGAGTTGCCACTTCTGACATAGAGTTTCTCGGACTTGAGCCCGTTCTTATCAGCGACCGTGAGGACAACAGCAGCATCGGCTGGCCGCACATCGATCTTGCAGATTTCAACGCCTTCGATTTCTGGGAAGCTGATCTTCAATTTCGATGCTGTGACATTTTGCCCAAGCGCCTCCGAAAACAAGTTTCTCAAATGAAGCTCAAACCTGTCCTTATCCGCATCCCCCAAGGCCACATAGTCCTGCTCTAACCCGAGCGCCTCTCCGTCATCGGAAACCCCAATCAAAAGGGTGCCGCCTTCATAGCTGTTGGCAAAAGCCGCTACCGTTTTGGTAACAATTGCTTCCAAGCCTTTATTGACCTTTGACTCTTTCACATCCCAACGAAGAGTTTGCTTGAATTCAAGTTCTTCGCTTTCGCCTTCGGCGATCATTTCGGCGAGGGTGATCGGCGCCTCGCTTTTTTCTGTTTCGGTTATCGAAGTGAGAAACGCATTCAGTCCATCTGCGAGCTGTTTGCGCCGAGCGTCTAGGAACAACTCATAGTTTTCGAGCTTCCAGAGCTCGGGATCGTCTGGAATGCACTGTTTTGCCAGCGCATCAGGGTTCTTAGCATTGACTTCGCTGAGGTAATCCTCCGCATTTGTCGCGCTCTTCGATCTGTTGGCAATTGCAGTTAGAATTGCTCTGTTGGTGATCTCCTGAGCCAAGGAATATTTGATCCGATTTCCCATCCCATAACCGGCAGCCTTAAGCTTCGAAAAGGGGAAAATATGATCCTTTTCAAGCGCGTACTTCTTTCCCATTGATTGGCGAAGCTTGACCCCGGTTGTAAAGCAGGTGGCTTCCTTGCTCTTGAAGTACCATCGCATCATTGGGAACAGTGGGTGCGTTATCGTCCTCCCCACAAATTCGTCCGGAATTATTTCCAGAGATCTCTCATCTTTGATGACTTGCAGCAGTTCATCGAACGGATGGTCAGCATCCCTTACGATGCGAAGGTCACGATCCAACTTTTGAGGAAGCTGGCTGACATAACGCGTCCGAATTTGGGAGTAATAGAACCACTTCACGACCTTCTTGATTTGTAGATCGCTAAGGTGCTCATCCTGCTGATAGCAGTACGCAATTATCGGGATCAAAGCGTAGATCGAGTTGATCTCGTCTGTGTGGTCCACATACGCATGCGATTGCATAAGATTGGCCACATAATCCAAGGTCTGGCTTTCCAGCTTTTCCCAGGCCTTTCTGATTGGTGCATCATTGCCTTGATCATGCAGCAGCCGCATGTTCGAGCCCGACGCGTATAGGCAAGCCAGCAAAGCGTAGATTACGAAATCGAGCTTGAAGACAAACCCGCGCTTTTCCAATTCGGCCAGCTTCGCCTTAAAAGTGTCTCGTGCCTGGGGCCAGTAACCCGAAATCTGGGCGAGCGCGAGTTCAGCTTCGGTCAGCGAAACGCCGCTAGCATTGACCTTGTAGAAAATGTCGATCGCTTCGCGGATGGACGCTTTGATCGGGATCGTTTGTTCGGGGAATTCCCGATCAAGGATCCGCTCAACTTTTCTGATGTTACCGGAGATATGCCGAGCGGACTCTTTGTCGACCTCTACCCCGCGCTCTTCGAGTTTCTTGAATACGTCCTGATCCCACACTTCGTCCTTGAAGATGGCCGTCAAATTCTGCCAGCGAGGATCATTCTCCATCTTGAGCTTCTTGTAATATTCCAGCTCAAGGTTCTCGAGGTTGACGTAAAGACCGCGCGTATCGTTCAAAATTTCCGGAGCCGTGTAGTAAGGTGGTAAGTCACCTCTGATCAGCATGTAAAGCGTGGTCAGGCGTTGTTGACCGTCGAGCAAGATGCGCACCGCGCCTTGCTTCTCATCATATTTGTGGGGGCCCTTGAGCTCAGGCGGGGTATTCGTCTCCCATGTGAGCATTGTGCCAGTTGGATATTCTTTGATCAGGGAGTCGATCAGTTGCTTTGCGTCATCGCGCTTCCAGACGTATTCTCGCTGGAATGCGGGTACGAAAAGCTGTCTTTCGTCGATCTTATCGAGAGCAACTGAAATTTTCATCTGATGCCCCTAAATTTCCAAATCACGCTGAATATCTCCCGTAATTCAACAGGCGTGATGCCGCCGATTACCTTTGCTCTGCATTTATGCGGTTCATGCGCCATCGAGATCTCCAAGGTCGATATCTTTCCCTGCTTTGATCAGGTCGTAAATAAGGTTCGTAAGGATGCCGAGGCCTTGCTTGTCCTCTTTGAGAAGATGCGTGGCCAATGCATTGTTCGAACCCATTGCGCGCACCACCGCGCTTTGAACCGCCCCCGGAAGGCTTCCTTTCAACGCTTGGTCTTTGGAGTTTTCCTCAACCTGGGCTCTAACGATACTGTTCTCGCGGGTAATCGAAACGATTTGGTTTACGAAGCTCGCTTGATCTTTGATCGGAGCAGCTTCGCCAAAGATGCCGTTCAATCGTTCGATAAGCTCCTGCAGATACACAGGAAGCTTGCCTGGCGCATTGGAACCGCCGGGCCCCGCAGGCTTCAAGTTTGGGTCAGGGTCATCGGCGTTGTTGCCCTGATCATCGTTCTTTTTGATATCGTATCCTGTCAGCGAAATGCCTCTAAGGTCGACATGCTCGGGAGGGATGCCATTGAGGCGGTTTGCAAGAAGTTTGGTAAAAGCGGCAAAATTCTCAATGCTGGGATCTCCCAGATCCAGCAATTGCGCGATGTAAGTGTATGTCCTGGAAAACCTGGACAGCCCTGACTTAAACTCCAGCATCCGACCGATGCTTTCTTCCACTTGCATCCTTTCATGCTCGGCCTTCTTCGCAGCGGCATCGTCCCCTGTCTCAGTTGCCTTCAAAAATTCAACTTCACACCGCGCGGCTTCGCCGCGGAGGTCCTTGAGGCGAGCGTTAAAAAGGTCTGTCGGCCTTTGGGTGGCTGCGAACATCGCCTTGTGGTGATCGTCTTTGGCAACGTCGAAAGTCTTGGCTGTTTCGAAACGCGCGACCTTGAACGCCTCGATGTCTTCGTCCGAGTAGATGCCTTGTTGGTCAAGGCCATCCTTCATGTCGTAGACAACGTTCGGGTCTTGAACCTCCGTGATTTGCGCCCCGGAATCGTATTTCTTGAAGGCTGCCCGGATCGCTTCCGGGTCGTTTACAAAATCGACAATGAAGGTTTCTTCCTTGCCCGGGAAGGTACGATTTAAGCGCGACAGCGTTTGAACAATCTCGACTTCGTTCGCGATCTTCTTGTCGACATACATGGCGACGAGCTTCGGCTGGTCGAACCCCGTCTGGAACTTGTTGGCAACGAGCATCACTCTGAATTCCGGCCGATCAAATGCAATCCGAAGGTCTTTGACCTCGACGCCGGCGTTCATGTTGCTCTCGGTAAATTCCGCGTCGTCGTCACAAACGAACAGTTCGCCAGAAATCTGCGCGTCATCCGAGTGCATGACATCCTTGCCACTGAGCTTTCCTGAAAATGCAACCAACGCGCGAACGTCTTTGTACTGAGGATTGGCGACAACAAACGCATCGAAGGCTTTCTTGTAGCGAACAGCTGCCGCACGAGAGCTTGTCACAACCATTGCCTTCGCCTTTCCATCGAGGAGAGACGACACGTTGTGCCGAAAATGTTCCATTATGAACTGCACCTTTTGGGTGACGTTCGTGGGATGCAGGCTCATCCATTTGGCCAATGCGCGCTTGGCTGCCTTGCCGTCCACGCGCTTTTTGTCTTCCAATTCTTTTCCGAGGTTGAAGGCGGTCTTGTACGACACATAGCCTCTGAGCACGTCGAGGATGAAACCTTCGTCGATGGCCTGACGCATCTCGTATTTATGAAAAGCACGCGGCAGATTGTTTGGGCCGGGCGGACGGGACGGGTCTTGCGGCCTTCCAAACAACATCAAGGTCGAGTGTTTTGGTGTTGCAGTGCTGTCTCTTATACACATCTCCGAGCCCACGAGACTAGGCATG